>Ga0255352_1000226_pt1 | contig 31898 bp, 30 predicted proteins | sample HBST0metaG_FD_189939 | JGI IMG/M metagenome (GOLD analysis project Ga0255352, IMG submission 189939) | Peat soil microbial communities from Stordalen Mire, Sweden - H.B.S.T0 | ecosystem: Environmental > Terrestrial > Soil > Wetlands > Peat | place: Sweden: Norrbotten County, Stordalen Mire...
GCACGAAGCAATCTACCGACTAACGGAGACGGAGAACCCGGATCTGGTCTCATCGCTCGGTTCCAGCTCTCTTCCCGGCCTTTCCAACTCGACTGTCATGTCCCAGGGCAGCGGCCTGGATGTTCTCAATTCATTGCGCGGGCAGGAGGCAACGGCGAGGGTAGCGTATGCCAGCGCGGAAACCAAATATGGCCCAAAGAATCCTCATCTGACTGACCTCGCCAATCAGTTGAAGTCTATCCACGAGCAGACGCAAAACGAGATAGCCAAGATCAAGCAGCGAGCCAAAAACGATCTTGTTCTCGCGCAGCAGAATGAGAAGGCTCTGCGTTCCGCCTTTGAGGCGCAAAAGCTCGTGACCAGCAAGATGAATGACGATGTTGTGCAGTTGGGAGTTCTGCTCGCGCAGGCGCGCTCCAGCCGCGCACTTTATGACATTCTCTATGCACGGCTGCAGGAAGCTAACATCGATGCGGGCAACAGTGCTACAAATGTCACCGTTGCCGATCCCGCTCGTCCTCCGGGCGGCTACTACATGCCGCGTCGTGATTTGTTCATCATGGTTGGTCTGTTCGGCGGGCTGTTACTGGGCACCGGCCTGGCTTACTTACTGGAAAGCCAAGATGACACACTCGCGGATAGCTTCCAGGTGGAAACGGTATCGAATCTGCCGGTACTCGGCATGATTCCATTTCACCGCATGGAAACCAGACCGCGAGAAGGCTCACTGGCTGCGGAGTCGAGCTCTTTTCTGATAGCTCCTGAAAGCGCCACGGCTGAATCATTCCGCAGTTTACGGTCAGGGCTGACTCTCTCTGGCGTTGGGCGCAAGCTGAGGGTTCTGTCCATTACCAGCGCCTTGCCCGGGGAAGGGAAGTCTTACACCGTCTATAACCTGGGACTTGCCTTTGCCGCAACGGGCCTGAAGACCCTCATCATTGATGCCGATCTTCGGCGCCCCCGGCAACACGCCCTTTTCCGCGCGGCCCGGGAGGATGGGCTGGCGGATGTTCTCGTTGGCCTGAAATCATTTGAAGATGGCTTGGTAGCCCATCCCGTGGAGCCGAATTTGACCTTGCTGGCCGCAGGCCGTCAATCCCCGCTCACCGCGGAGCTTCTGGGATCGGGCGAGATTGAAAAGGTCATTGAAACCGCCAGGGAGCGGTTTGACCTTGTACTTATAGACACACCGCCAACCTTGCCGGTGGCCGACGCGATTATCGTGGGAACTCATTGCGATGGAACCATCGGTGTGCTGCGTGCGGGTCGGACTTCCCGAAAGGCGCTGCAGCGGTTAGTCCTGACTCTTGCTCGAAATCGCATTCACATCCTTGGCATGGTAATTGAGGCAGTGGATATGTCCGCAACCGAATACCGGAGCGTCTATGGCTACAATGTGCAGAGTTATTATGGCGAGAAGTAAGATGGCAATGACCCGCAGTCTTCTGCTTCTGTTCGGAGTTGCGTTATTGCAGGCAATGTTAGTTGTGCCAGGCAATGCCCAGACGACAGCCGGAGGCTCGCTTTTATCAACTTCCCTCCGCGGTAAAGGCGGGTCCGCAGTCCAGGGTCAGGGGCCAACTATCGTTCCCAAAGACTTAACCGCGTTGCGCATTGAGCCCGGAGACTTGTTGAGCGTAAACGTCTTCGACACACCCGAGTTCACCAATTCATACCGCGTCGATCCTGCGGGAGACCTGACAATTCCTCTCTGCGGCAAGGTAAGCGTTCGAGGGCTGACTCTGTCAGAGGCGGCGAAACGTCTTGAAGCCGCACTCAAGGATGGTCAAATATTGACCCAGCCGCAAGTGAATGTGGACGTGCAACAATATGCCGGTCAATACGTGGCTGTAACCGGCGAAGTGGGAGCGCCGGGCCGGGTGGCACTTATCGCCCCCACAACTCTGGGTGAAATTCTCGCTGAAGTAGGCGGCGAAACTCCATTGGCGGGCGCTCGCATCAAAATTCGCCGCGGCGGCGATGACGCTGCTCCAGAAGAGGAAGTTCCGTATTCGCGCAGCAAGAGCACGCCGGAGACAGCATCTGTTTTAGTGCGGCCGGGCGATTCGGTTTTTGTACCGCGCGCCGGCATCGTTTACGTGCTGGGCGCGGTCAACAGGCCTGGCGGTTATGTAATGCAGGAAGATGGAAAACTGGATGTTGCTCAGGCTCTGGCATTAAGTGGCGGGACGGCTCTGCAGGCCAATACCGGCGGCCTGCGGGTAATTCGCCGCAATCCGGACGGAACAGTATTGGATTTTCCTCTTTCCTACAACGGCATCGCGAAAGGGACCCAGACGCCACTTATACTCCAGGCGCAAGATATCGTTTACGTGCCAATGAGCAAGGTCAAAGCCGCGTTTTCCAACGCGGCCGGGATCATCTCGACAGCCACCTCATCTGCCATCATTGCTCATTAACTTGAGTGCGTTGACTTTGCAGGTAAAGCAATTCAGCGCGTCCACGCTCCTATAGAGAATTTCCGCGTGGGTACCTAAGTCCCTGCGCTTTGATTGCTTCGCAGAACCTGATAGGCGTGACCTATACGCGGCTTCAAGAGCTCAACAATTCTATTGAAGCATTAGGAAGAGACCGTGAGATATCTACCAAGAAACACTAATCTGGGCCTGTCGGACCTCCGGGTCGCCGCAGTATTGAGCTTCGTAATTTTGAATCTTGCGGTGTTTTTCGTGCGCTTCGTCATTATCTGGCGTTATCGCGCATTGTTTCCCTTCGACAGTGTTCTTCCGATCTATGCCGTCTGGAAAGCAGTTCACCACATCCCGGTCTATGAATGGCCACTGGCATATCCTTTTTCTCTTGCGCCGTATAACTATCTCTTCTACTATACCTACGCCTATTTCTTAAGGTCGGTTGGAGCAACGGGCGCTGACATTATGACTTGGGGACGGCTGTTTACGCTGGTCTTTCCGATCATGGGCGCGATAGCACAGTGGAAACTTGTGCGACATTACCTGAACCTGCGCGGCCTCCGAAGCGCCCTGGCGCTTCTCTTTGCAACGAGCCTCTGGTTCTGCACTTCTATCATCCGCTACTGGGCGCTTAGTATACGGCCTGACATGGGCGCTATCGCTCTGGTCATGGTTGCCCTTTACATCGCCGTGCGCCGGCCACGATTTGCTTTTGCGTATGCCGGCGTATTGTTTTATCTCGCGTGGTCCTTCAAGCAGTCAGTAATTCTAGCGTTTGCCGGTATCTGTTTATTCCTTCTGTTTCAGAAACGATGGCGCGATCTGTCGGTGTTGGTCACCGTGTTTGCAGCGCTGATTGCCGCCACGCTCTCTCTTGGAACTCCCCAGTACAGGTTCGACACACTTGTTGCTACACGGCTATACGGATTTGACTTCAAGTATGCGCTCCAAATCGTGCCGAAAACCTTGGTTTCGAATGCATATTGGATTCTTGCTCCCGTCGTCCTGTTACTAGCAACCGGCACCCGGAAAACTGACAACACCGCTCGCCTGCTTCTTATTGTTTTCTCTGTTGCGTTGGCCGGAGGGTTAGCTGGAATGACCAGAGTCGGCGGCTGGGACAACTACATTCTTGAAGCATTTGTAGCTGGATCAACTCTGTTGCAGATAGCCGTCTTCACCATGCCAGGGAAGTTTGCCGGCGCGCTCGTTCTATTTGGCTGCACTATCCCGGCAATTCAGTTAGCAACTGCGCCAAGCGGACGCCATGTGCACGCTTTTGGAACCGTGGGAATCGCGACTCCTGCCGAATATTCTGATGCCGTAGCGATGCGCGACCGGCTAGCGTACATGAGAAAGCCTATCCTCAGCACCAATCCAACATTCTCCCTCCCCTGGCTTTCAAACGACAATCGCGCCCCGGCCCTGGTCATCGACTATCTCTTTCTCAAGGCCACACGGGCTCGGTGTCAAGATGGATGCGTCGAAGGCGTGTTGCAAAAGGGAGAGATTCCGACTGTCGTGCTGGCCAGCGACGAAGATACTTACCAGCACAGCCTGAGTCCAAAATACGAGAGGGTTGGAGAAGCGCGCGAATCAGACAGAATGTGGAATATTTACCAACTCAAGTCCGAGACAGCAGGTCCTGATTCGTTGATAGGCAAATAGGTTGCCGTCGCCGCGTTAGAGACACGCCCTCAATTACTCGCGAAGCGCTTCGAACTCATCATTTGGAAGGAATTATGGAATTTACGGGCGAACGCCTCGTGTTGGGAAAGTCCAAGTCTCGAGTTGAGAATGAACATCTGGCTCGTTATCGATATGCCTCGCAGTTAGTCAAAGGAAAGCGGGTCGCGGATATTGCATGCGGAACCGGCTACGGGACCCAGTTGCTTGCCAAAGCCGGCGCGCTGAACGTGCATGGCATGGATCTCTCAGAAGACGCGGTGAGGTATTGCGTGGAGAACAATAATACCCCTGCTGTGACCTACAGTGTCGCAAACGCGCAAAACCTCACGACTATCGCTGATGGCGCGTTTGACATTGTTGTTTCATTCGAAACAATCGAACATTTGCCCAACGTGGAAGCATACTTGGACGAGATGGTGCGTGTTCTCAGGCCGGGCGGTACATTTTTGGTCTCTACTCCCGATAGGCGAATAGCGTCTTTGATGTACTTCTTTTTTCGTCATCCTGGGAACAAATACCACGTCCGGGAATACACCGAACGCGAACTGCTGAACCTACTGTCAACGCGGTTTCAAATCAAAGCTTGTTACGGTCAGGCATTTGTGCCGCGGTGGTTAGTGTTTTGGCCGGTTCAGTTTCTTGTCAAATCTGTTTGCCGCATCCTCGGCACGGCCAAAGCGCGCGACTTCAAAGACAATCTGTACGGAAACCGGGGAGATGTTGAGGTAACTCCAAAGATATCGGCCTCCAGAATTCCACAATTCTGGGTCATTCCCTGTGTCCGCCTTGATAAACAGAGCGTGGTCGAGACCAATGACAAGTACTCTCATTAAAAACGCAATGATATTTGAAATTGCATTACGCGAATTCCGCACACATTCATGAGCTGCCCCGATGTCACCATCGTCGTGCCGATTTATAACGGGTCGTCCTATCTCCGGGAGACGCTTACTTCCTTGTTGTCTCAGACCTTCACAAATTTTGAGCTGCTTGCGATAGATGATGGAAGCACGGACACGTCGGGCGATATTGTCCGCGGCTTGACCGACAAACGTGTGCGTTTGATTCAAACGAAGAATGGCGGGCTATGCCAGGCGCTGAATCTTGGGATCGCGGAGGCCAGGGCACCCTATCTTGCTCGCTGTGATCAAGATGACATAAGCCTCCCAGAGCGTCTTGCGCGGCAACTGCGAGTGATGGAAGATGACCCGGAAGCAGTGGCCCTTTTCACCTACAGCACCAAGTTTGGGAAGAAACATAGCTGGTCGAATGCGGATAAGTTGGCTATGAGGGCAGGCCAGCTAAAACAGTATGACCCGGCGAAAGACGGTTGCGTTCTAGGTTCAACTATGTTTGCGCGAACGGGGGTGCTGCGGTCTATTGGTGGCTTTCGACAATCCTACTATCCCGCCGATGACCTTGATCTGGAATGCCGCCTATCGCAAGCAGGCAGAGTCTTGATTCTGCGCGAGCCGCTGGTGGCTTACCGCTTTCAAACAGGCGCAAATACGTACAGAGTCTTTGCGGACATGCGCGAAAAGTCGCATTGGACAATGGACTCTTACTGGCGGCGATTGCAGGGCTTTCCGGAACTTACCTTTGATCAGTTTCGGCACGGTCAGGCAAAGGACCTTTGGTCGCGGACGGGCCGCTACTGCCAGGATGAGTCTAAGCTGCACATGCGCCTTGCAGGTCAACGATTTCTTGATGGCATCTATTTCGGAGCCGCTGGCCACCTGGTTCGAGCTATCCTGGCAGATCCTTCGGCCCTCGCCGGGCGCATTAAGCGATATCTCAGCCGCTCATGAACCCTATATTGTAATTACAAACGCGAGGCGGAATGGTAACTAGCAACCAACAAATATGCATAGACAAGTTTACCGGAGCGGATACGGAAGAGACATCGTCTTTGCCTTCAGTTATGCCCCTAGGGGTATTTCTTCCAGCGCTGTTGCAAGCGTTAGAGAGGGAGGGAGTACACCTCTGTGTGCTAAGAAACTATGATGGCCTTCCTGCTTGCAATTCTGGGCGAGATGTTGATTGTCTGATCCGGGCATCTGACCTGCCACTTACCATCCGCGCACTTAAATCGATTCAAGGCATTCGAATCGTCGGCTATTCCGAGCGCAGCTTTGTGGCAAGTGTCTTTCTGGAGGGTATTTCCTCGATTGCGCAGTCCCATGCGCTACAAGTCGACTTCTACTTAAGCTTGACCTGGAAGGGACTGGTGTACCTGCCGGCCGATGCTGTGCTGCAAGCGGCAATCGCGCGTCCTGCAGGCAATTCGACTTTTTTAGTGCCAATGCCCGTCCATGAGGCAATCACCTCCTTGCTGAGCAGTTTGATTATTGGCGGGTCGGTGAAGGAGAAGTACTTTCCCCAGGTACAGCGGACGTTTGCAAGCAATAGAGGCGAAGTAATTGCTGCCCTGTCGCCGCAATTTGGAGCGAAATCGGCGGTTCGGCTGGCGGACTCAGTGATTGGCGGTGACCGCGAGAGAGTCCGAGGGTGTGTTAGAGCGCTCCGTGCCTCGCTTGTTCTTCGCAATCTTCTGCGCCGACCGTTGCGTAGCACGTTGGCGGTTGTCCGGCACTATGCGTATGAAGTTGCAATACGCTATTCTCCGAGAACTCTCGCGACCGTGTGCATATTGAGGCCGGGAAGTTCTGAGAGAACAGCAATCATAGAGACTCTGATGCCAATTCTGCAATCTACAGCAGTGATAGTAGAAGAGCGCTGTTCACAGCCGCAGTTATCTCGGCTGCACGATTCGCCGGGAAATTCCCCCGCGGAAGGCAACTCCAGAGCGCGAGATTCCCGGTTAGTCTCGATGGCCAGGATTGTTTCGTGGATGGTGACAGATTGGCTCCGTCAACTTAATAGAATGCCGACGCTTCGGGTTACCGAGAGCCGTTCGTATGATTTGATAAGTGACACCGAATGGCACCGGTACGGAATACCAAAGTGGGTTGCGTGGCTTGTTACTAAACTTCTTCCTGCGCCTGATCTGTGGATATTGCTGGACCCGGGTACAGGAGAGATGCAAGCAGCGAATCATGAATGTCTCCCCGCGCAAGCACTCAGGCAACTCGATGCTTGCCGCTCGTTGGTGAAAACGAAGAAGCAGTTTGTCATTCTAGAGGCAGGAGTGCCAGGGTTTCGCGTTACAGAGGAAGTTTATTCTGCCATTATCGCAATGCTTGCGCAGCGTGCAGATAAGCGGCTCAAGAGCCGGTTCTAAGTTTGCTTTATTTCCGCCAGAAAGCGACGCACTGGATAATTCATCGAATGAATTTGCGGCGCCAGACGCAGTCTATGAATGAGAGAGCTGCCACACTTCCGGTAGAATCATTGAACGATCAGTGACAAATTGCGATCAAAAGGACGGCCTCAAGCTGAGGATAGTTATTTTGGGCCCGGATGGAGCGGGTAAAAGCTCAGTAATCCGGGAATTATTGGACCGGCTGAATAAGGGGAATAGCGTTGCAACGATGCGCCACCTGAAGCCGCAAATCGTCATGGCTCGGCGTGGCGAACCTGCAACGATTAATCTCAATCCTCATGGGAAGCCACTTCGGTCGGCGCTGACCTCCATCGGCAAGATTACTGTCTGGCTTATGGAGGAGTGGTATGCATACCTATTTCGGGATCGACGGGACGCTCTGCTCATCTGCGACCGTTACTATCATGATCTCTTGATTGACCCCATTCGATATCGTTACGGTGGCCCGATGTGGGTGGCCAAGTTGATTGGAAAGCTCATGCCGCAGCCGGATCTATGGGTGCTGCTGGACGCTCCGGTTGAAGTCTTGCAAACCCGCAAACAGGAGGTTTCGTGGGAGGAGTCCGAACGGCAACGTCAGGCATACAAGGATTTTGTTACTGCTCAACGGGTACATATAATCACAGAATCGGTACAGTCACTGGATCGAGTAGTTATTGAAGTGGAACATGCAATTGCAGCTATCGATACGCTAGATGCGTTTGGGGAGAATTTGTGAGAGTCTTACTTTCCGCCTACGCGTGCGAGCCTAATCGAGGGTCAGAGCCGGAGGTTGGATGGCAGCGCGCCTTGCACATGTTGGCATACGCCGATGAGGTATGGGTACTCACGCGCTCCAACAATCAATCCGTCATTGAAGCAGAGCCTGTAAGTCATTCTAATGGCTTGCACTTTATATACTATGATCTTCCAGGCTGGGCGCTGAAGTTAAAGCGGAATGCATGGTTTATGCGTGCCTACTTTGTCCTTTGGCAATGGGGCGCGTACCGTGAGGCCGCGAGGTGGCACCGTGACAGGCCATTTGACTGTGTCTACCATGTGACCTTTGCCAGTATGCAATTCGGTTCTTTCATGGGCAGGCTTGAGATTCCGTTTGTTATCGGACCTATCGGCGGCGGAGAGCGCGCGCCATTCAGACTGCGCTGGGGCTTGCCAATTCGCAGCCAGGCGACCGAATTGCTACGTGACCTGGGGATTCTTCTTCAGCGTTGCAGTCCGATATCGCGCTCGGCATTTTCTGCGGCAGACCGTATTTACGTCACAACAACTGCAAGCCTCACACTGGTTCCGCGTAAATGGCGTTTCAAAACCGCGGTACGCCAGGCCATCGCGACAAGCGACTGCTCCGCCCAGCCGATTGAGCGACAACGGCCGGAGCTTCCCCGATTTGTTTATGCCGGTAATTTGATCTATTGGAAAGGGGCACATCTGGCCATCCGTGCACTGGCGGAGGTGAGAGCTGTCATCCCCGGTGCGACGCTCACTCTTGTGGGTAACGGCTCGTCTGACAAGTGGCTGCGGTCATTGGCGGAGCAATGCGGCGTGTCAGATGCCGTGGAGTTTGCAGGCCGCATTCCACACGCGCAACTTATCAATATAATTGGCAGTTACACAGCGCTCGTTTTTCCTAGTTTTCATGACTCGGGTGGATTGGTTGTGCTTGAGGCGCTTTCGCGGGGCATTCCCGTTGTTTGTCTTGATCTAGGCGGGCCTGGCATTATTGTGAACGCTTCTTGCGGGGTTGTCGTCCCAACCGCCGGCGCAGATGAGCAAAGCACAGTTACGCGAATTGCTGACGCCATGACCCTTCTGGGAAAAATGACTGACGACAAGTCGGCGAAGTTATCGCAGCGGGCAATTGCCAGGGCAAATGAGCTGTCATGGGAGAACCTAACAGAGACGCTCTCTCGCGTCACTGATCTTGTATGAATGCCATCAAGGGAATTCTGACATTATGACGCGATCCGCATGGTTGAGAGAGAATGATCGGCATTGGACGCCTCGGATCCGGCACTTCACATATCCTTCGGCTGTGAAGTTCTTCTTGCGGTACCCTATCTTTCTTCTCGGGTTTGGCCCGCCGATTGTCAGGTCAGGGGCGATTGATGCAACCAGCGGCGTGATCGACTTCTGGAGCATTCTTCAAGTGGGCTGGCTTGTGCTGATTAGCTTTCGGGCGATCAACCGGCTGGTTTCGGCACAGTCGATACTTATCCCAAAGCAAATAAGGTCCATCCTTAGGTCGGCCTTCTTTCTTGGGCTATTGTTTTTGGCGTCTGCCGCATACTCTCACAGCCCCTGGGTATCCGCAGCATACTCGGTGTTTTATTTTTTGACCTTGATCTGCGTCACAGAGTTCGTTGTAGATGTCTACCGGAATCCGCCGAACTGGATTGAGTGTTTATTTCATCTTAGGTTTATCGCGCTTCTTCTATCCGCATTAGTTGTCTTGACCCTGCCTATTCATCCGAGCATCGTCATGATGGCCGCGCCTGGTCTGGGGGCACGCCTCGTAGGAGGCTCCGTGGCGCCCATGACTCTGGTTTGCCCCGTCATTGCCATTATTTCGGCATACACATTTCTCCATTCCCTGGAACCCCGTGGCAGGGCCTGTTTTATTTTCTTTGTTGGCCTGACAGGAACCCTGGCTACACAGGCAAGGGCGTCCGAAATTGCTTTGCTCATAGTCCTCTCACTGATTGCTATAGATTGGTCAAGAACAAGCCGACGCGCTGGATCCTTCGTCATTTTTGGGTTGATAGCTTTTGTCATCTCTAGCGGTGCGCTTGTTGGAGCTTTTGGGGGAGTGCGTATGTGGAGCGCCGTTAATCGAGGTCAAAGCGCTGAAGGCATTGCAAGCGCAAGCGGAAGAACTGAAATCTGGAAGTTTGTAGTCCAATACTGCATGTCTCACCCTCAGGGGATGGGTTATGTTACGGGCTTCCGAATTCTATTCAGGCAATCGCTTATTTCCGAATCTATTCTAGATGTTATCCGTATAGGAAACACTCACAATATGTTCGCGCAGTTCCTGGCTGATGCCGGATGGGTAGCCCTGACGATTTACCTGGTTATGTTGGTTAAGGTGTTCGCGTTGGGATTCCGCTTCGCGGCAAAGCGCTCATCAATATCCTTTGTGACGGACAACATATCTCGTCACGTTCTGAGCTGCGCATTGGCACTACTTATTTATTTCTTTGTGGAGGGCTTTGGTGTTTCAGACTATGCTATTCCGTTAAGAGCTTCTTTCTATTTTCAGAATTTAGTTATCGCAATCATCCTTGGCGTCTCAGCAAGGTTGATTGCCGCTTCACGGCGCGGCCGTGCCGCTCGCTATGCTAGGTGATGCTTCACTCAGCGTAGCGAGCAGGGTTCGGTAACGTTTGTCGTGCGGGCCAAGCGCCGTTTTCTCGCAAGTTCGGTCGCAAGGGGCAGTTGCTATTCTTGCTGAGAAAAGACTCCTGCAAAGTCGACGCCTGCGCGCATCAAGCAAAAGAAAGTAACAATCGCTTTCCTCCCGCCGATGCCGAGGCCTTGGTTGCGGGAGCTTTTCGCTTCTCTGCTGGCGAAACCTACCAGCACAGCCGCATCAATTGCCGCAGTCTGCTTTCCAGCAGGTTACGGTCGAAGTCAATCGCACGCGATTGATGGAAATCCACGCCCAGGCTAACTCGATTCGGCGACGGCGGCGAGCTCACGCAAAGTGTAAGCGGTGAGCTGGTCGTTGCGCTGCCGGCAGTGAGATTCAAGTCGATCGAGCAGATACGCGACAGCGAGCTGCGGTAACAATTCCGCATCGAGATCCATCCGGCGGAAGTATTCCGCGCAGATGGACTTTGCTCGAATGGCCGCATAGCCTCCGGTTTCTTGACTGAAGAGACGGTCGTCGCTAAATTGAAAATGCAGCAGATCGTATGCAGGCAAGCCGGCAAAATCAGCCCACTCCCAATCCACGAGGACATAACCCACCTTTAGATTGTGGCGCATGTTCCAGGGAGTAAAGTCCCCGTGGACTAACATCGTTGGCACCGAGATATCCAGACTTAGACTGCTTATAGAGCGGTCGAGGATACCGGGCATTATCTTATCTAACTGATCCTTGAATGGGGCGAGGCGAGGCGCGATCTCGCCGGCAAGCTGCGCCAGGTTCTTTAGCGCTCCGCTGCGGGGCAGCCGACACAAGATATCCATGAATTCAGGCCGAAATCCGCGGCCCGGCATCGCCCCATGCACGTATTCCTGTGTAGCTGCCTGCAATTCGGAGTGAACAGATAGAAGCTTCGGGGCCAAATTGTATGGCTCCAGTAGGCGGAGTATCTCAGCTTCATGAAGGACACTCATTCCGCCTCCCGCGGTCAGCCCCACTTTGAGAACCGCGGCAATGCGATGCGCGTCATCAAGCAAGAAGACGACTAACTTACGGTCGGGAGATGGATTGCCGACCAGAATGACCATCTCACTTGTTCGGGACGAAATTCCACACCTTTCGAACCATTGCCGCGCTCCTGGTCGGGAGACGGTCACACTCGATACAGAGCGAGCAAGCTGCAACGCGCCGGCACGCGCGGCCATGCGGATGGCAAACCACTTGAGCCGGCTGGGAATCGTGTAGGGGTGCCAGGTGCTCAATGCGAAGGCGGAGGCGCGCGGCTGCGCTGGAATCAGCCAGCGCGGACCCCAGTTGCCGGGAATCGCGAGATAAGGTTCCGAATCTTCGGCGACTTCGCCGCCATTGATACCCAAAGCGTTCAATATCTCGGCAATGCCGAGCGCCTCAGAGGGACGGGCGAGTTCTATCTCCATATCCACTCACGATGTGCTTTGGCTTGAAGTGCTTCCGGATTCGCCATAGCTTACGCCCCCAACCTCTTTGCCTGCTCCTCGCCGCTCAACACGCGGAATACACCCTCGGCCAGCGCTTGCAATTCATCCTCGCCGGGATAGACCCGGATAGGCGCGATCCAGTCCAGGGCGCCGCGCAGTTGCGTCACCACTCTTTCCGAGTGAGCCATTCCGCCGGTCAGCAGTATGGCATCCACCTTGCCTTTGAGCACCACTGCCCTCGCTCCTGCTTCTTTGCCGATCTGATAAACCATCGCATCGAAGATCAAAGCGGCTTCGCGGTCTCCCGCGTCGATGCGCCGTTCCACTTCGACAAGGTCGCGCGTACCCAGATAGGCAAAGAGGCCGCCGTCTCCGAAGACATGGCGATCGAGCTGAGCCTCGGTTAATTTGCCGCTAAAGCAAAGTTTGACGAGCCCCCGCACCGGAAGACTCCCGCTGCGATCGACGCCGAACGGTCCTTCCTCGATGGAGTTATAGTCGATCATCCTGCCGTCCCGGTGAGCTGAAACGGTGATTCCGCTGCCCAGGTGCGCCACAATGAGCCGCAGCGACTCGTAAGTGCGGCCCACTTCGCGCGCATATCGCCGTGCCACAGCCTTGGTATTCAGAGCGTGGCCCACCGACGTGCGCTGGACCAGCGGCGACCCCGACGGGCGCGCACACCGCTCCCACTCGTCGACTGTCACCGGATCTACAACATAGGCATTCGTCCTGGCCGCCTGGGCAAATCGGAGCGCCAGCAAAGCCCCCAGATTCGATGCGTGGTCTCCAAATCGCGCCAGCCGCAGGTCTTCCACCATCACATCGTCGACCAGGTATGTGCCGCAAACCGTCGGCGGCAGAAATCCGCCTCGGCCAGCGACTGCGGCAAACCTGTTCGCCGCGTACCCGGCCGCCGCGAGCGCCTGCTCGATCAGTTCCGCACGATAGTCCAACTGCGCCAGCGCCGGCTGCCCTCTAAAGCAAGCCAGCTCTTCCTGCCCATGCCGGATGGTGTGCACCAGTTCGGCGCCGTCCTTCGTGTACACTCCAAACTTCGTTGAGGTCGATCCGGGGTTGATAACAAGCACCCGGCTGTTTTCGTTCTTCAAGAGGCACCCCTCGCACGCCAGAACGAGTGTACACTTTACCCCGCACCCACGACACGCCTTCCAAAGGAGATGGCAGACAGCCGCTTTTCCCGATTTGGGACCTTTCCAGCAGTCCCAACCCAGCCCACCAGAAATTCCCCTTGCCTCTTAGCCGATCCGTGCTACACTTGATTCAATCGTAGAATTCGATCTGAAGTTCTTGCCTGTTCTGGTAACCGCCTACACGCAAACTTCCACATTGCGTTCGCGGTAAATCAGTATCGAGGAGTAGCACACAATGGAAACAGGCACAGTGAAGTGGTTTAATGACGCCAAGGGTTTTGGATTTTTGAGCCGCGAAAACGGCGAAGATGTCTTTGTTCATCACACCGCCATCCAGTCGAACGGCTTCCGTTCACTGCAAGAGGGCCAGCGCGTCCAGTTCAACGTGACCAAGGGTCCCAAGGGCTGGCAGGCTGAGAACGTCCAGGTTGTCTAAGGGTAACCACCCTTCCAACCGGTTCTGAATCAATAAGAAAAGGGACGGCAAAGCTGCCGTCCCTTTTCTGCGTCTGGTGGAATTTTACTTCGCCGGATGAAGCCGGGGATTGGTCGCTGGCCACTCCGGCTGTTCCCTGATCCCTGTTCCCTGCTTTTCTATGCGGCCGGCTTGAGGCTCTTGACGCTGACCTGGGGAACGGCCGGGTGAAGATTTTCCCTGAGAGTGACGTGGGTGCCTAAATATTGCAGCACATCGTTAATGGAATCTTCAAAGCGCCCGCCGGTTTTGTGGGTGGCTTTCACGCCTTTGGCGACTAATTGGCAGACTTCAAAACGGTTCATTCCCTGTGCGAGCGCGCGGTGTATCTTGTCGGAACGCATGAATTTACTCCGGTAAGCGGGTGATTGCTGCGTGAGGAACGGAACTCGTCAGGGCGGTGGGAAGGCTGGAGCCGAAGAGGCTTTTCCAATTCGAAGGCCGGGTCTGATGATTCAAATCTATCTTCATTGTACGCTGGAAACAGCCGCAGCGCCGCCTCGCAGGCCCCCGTGCAGGCCAATCGCAGCCATCCTGCCCGTTCCGGATATTCATTAGCCCGCCCCGGAAGCGGCTGGTGCATCCGGGACGGCGCATTGACCAGCGCGGCTGGCTATCGCAAGCGGCGGAAGTTCGTCTCTCAAGAGACGCAACCAGCAATCATGAGTCCAACAGTTTCATTGATGCGTCATACGAATTGTCATCTCCTGCCTCTCTTCCGACCGAAGATGCATGGCCTTGCCACTGGCTAATTCAGGATGTTCTGTCAAGTGCCACGGCATATATCCATCAGCCCTTACTTCAATCTGAACATCCATATCAGGCGGTATGAGCACAGTCGAATCAGCAGACGGACCCATGCCTACGAGGTCCTTTGGATCGGACACGTTCCGCAGGATGACAGATGGGTTATAGATAGGAGCATCATTCGCGTCGTCGACGATGTTCAATTTCAATGTTGCCGCTTTTGGCCCAAGCGTGAACAGGACGCTGCGGTTTGGCTGTTCGGGAGTAAGCACCACTACAATCTCCTTGCTCTGATGGCTATAGAAATTAAATGACATATTCGGATAGCCGTCAGACGGTTTCTTCACCCTCACAAGATAAGTATCCATTAGAAGTTTGTCTCGCGTGCACGAACCGGATGCGTCTGTCTTGCAATCGGGAGAGACATAAAGCAGCATCGTCCCCTCACGCCGGGGCGGATCGAACTTGACGGTAGCCGCCGGCACAGGGTTGCCCTGCTGATCGATCACCTTCACAGATATGGCTCCTTTGGGATCCTGAGACCATGCCAGTGCGCTGGCCACAAGAGCCAGAATTACGAATGCGATGCGATTCATTGAAATTCCTCCTTCATGTCTTATTTGGGTATGACAGTCCCGTTAGGCAGCTTGTTGGGAGTTTGAACGCCATCGATCTGGATGACGTCTGTATGCACGTAGCCGCTTGGAGTGCCGATTGGTGCCGTCGGCGACGTATACGCCCAATACCATGGGTCTACCGTGTCCGCTCCACAGCCAATGGGGGTCCAATTATCCGTAACCAGCGTCCAGGTATCCTCGAATGTTCCGTCAAGAGAGTTATATCCTCCATTTGGACAAGTATTTCCTGAAATTGTCGGCTGACTCTGATTGCAATTCCAGTTTGTATCCGAAGGCAGCTCGCAGAATGTTGATGCGCCCGCATTCGAACCGCTGAAGTTCTGTACCTGATAACTTAGCGTTCGATAAATGGTTGTGGTGCACCCGCTACAGTAACCCCAGAGATCATTTGTCACTGTCATCTGATACGGGCCGTCGAGTACGAACTGCTGTGCGTCGCTCGTCTCTCCGTTTGCGGTCACGGAGATGCTGCTATTACCGACCGTCGCGGTATCGTTGGCTGATAGGGTGATAACAATCTGTGAATCGCTCGACGTTTGGGCCGACGACGTTACGCCGGTCGGAAGGTTAACCGTCGGTGACGTTCCGAATCCCGATCCGGAAATCGTGACCTGTACATCGTCTCCCCCCACAAGTATCTTAGTGGGCGAAATACTCGTGATCGTGGGCTGTTTGACAATCTGCGCGGTTGTCGTTGCCGCGGGATTGCCGCTCACCGTGACGGTGGCCGACTCGGTGGGGGCGGTGGACGCTGGTTGTACGGAGGCGGTGATCGAGGTCGCGCTGGCAATATTCACGCCGGAGACCGAAACCGCACTTCCATCCGGTGTGGTCACGGTGACCGTGTTCACCGGACAAGCCGAAGTTGCATTAGCCGTAGTGGTGAAGTTGGTTCCCGTTATAGTGACGGGATTGTAGGTTCGTCCAGCAAACCAGGTTTTGGGAGATATGGAGGTGATGTTTGGCGTGGGGCAAGAAGCCGCCCATTTCGCCGAGGAAGATGCTACGGACGAGTCCTGAGAGATGGTGTATTGTCCGATTCCCCAATAGGGGATGTCTTGAGCAGGTCCGGGGTACGTTACCTCCTGTGTGACGCTTGACGATTGAGTCGTGTATGTCGGTATGCCGGAGGCGTATGTGGATGCCCAAAAGCCCCCCGGATCGACATAGCACCACGCAAAACCACCGCCGATCGTCGGAGCAGAGGGACAGTCTGACAGAGTGCCAAACTGGAGTCCGTGCCGGGAGTTGATGGTGTAAGTGACTGCCGGCTTTGGCTGGAAAGTGAACGAGCACTGCCCCGTGGGGTTCCCACCGGCACTGGAGCCAGCTGGAAGGTATCCCGGATATCCCGCAGGACACTGAGTGGATTTGATAATTGCAGACCCATCGGAAGGTGTCACGGTGCAATACACGAAAAACTCATTGTAATCCGTGGCTGCCGGTGAATTCTGGCCGGTGGCGGGATTGACGGCCGAGGTACTGCAATAGGCTGTCTCCGTCTGTGCGCCCGGCGTCACCATGAATCCTGACGTTACCCAGATTTGTGCGTTTGCGGTTTCAGGAAGAGCGAGGGAAAAAGCTGCGGAAATCAGCAGCAGGAGCGTGGCGGCGTGGAGGAATGGCCCTGGAATTGCCCCCCCAATTTACCCAGGAACTTGCGCATGGGTCCGGTCCTTTCAGTGGGTTGGCTGCGTGTTGAGCCCGATAAACGTCTTGGCGGCAATCTTACCCCGATTTGACAACTCAGAAACCGAAGTTCCTGCGAGAAGCGGTACGTTCGTAATGCTGTCTGCGATGGCGGTATTGCTCTGAGGGTGCGATGGCCTCAGTGAAGGCAAAACCTGTTCACCCTCGGTATAAGCGTTTCCGCCATGGTCCGGCGCGCTGACGCTACTTTCGCCAGCACACAAAGCCTGTTATTCTAGGGGTTGCATCCGCACCATTCGCGGGAAACCCTGAATAGATTGCACCGAAAGAGGTTACAAGTGGCAGATACTACCAAGATTGAAGACGTACAGGAACGGAAGAAACTGAAGCGTGCCGCCCGCAAGAAGGCCGCTCCCAAGGCGAAGCGGACCGAACCGCGTGGCTCGGCGAAGAAGAAGGTCAAAAAGCTCGCGCGCGGCGTTTCGAAGCGGTAAGCGATCTTCATGAAGAAACAGAGTTCCGGGCTGGCCAGCGAGATTGCGGCTGGCCCGGAATCTCGGTTTGCCCTCCTCCAGCTCCATTAGCTTTCCTCCTCTGCCGCCAGACCTTGGGCCCGAGCGGAACAGTGCGGATTTCCATCAGGAAACCCTCACCCTGTAAACTGCGTCGAAGGCATCCTGAACCGGAAAACTCTGAATTGACCGGCGGGGCTCTGCCATTTTCAGGTCCCCGCCGACAGCGGGATGAGGAGAACCGTCCTGTTCAGACAACTTGTTGCTCGCAAGTCCATCGATAAGTTGATCCGGGATTCGCAAGAGCCTGGGAATTCCCTGAAAAAATCCCTCGGGCCCTGGTCGCTGACCGCGCTGGGCATCGGAGCGGTCATCGGGTCTGGCATCTTTACGGTCATTGGCACTGCCATGGCCGGCCAGAAATTCGATGTGCCGAATATCCGGGATACCCCGCTGCTGCACTACCTCATCCACCACACGGCCATGGCCGGACGGCCCGGCGCGGGTCCGGCGCTCGCTCTTTCGCTGGTGCTGGTGGCCATTGTTTGCGTCTTCACCGGGCTTTGTTACGCCGAACTAGCGTCCATGATTCCCATCGCCGGCTCCGCCTACACTTACACCTACGCCACGCTTGGCGAACTCGTGGCCTGGATCATCGGCTGGGATTTGATTCTCGAATATGCCTTCAGCAATATGAGCGTCAGCGTAGGCCTTTCAGCCCATATCGTCGATCTGTTGGACTGGTTCGGCCTCCATCCACCGGCACAGTGGATCTCCCCGGCCTATCTGCCCACCGGCCTGCAGGATCTGGCGGGCAACGACCTCTACAAGTCCGGCTGGCACTTCGGTTTCAACATTCCCGCTTTCCTCGTCGTCATGATTCTGACGATGATCCTGGTGCGCGGCATTCGCGAGTCGGCCCGCACGAACAACGTCCTGGTTCTGGTCAAGATGGCCGCCATTCTGGTCTTTATCTGTGCCGGCGCCAGCTTTATCAAGCCCCACTACTGGCACCCGTTCATGCCCAACGGCTGGACCGGCGTGCTGACCGGCGGCTCCATCATCTTCTTCACCTACATAGGCTTCGACTCGGTCTCGACCGCTGCCGAGGAGTGCAGGAACCCGCAGCGCGACTTGCCAATCGGCATCATGGCCACGCTTGTAGCTTGCACCGTGCTCTATGGCGGTGTGGCCCTGGTGCTCAGCGGCATTGTTCCCTGGCAATCGGTCATGGGCGACGCGGCGCCGGTGGTGAACGCCATCAAGCGGCTCTCCCTGCTTCCCGGCGGCCACAACCTCATTTGGGTGCGGCTTTTCGTCCTCATTGGCGCCATGCTGGGCATGATCTCCTCTATCCTCGTCTTCCAGCTTGGCCAGGCGCGCGTCTGGTTCGCCATGTCGCGCGACGGCTTGTTGCCCAAGGTTTTCGGCCACATCCATCCCAGGTTCCGCACTCCGGCGGTAGCCACCTGGGTGGCCGGCGTGGTGGTGGGCGTTCCCGCTGGATTGCTGGACATCGGCACGGTGTCGAATTTGTCGAACATCGGCACCCTCTTCGCATTTGTGCTGGTCTCCATCGCCGTGCTCGTCCTGCGCTTTCGCGAGCCGGAACGGCATCGCAGCTTCCGCGTGCCGCTGGGTCCCCTCTTCCCACTTCTGAGCATCATCTTCTGCATCTTGCTGATGATGGGTTTGGAAGTAATGACCTGGATGGCCTTCTTCGCATGGCTCGTCACCGGATTGCTGATCTATTTCCTCTACAGCCGCCATCGGTCGGAGTTCGCGGGGCTGAAGTAGACTCTATTGACAATGGAGATTGAAGACTTCATTCGCCGCTTGCCCAAGGCCGAGTTGCATCTGCACCTCGAGGGCACGATTCTGCCCTCCACGCTGGTCGAGCTGAGCGCGCACCACGACGCGCAACCGATCACGCTCGCCGAGGCCGAGGCGCTTTACCAGTTCACCGACTTCTCCGGCTTCATGGATGCCTTCAAGGCCGTTACTGGACAGCTGATCGGCCCGGAGGATTATGAGCTGGCCGCCTGGCGCATGATGGAGCACCTGGCCGAGCAGGGTGTGGTCCACGCCGAGGTCTACATCTCCGTGGGCGTCTTCTATCGCTGGCGCAGCCACGATCCCGCAGCCTTCGAGCCGATCTTCGCCGGATTGGAACGAGCGCGTGAGCGCGCTGAGCACGAGCTGGGCCTCTCGGTCTACTGGATCTTCGACGCCGTGCGCCACTTCACTGTGCCGGAGGCCGAGTGCGTCTTCACGAAGGCCGCCGAACTCAAGCCCGCGTACCCTTCGATTATTGGAATTGGCCTCGGCGGCGACGAGCGGCGTACCGGCTCCGAGGTGTTTCACGCTCTTTATGCCCAAGCGGCACGGGCCGGTTTGCGCCTGACTAACCACGCCGGCGAAACCACCGGCCCCGAAGCCATTTGGGAAGCTCTTGCCATCGGCTCGGAGCGAATCGGCCACGCTGTTTCTGCTCTGAATGACACGAATCTGCTCCAAGAGTTGAAAGCACGAGAAGTGCCGCTGGAGTTGTGCCCTACGTCGAACCTTCGCACCGGAGTCTGCCCCTCGATTGCCGACCACCCGCTGCGCCACCTCTTTGATGCCGGCTTACTCGTCACCCTAAACTCTGACGACCCGGCATTCTTTGGCTCCGATCTGGCCGGTGAATTCCTGCTTGCCCACAAAGCGCACAATTTCACCCGCGAAGAACTCCGCCAGCTTGCCCGCAACTCTTTCCGAGCGAGCTTCCTTCCCGCGCAGTCGAAAAGCGCATGGCTCGCTCGCATCGATTCCGTCGAGTAAACAAGGCCCGGCCCGTTTCTGCTGCCTCAAAGCGCCAAAAGACGACTGACGGCCGTCACATCCAGTTTCAGCCAATATCGCGATATGATGTTCTGGTAGGAGAAGATCAGCCCATGTCCACTGAATGCGAAACACTGATCGCCGAAGACGAAACCGAAGAGACAAAAGATTCCAGCACCCTCCGTGTGATTGGCTGGCTCTCAGTGGGAGTGGCCGTGACTGCGCTCGGCATCTTCGTGGGCCGCGAACTCCGCAAGCGCTACAAGTTTAACCACCGCACCCCCTATGACTTCTACTCCGAGGCGGGCAAAAGCCAGACCGGCGAGTTTGGCCTGGGCATCTAGCGCCTGCTAACACTCCCATGGATTGCGCGTATCTCGCTCTGCCGCGCGTTGTTCCTCGCAACTGCGCCGCAGGACAGCACGAAGAAATCTCTTTGGAATCGCTCCCCTCAGATGAGAAGACCCGCATCTCAGAATCAAGATGCGGGTCGCTCATTTTCGAGGGAAGCCGCGGCTTTTTGAAACTTCTGTCCTTTCGGGCTGCAAAATCCTGACGCGTCACGCTCTCAGCTTGCGGCGGATCGCGCCCAACATTCCTGCCAGGCCTGAAGCCATAAGCAAGAAGCTGCTGGGTTCCGGTGTGACGGTACTGTTGGTCGGCGCTGCGAGCCCATACGGCGGCATTCCGGCGCCATACTGCCCTATTGGATCGCCGTTTAGATCGCCGTTGGTGTCGGCATTGTTGTAGTTGTTATCGCTCAGCCAGAAGTCGGATAAGGAAGAAGTACCCCCAAGCAACTGGTAGACCGACGTGAACGATTCGTTGTCAGAGCTGATCGTCCAGGTGACGTTTTGCGTTCCGCAATCTGCTGGATACCCAGATGTCGGATCATCGCACCAGAAGGCCAAATGCTGGTCGCCGAATGCGTCTCCCGTACTGCCCCTGGCATTAAAGGTGGAAGAGGAATCGCCAATATCGACACACAGGCCATTGGCGCATGAGTTGTTGAAGTTGAAACCGATCATATTGATCGTGGCGTAGTAGTCCGTGAGGGTTGCAGTGATGGTTCCATCGCCATTGGTGTTGAGCGTAATTTGCCCCTCGGACGGGACCGAGCCGATGACAAAGTTGTAGGTCGGCGGAGGATCAAGAACTCCGTAGTTAAAGTATTCCGTTAGTGAATCAGCGTAGCCGGCCCCAAGGCCGAGCACCGCCAGAGAGCAAATAAGAAACGGGGAACGAAGCTTACGCATTACACGATCTCCTTTGAAGCTCAGGGCCTTAAAAGCCGTCTTCAAAATTCGCAGCCATTCTCATCTGCCTCTCGAGGAATAATCAATGGTTGTCATGTGATTTTTCGAGGAGAAGAATGTGTTTGCGTAATATAAAGAAAATAGGTTGGTTAGATAGTAATGTGTGTAAGGCTTTGCTCCCTCTCATGCAAAATTTCCAATAAACGAAGAAGACAAGCGGCAGCGCCCACGCCGCAATTTTTATAAGGATTGCACAACCTTCTCGGCTATACTAGCTCTCAATCTTCCCTGGACCTGGCCGATTATGAACTCAGCATCAACGAGCTCGGAGAGCCTGGAATCGGTTGTCATCATCTTCGGCGTCTTTCATCTGGACACTGAAAGAGGTGAACTGAAAAGGCTCGGCACGATTTTGCGACTTTCGCCGCAGCCATTCAGGCTCTTGGTATTGCTGGCGTCGCGACATGGCAAAGTCGTCACCCGCGAGGATATCCAGCAGGAGTTATGGGGTCCGGAGACCTTCGTTGACTTTGAGCGCGGCCTGAACCACTGTATCCGCCAGATCCGCGCAGTGCTGGGTGATGATGCCGGCGCGCCAAGCTACATCGAGACACTTCCCCGAGTCGGCTACCGATTTATCGCCCCGGTTACGTTGGCCGGTCCTGAGTTGGCTTGCGCAGAATCCTCGTCCCATTCTCCCGATGAACACAGCCATGCCGCGAGCGAAACGGCCGCAGGAAAGGGCACTGCCCCGCGGAGGGGGCGCCGGTTCGTTCTCGCTGGAACAGCCGCTATCGTCGTGTTAGCCGCTCTCTCGATTTCTCTCCTCCGCAGGCGCGAAATTCGCCCGGCACCGCCGCCCGCTCGGCTGATGGTGGCCGTATTGCCCTTTGAAAACCTTACCGGCGACCCTGGTCAGGAGTACTTGAGCGATGGCGTAACGGATGAGTTGATTGTGCATCTGGGCGGGATCAGCCCCAGCCGCCTGTGCGTCATCGCTCGAACTTCGACGGTGAGGTACAAGCATTCCGGAAAACCACCTGCCCAAATCAGCCGTGAACTGGGGGTCAATTATCTATTGGAAGGCACGGTCAAGAGGTCTAGACAGACGATTCGAATCACCGCGCAACTGGTGAGGCCGGACGATCAGACGGAGCTGTGGGCTGATAGTTACCAAGGCGAGGTCAACGCAGAGCGCATCCTCGCATTTCAGCAATTGGTGGCCAGCCGCGTGGCTCAGTCGCTTTCTCTCGTTCTGCCAGTGGTGCACACTCCGCACGGCGCCCCCTCCAGTCAGGCCGCCTACGAAGCTTTTCTCAAAGGCCGCTTCGAGTGGAACAAGCGCAACGAGGAGGGCTTCCTCAAGTCCATCGAGTATTTCAAGAGTGCGGTTGCGCAGGATCCCGGATACGCCGAAGCCTGGGCCGGACTGGCCGACTCTTATAATCTGTCGCACGAGTATTATGAAGGCCATTCCAGCGATGCTTTCACGGAGTTGGGCAAAGAAGCCGCTTTCAAGGCTCTGGCCATCGACCCGAATCTGTCGGAGGCGCGCGCGTCGCTGGCGTTTAACCTGTGGCGTTATGAGTGGAAGTTTCCGGAAGCGGAATCCGAATTCCATAAGGCTCTGGACCTGAGCCCCAACAATTCCACAGCTCACCACTGGTACGGGATGTTCCTGGCTTCGCGCGGACGCTTCGACGAAGCTCGCGACCAGTTGCGCCAGGCGCTGACGCTCGATCCGCTTTCTCTTATCGTCATTACGAACAGCGGCTGGGTGAGTTACTATGCTCGCGACTATGAGGCCGCCATCCAGAGGTATCAGGAGGCCCTCAAGCTGGACAGCGCCTTCGAGACCGCGCAGATGAAGCTGGCGTGGGCGTATGAGCAGAAGGGCATGTGGCAACAGGCTCTTGCCGCAAGGCGCAGCTTTTATCTCACGGCAGGGCATCCAGAGATTGCGCAAGCGCTCAGCGATGCCTATGCGCGGGCCGGTTATCCCGGCGTGTTGCGCACCGTCATCGCGGAGACGGAAAAACCCGATGCGGGACCCTATTATTCCGACTATGACAGAGCTAAGCTCTATGCTATGAACGGCAATGCAGATAAGGCTATCGCTCTGCTGGAGCGCGCGCGGATTCAGCGCAGCGGGTGGCTGGTTTACCTTGCCGTGGAACCCGCCTTTGACAAGTTGCGCGCCAACCCGGCTTTCGCGCGGCTCGTCGATCATACGGTTGCGATTCAGCCCTTCTAAGCCCTGCCCGGTATCGCACTTGAAGCCTGAGAAACTCCTCTCGCTGAAATCCACGATACGGCTGCACGAAAATCAACTTTCTTGATGAAAGGCTATTTGCGCCCCTGCGTGAAATAGAACGTCGCCGCCGAACCGAATAGACCCGAAAATACCGGAATCCAGGTGTTGAAAACGCGCGTCACCTCGTCGACTGAGTTCGGCTTGTCATGTGCTAGACATGCGATCAATGTGATGTGCGCAACAAAGATAAACAACAACGCCGCAAACAGCAGCAAGGCCAATAGCTTGGTCGCCTTGGCGCGATGCTCCTCCTGCGAAAACTTCGGACCCGGCGCTTGGCTTAGATGTGCAACCTCTTCGAGACCGTCTGAAATTCCAACAGGTTCGGCGGCAATTGTTTCTACAGGATTCGACGCGCTCTCTAAATCGGTTTGAGGAGGTTCAGCCATTGGAGTGACTAGCGCTCACTTTCGCCGTATTCCGGTTTGACAAATAGGGGAAGATCACCTCGCGCTGTCTGCCGTTCTTCTCCACCAGCACGGTAGCTTTTTCGTCCTGAGTCTGCTCGATCGTCCACTGTAGAAGACGCAGTGACTGGCGAATAACCTCCGCGCGGCTGGGCGCTCCAGTTGCGTTCTTCAACTCATCCAACTCGCCCAATGCGTCTTCCGTAAAATCAAATTGCAGACGTGTCTTAGCCATATGCATCCATCTCTCCGTCTACGACGGGCCTTCGGCGTTCCTGCATGAGGAACGGTTGCTTAAAGCTCTCAATCAGAGCTACTTGATCGTCGTTCTGTTCAAGCTCAGAGAAAGCTACTGCATCAACTTCCTCAACGGAGAATTCGGAGAATGCATTTGTTCCTGCTGCGTCAACTGGCCGCATGTTGCAACTCGGCTTCGAGGGTGTTTTCGTCTCGAAGATTTAGAAATCTGGCTTTGGCGATTCATATTGACATTCCTCCTTAGTCCGACGAACCGGGGAATCAGTGAAATCGGACCTGATTGAGTATTGCATGAGTATGAAATGAGTGCAACAGATTTTTTCATACTCATCCATTACTCGCCTTCAAGCAATCTGAACTCGTCCGCTCACTGACCCGTAATCCCTGTCCCCTGTCCCCTGCGTTAACCTAAGGAGCTATGGGCCGCATCCGCGTACTTCCCGATCAGGTCGCCAATCAGATCGCCGCCGGCGAGGTGGTGGACCGGCCTGCCTCGGTGGTGAAAGAGCTTCTGGAGAATGCACTGGACGCCGGAGCCAACCGCATTCGCGTCGAGGTGGAGGCGGGCGGACGCAAGCTCATCCGGCTCACTGACGACGGCCAAGGCATGAATCGCGATGACGCCCTGCTGGCCTTCGAGCGTCACGCCACATCCAAGCTCCGCACCGCCGACGACCTGCTCTCCATCGCCACGCTGGGATTTCGCGGCGAGGCGTTGCCCTCCATAGCCTCGGTGGCCCGCGTGACGCTGGAGACGGCCACTGGAGAGGATGCCACCGGAACGCGCGTCGAGATCGCCGGGGGCAAAATCCTCCACGTGGATGACGCTGCTCTGCCACGCGGCACCACGCTGGCCGTGGCCGATCTCTTCTTCAACACACCCGCCCGCCGTAAATTTCTCCGCGCCGAATCTACCGAGCTGGCACACGTGACGGCGCTGGTGACTCATTACGCCCTGGCGCACCCCGAAAAGCACTTCGAGTTGCTCTCCGCCACGCACACCATCGTCTCCGCGCCGCCGGTCACTCGGACCGCTGAGCGCATCTACCAGATTTTTGGCAAGGAGACGCTGGCACAACTGCTACCCGTGGCCGCCGAGACTCCTCTGCCCCGAGTCGGACTGCCCGAGCCGCCGCCCTGGAAAAAAGATCCCGACGAGCCAGCGCGCACGCCCGGCACTCTTCGCTTGAGCGGCTTCTACTCCAAGCCTGAGTTGCAAAAGCTCAACCGCAACTCTATCTATATATTTATCAACAAACGGCTTATCCGCGACCGGCTCTTGATGCACGCCATCACCGAGGCTTATCGCAACGTGATTCCGCCCACCAGTTTCCCGGTGGTGCTGCTCTTCCTGGAGATGCCGCCCGAAGAGGTGGATGTGAACGTCCACCCCGCCAAGACCGAGGTTCGCTTTCGCCAGCAGAGCCTGATCCACGACTTTGTCCGCGACAGTTTGCGCACGGCGCTCATCAAGGCGCGACCAGCCGCCGGTTTTCTAGCCGCGCTGGACTCCGCGCCAGCAGCCAGCCCCACGCTGATGCCGCCCACCGCGTCACCATTGCCAGGTTCACCGGATCGAGTGCAATTTCTCGAGCAGCCCGACTCCGATCCGGCCGCGTTCCAGGCAGCCGGGGCTGATGCGGAGGCCTTTACGCTGACACCGCACCTGCCCCCGCCCGTCCCCGGCAAGCTGCCTTTTACTGCCCAGAACCTCCAAACCGGCGATTGGGGGGATCAAAAAGCATGGGGTGAGGCTGCAGCGGCACTCTTTCAGCCGCCCAGCCTGCCGCCCGCAGGCGATTGTTCCCCGAGCCCTGGCGGTGCGGCTGGCACAAATCCCGCTGCGGAAACGGCCCTGATCGAGGCCGAACAGGCCGCGGCCAACCTCAACCACCTTGGCTCGCTCCGGCCGCTGGGACAGTTGCGCGCGTCGTTCATTCTGGCTACCGGCGACGATGGTTTGTGGATTATTGACCAGCATGTGGCACACGAGAGAATACTTTTTGAGAAAATTTTAAGAGATCGCCAGGTTGAACAGGTAATGCGCCAGAGGTTACTGATGCCCCTGCTGGTGGAACTAAAGGCATCCCAGATGGTGGTATTCGCCGGCATCGCCGAGGAGCTGGAACGCAACGGCTTCGAGGTGGAACCATTTGGCCCTCAAACACTTGCAGTAAAGGCAGCGCCGGTTGGCCTCGAAGGAACGGCTCTGGAGCGGATGTTGGCCGAGGTAATCGAGCAATCCAGCGCTGATTCAGACGAACCTGCGCAGAATCATGATCTTACGGCGTTGCGGACGCGCATTGCCGCCTCCATCGCCTGTCATGCCGCCATCAAGGTCAATACCCCGCTAGACCCGGTTCGGATAGAATGGTTACTAGTGGAACTGGCAAAAACCAGCCACCCAACTTCTTGCCCCCATGGACGTCCAATAGCTTTGCTGTATTCTTGGAAGGAGATCCAGCGGGCCTTCCACCGAATCTAGAACGGGTGGGAGGTGGTAGCCCTCCTCTTAGGGGACGGGGCCGCCCGGCGTTAACGCCAGCCTGGAAGCGAGGTTTTTCTTTGACATCGGAACAATTGGAAGCATCGCGCTCCGAAAGGATGCGCCTGGACGGACATGGGACACTCACTCTTGAGGATGCCCGAACGTGGATTGAGGAGACCGGGTTGTGTCTCTTCCTGCCCAAGCGGCAGTTTTCCACCTCGATTGCGCCGTCGTTTGTTGAGGCTGTAGCCGGCAAACGCGACGCCACTCCCGCCCGTGAACACATTGCTTTAGCCGAAGAGTTGCTGGTACGCCTTGAGTTAGACGGCGTCGCAGTGCGGCTGAACCTGTTGGGCCTTCCCGGTGAGGCGCCCGATTTCGTCGTGGCAAGTTGGGTTCTGCCTTACGTTTATGCCCTGCGCGGCGACCGCGACTGGCGTCGCAGCCCGCAACTTACTGGCTCGCGCCAGGTTTCTCAGCTTGCTATTCAGGCATACAAATTGCTGGAAGCGGGCGACACTACGATTGGCAAGCTCACCCGCGCGCTGGGCCGTGAAGTGACCGAAGGCGCAGTTCTGCGCGGCATCACCGAACTCTGGCAGCAGCTTCGCATTATTCCGGTCGTCTCCGCTCCCGGCCAGGCCGCTGAGTGGCAACTACTCCGCACGCGTTTCCAAAAAGCCATTGCCGAAGGCGCTTCAACCTCTCAGGTGACGGCCATCTCCGTGCTCGCCTCCATCTACCTGCAAGCGGTGATTGCCGCCAGCATGGAAGAGGTCGAGCTATTCCTGGCTCCGCTCACCGCCCGCAGCAAAGTGCGTGAGGTGTTGCGAGGGCTGGTGGCTACGCGCCAGGTTCACACCATCTCACTGGGTCACGCGCCTCACTTCTATGTTGCCGGCACGCTGCCGGAGTTCGCCAGCGCTCCCACAATCTATGCCAGTGCATCGATACCGGCATCCGCATACTTTATGCGCTCCCATGAAGAGGAGATGCCGGAGCCTGTCGAGGCAACGCCTGCTGCTCCCGCCTCGACAACTCCGCGCAGGCCTCAAGAAGCTCACACGCCCCGCACCCCGGCCACGCGCAAACCGGTTGTTGGCGGAAAAGCCGCGACTGCCCGGCCCCATTTCAGCCGCCCGGCCGCACAAACTCGCGATCGCAAGCCGGCGCAATCGTCTTCCAGCAGCCGTCCGGCCAGGCAGACCGGATCGCGCACCGCCAGTAGCGCCCGGCCCGCTTCTGCCGCTCGATGGAGCCCCAAGGCTGCCGCGCCCTCCAACGGCAAGCGCAACGGCGGTCATGCCGGTAACGGTTCTAACAACGGAAATGGAAACGGAAGCGCGCACAAGGTCTATTCCAATGGCGCCAAGACCGCCGGCAAGCCTGGCGCAACTACCCGTACCGGCAGTGCGCCGCGAACAGATTCCCGGCCCTCCGCGCGGCCAGTTCACGCGGGCAATAACCGGAAGTCTGCTGTTGCCGCCAGCGCAAGAACTGGAAGCAGCAAGAGATTTGGCTTTTCCGCACGGCCCAAGCAAGGGACGAAGAAGCGCGGATGAGTACCCCCTCGCTCAGTTCTCTCGATAAAGTTCGCAAGGTCATTGTCGCCATTGATGGCCCATCCGGCGCGGGAAAGAGTACGGTTGCCCGCCATCTTGCCCGGCATTTTGGCCTCCTGAACCTGGAGACCGGGGCCATGTACCGCGCCTTTGCCCTCAAGGCGCTGCGCATGGGCCTTCCCTTGGATGAGAGTTCTGGCCTGGAGAGCCTTGCCGCCCAAACCACCATTCGCCTGGAGCCAGGCGAGGGTGGCAACCGCGTCCTGCTCGACGGCGAGGAAGTGACCGGCCTCATCCGCAATCAAATGGTTACCGACGCCGCATCCCAGGTCAGCGTGTGGCCCGCCATTCGCGCCTGGATGGTCCGCATGCAGCAGGAGATGGGCGCCAGGGGCGGAGTGGTCATGGAGGGCCGCGACATCGGCACTGTGGTCTTTCCTCAGGCCGAGGTCAAGATCTTTTTGGACGCCGCACCCGATGTGCGCGGCCTGCGACGTTTCGATCAGCTAGGACCCAAGCCCGCCGTCCAGCCACAAGAGGTAATCCGCGACCTGCGCGCCCGCGACGAACGGGACCGCACCCGCGCCGATTCGCCGCTCAAGCCGGCGGCCGACGCCATTCTGCTGGATTCGACCAATATGACCTTGGAAGAGGTGGTGACCGCAGCGGAGGCCATCGTGGCAGCAAAGCTTCCGGCTATGGCCTCCAGCAGGCTGTGAAATCCTGGTCTTTAGAGTCACTTGCGAAATTCCATTGAGAAAGCAAGAAGTGTCAGGGCACGGCTTCAGTCGTGCCGAAAGATCATCAAGAAGATATTGGGCTTTAGCCCCTGCATCTATTTGTTTTCAGATATTTTACAGTTTGGCAGCAGCTAGAGCGGGAATCTGAATGGGGCGTCAGGGCTCGGCTGAAGTCGAGCCCTGACGCATATCCGCAGACTGAGGGCAATTCTGCAAGAGGCTCTTTGACCTGCAATTTCCCCCGTCCCCTTATGCAAAAATGACTAGCCCGCGCATCCCTGCTACGATGGGTTTGTTCCATCCAACCTATAGATAGAAAACGCCAAGTGAGTGCGTTTTTGTTTACCTTGCAGTCTTTCCCTTTGATTTGCGATAGCTGGAGGCTGGTATGGCAAGCCATTGCTGCGTTTGCGGCTTTTTGAAGTTTCGCACCTCGCGTTTTTGGTTTCGGTCGTCGGATCTGTCTCAATTGCTTCTCATGCGCTTGCCGGTGCGCTGCTTGAACTGCGGCGAGCGAACCTTTACGTCGGTTTCGCAATTCCTCACGTTGCGCCGCATGCACAAGGCGCGCCACAGAGAGCACCAGCATCGCAGCGCAACGTAGCGCGAAGCCAGCGAACGCGCTGTTCTTCTTCCGGGCGCCCGGCCTGCAAACCTCTGCGTTTACGGATCGGGCGAGTCGCGCACGGAGCGGCATCTTCCGGCAGGCGTTTTCATTGCTTCACACACGCAGCGGCGAAATGCTATAGGCTCGTAGATGTATGGAAATCACCTGCAACCGGTGCCACCAAGCCGTCCTGGCCGAGAATAGCTACTGCCCCGCCTGCGGCTTGCCGCAACTGGTGTACGGAGCTGACGCGCCCGCTGCTGGGCAAACTCAGCTGGAGCGCTGGGGCGAGACGGTGCGGGATGCGGGCAGCGTAGATTGGAAGCCGGCGCTGCGCGCCGCGCTTCTGCTGGCAATTCCCGCCGGTGCGCTCTCCTTCGGACTTTCGGTAGTGGGCCTTTTGGGCTTCGTGTGGATGGCTGTGGCGGGCGCCTGGGCGGTTGCGATTTACATGCGCAGCCAGCGGCCGGCGTGGATCACCATCGGAGCCGGCGCGCGCATCGGTCTGGTCACCGGCTTGTTGGGAGCGTGGGCGGCAGCGGCAACCATGAGCGTCTCGCTCTTTGCAATGCGCTTCTTCTTTCACCAGGGCAAAGTATTCGACGACTTCTGGCAGATCCAGATGACCGAGAAGGCCAGCCAGCAGTGGGCAGCCTCTGGCATTGATGCGCAAACGATTCTTGTCACAAAAGCGTTGCTGAATTCCCCGGAAGGGCGCGGCGGCGTGACTTTTGGCATCATGCTTTTTCTGGTCCTCGCGTTGGTCATCTTTGCGACCGCGGGAGGCGCCTTGGGTGCGCGGCTGATGGGGCGCACTCGGCAGCCGGTGGTTTGAGCGCCGGTTTTGCAGGCTTTTTCTGCGCTGCAATCGCCTGATTTCCGGCTTTTTCAGTGCCCTTGAATTCTGTTTTTAGTTCTACACAACTTGCTCGCACGACCAAACCCTCGTATCATCCTGCGAGAGGCTGGCTGCGGCAGCCAGGTAAGAGAAGATCAATGAGCGAAGCTGATAGCAAACCACTCCTGCGCATCAAGGGCAGGTTGATGTCCGCCTCCGAGGTCGAGCGCACGCTGGTGCGCCTGGCCCACGAGATTGTTGAAAAGAGCAATGGCAGCACCAACTTGGCCCTGGTCGGCATCAAGCGGCGCGGCGTTCCGCTGGCCGAGCGGCTGGGCAAGCTGATCTCCGGAATCGAGAAACGCACTGTCGACACCGGCGTGCTCGACATCCAGTTCTACCGCGACGATCTGACGACGGCGGATATTCGCCCTGTGGTAACCCCAGGCGCCATCGGCATCGACATCGAGGGCCGCGATGTGGTCATCTGCGACGATGTGCTCTTCACCGGCCGCACTGTCCGCGCCGCGCTCGACGCACTTTTTGATCACGGGCGGCCGCGGCGCGTGCAACTGGCCGTGCTCATCGACCGCGGTCATCGCGAACTGCCCATCGAAGCCACCTACGTTGGCAAGCATGTGCCCACCAGCAGCCGCGAGATCATCGAGGTCAAGTTCCAGGAAGTTGACAACGACGAGCAAGTCTTGCTGGTCGAACGGACCGATTAGGCAGTTTTATTGTTCTCCTACCCGGAACTGGCAGCGAGCAGTAGCGTCTTCCTGTTCGCGTCAAGATTCGCGCGCTACGTTTGCAGAGAATTATCGTCTGAAGGCGCACAATCTCAAACAGAAGCCAAAGTGGGTAGAGAGATCAAACTGTAGCCGAGCGACGGAAGAGGCTGTGAGGGGACCGAAAGTACCCCCCTCCCCCCTATTTCCTGTGGAACTGTGAAATTGTGAACTTGATCGCAATGCCTGACTGATTAATCCCATTGCCGACCGCGAAAAGGAAAACCAACTACTTCTCCACATTCTGCTGGCGCAGGTACTCGAAGGTTTGCGCCATTCCGTCCGGTGTTGAGACTAATTGTTGCCATCCCAACGCGTGCAGTTTTGCGTTGCTGAATCTGTTCCCGCCCCAGGCCGCGGCAACCTTGTAGAGCGTGAGGATTCCAGGCAACTGCCCCTGGGAACGGCGATGA
>Ga0255352_1000229_pt1 | contig 31690 bp, 27 predicted proteins | sample HBST0metaG_FD_189939 | JGI IMG/M metagenome (GOLD analysis project Ga0255352, IMG submission 189939) | Peat soil microbial communities from Stordalen Mire, Sweden - H.B.S.T0 | ecosystem: Environmental > Terrestrial > Soil > Wetlands > Peat | place: Sweden: Norrbotten County, Stordalen Mire...
ACCGAAGGCGGCCGAGTGGATCTCGGAGACAATCGGCAAGGTCGAAATCGAGCGGCTGAAGGAGACCAAGTTTGATGGAACCAGGTCCGGCAAGAATTTCACCGTGGAACGGCAGATCGAACCGCTGGTCATGGGCTCGGAAATTGCCGGACTCGATGACCGGCACGCCTACCTGAAACTTGGAAACAATGTCGCTCGATTCGCGTTCGATTACCTCGACCTGCCCACACCGACCACTGATTTCATACCAAGGAAGATGGCAGACGGTGGTCTCGCCTTCGATCCCGACACGCTCGAACCGATTCAGCAGGAAGACAAAGAAAATCCGGAAAGCTCGGATTCCGAACCAGTCGCAACGGTCTCCGGGGACGCTCCGATTGTCCAGGAAAAGTCGCCACGTCCGATTCCCTGGCCAGTTCAGCAAGTAATGGATCAGGTTGAAGTCGTCCCCACAAATCCGTCTGCGCCTGCCCATGAAATGGCCAACACACCATCTTCTCCCGACTCGCCCGATGCGCAGGAACACTCCGAGGACGAACAGATTTCCTTTGAACTGAGGCCGTCGTAACCCTATGCTGACACTTTCCAAATCGCTCAGCGCCAGCCAGGCGCAGACCTATCACAAACTGGACTTCGCCTCCGAAACGCAGAGCTATTACCGGCAAGGCGACACCGTGCAGGGCGAGTGGCAGGGGCAACTCGCCGCGCCGTTTGCTCTCTCCGGCGCAGTCACGCCGCTTGAGTTTCAGCGTCTTTCGGAAGGGCTGCACCCAGATACCGAAGCGCCGATGGTCCGCTCCCGCGCCGCCTTCGAGTACAAAAATGCCGATGGAGGGACCATCAAAACCGTCGAGCACCGCGCGGGTTGGGATGCGACCTTTTCGGCCCCGAAGTCGGTATCGCTCACCGCGCTTGTCGGTGGCGATGACCGGGTTCGGGAGGCGCATCGCGCTGCTGTTACTGAAGCCTTGAACGAACTGGAGCGGTATACCCAGGCGCGGATCGGCGGCAACCATCCTGCCGAGACGACAGGCAAATTAATCGCCGCCAAGTTCGAGCACGACACGGCGCGGCCTGTGGACGGCTACGCCGCGCCGCAGCTTCATACGCACGCTGTCATCTTCAATGTCACCGAGCGGGCCGACGGTTCGACACGCGCCCTGCAACCGCATTCGCTCTTCGAGAGCCAGCAGTATGCGACGGCCGTCTATCAATCTGAATTGATGTACCGGCTCCGCAATCTCGGTTACGAGATCGAGCGCGGCAAGAGCGGCGCGCCCGAGATCAAAGGTTACACGCAGGAGTATCTGGACGCTTCGAGTCCCCGCTCCCGGCAGATTCGGGAGCAACTTGAAAAGACGGGCCGCGCCGGGGCCGAAGCCGCCGAGATTGCGGCACACTCGACCCGCGACCGCAAACAGAATCTCACTGCCCGGCAGGTTCTCGACGCGCACAAGAAGATGGCCGTCGAGTTTGGCAGCCAGCCCGAAAAGGTCGTTGACGCCGCGCGGGAACGGGCCCGGCAACAGCATATCGAACCGGAGAGCAATGCCCATGCCAAGGAATCAGTGACCTTTGCTCATCAGCGTGTCTTCGAGCGGGAGGCAGTCGTCGATGAACGAATAATCCTGCGCGACGCCATGCGCCGTGGCATGGGAGAGACTACCTATAAAGAAATTCGCTCGGAGTTTGAGACCCGGCGCGCGGCGGGTAATTTTAAGGCTGTAGAAACTCCGAAATATAGTTCTGGGCGCAGGTTCACCACGCCAGAGACGATCACCGCCGAGCGCGCCAATGTCGACTTCATGCTCAGCGGTCGCAATGCTGTCAAGCCGATTCTGAGTGCGGAACAGGCGCAGGAACAGGCACGCTCCCGCGACTTTTTGAACGAAGCGCAACAGCGCGTCATTGAGGAAACGCTCAATTCCACAGACCGCGTTCATGGTCTGCAGGGTCGGGCCGGGACCGGTAAGACGACCGTGGTTCAAAGTATCCGGGAAGGCGCGGAAAAAAGCGGGTACGCGGTCGAAGGGTTTGCGCCCACCTCCCGCGCCGCAGCCCAGCTCCGCGAGGCCGGAATCGATGCCAGCACACTGCAAAGTTTCCTTGCCCGTGGCGAGAGCCATCCCAGCGCGAATCCAAAACTGCACCACCTATATATGTTGGATGAATCCAGCCTGGCCAGCACCAGGCAGATGCGTGCCTTCCTCGAAAAGCTGAAACCCCAGGATCGTGTACTCGTCATCGGCGACACCAGTCAGCATCAGGCGGTCGATGCGGGACGCCCCTTCGAGCAGATGCAACAGGCTGGAATGCGGACCTCGCAACTTGACCAGATCATGCGCCAGAAAGACCCGGAGTTGCGGCGCGCGGTCGAACTGCTTGCCAATAACGAAACCGAAAAAGGCGTTGCTCTGCTCACAGAACAGGGGCGGGTGACGGAAATCGCGGGCGCCAATGAACGTATCGCCGCGATTGCCAAAGACTATGCTGTGCTGCCGGAGAACACCATCATTGTCTCTCCCGACAATCGCAGCCGCCGTCAGATCAACGAAGCCGTGCGTGCCGAGTTGCAGCGTAATGGAATTCTGGCAGCCGATGGCCACGAACTGCGCGTGCTCGATCACCGCTCCGATATGACCGGCGCCGACCGGACCTGGGCGGCGCGGTACAACGTGGGCGACGTGCTTCACTACCATACCGGCAGCAAGTCGGAAGGCATCGAACGCAATAGCTACGCACTGGTTCAGGAAGTGGACGCCCGCGCTAATACACTCACAGTCGAACTCGAAAACGGTGCCTCTGTCACCTACGACCCGCGCCGATTGCGCGGCGTGAATGTCTTCGCCGAAACGACGCGCGAGTTCTCGACCGGCGACCGCATCCAGTTCACAGAACCCAACAAAACGCACGGTGTCGCCAACCGGGATCTTGGCACTATTACTTCCATCGACGATGGGCAAATGACCGTTCGCCTGGATGGCAAGCAGCCGCGCGAGATAGTCTTCGACACTGCCCAATTCCGCCAGTTCGATCACGGCTATGCGGTCACCAGTCACAGTTCCCAGGGACTGACGGCGGGCCGCGTACTCGCCAACATCGACACCGAATCGAGTCGAATGCTCATCAACACCAGGCTCGCCTATGTTGCTGTCTCCCGCGCCTCCGATGACGTGCACATCTACACCAACAACGCCGAAACTTTGGGCCAGCGGCTCGCCGCCGACATCTCGAAGACTGCCGCGGTGGACTTTCGCCCGTCCAGTGCAACCGAGCAGGCGCGGGAGTCCATCCAGCTTTTCCGCGATCATCAGCCAAGTGCGGCGACCGAACGGCTTCAACAGCAGGGTCGAGTCCATGAGTACCAGAGTCCGGATCATCGCCTTGCGGCGGTCGCTCTGGATTACGCGGCGCAGCCTGATCGGACAGTCGTAGTCGCCCCAGACGCAGCGGAGCGCCAGGAACTGACCCAGTTGATTCGCGCCGACCATCGCAGCAGTGGACGGCTTGCCTCGGAGGAGCATTCTGTTTCGGTTCTGGTTGAGCGGAAGTTTCCAAATCCGTACATTGCCGAGGACTACCGGCCCGACGACGAGATACATTTCCGCACCGGCAGTCCTGCGTATGAAGGCATTCCGCACGACAGCACTGTCCGTGTTCTCGAAGTCGATGCAAGCAAAAATACGCTCACTATCGAGACTACCGATGGTAGCCAAGTCACCTACAATCCCGCTCAACTTCAGAGCCAGACCAGCCAAAGCAAGGTCTACCGGGAAGAGTCGCGGGAGATGGCGGAGGGAGAGCGCATTCGCTTTACCTCTTCCGACAAAGAAAATCACATCCGCACCGGCGACTTCGCCACCGTGGAGCAAATCGTGCCCGATCTTTCCGTTCAGCTCGACAACGGTAAGAGCGTCGAGCTCGACGCAAAAGCGGCTCGCCATATCGACTACGGCTATGCCATCGAGAGTGCTGCAAACGTCGCAGCCGACCGAATGATTTTGACCGGTGAAGCTCTGCAACTTGCCGGCCTTGAAGACGATTTGGCGCGCCTCCATCCCAACATCCGGGAGCTTTCCGTCTACACATCCAATGCCACGAAGGCGCTCCAGGTAGAGCTTGCGCAGAGCCCCAACGCGGTCGAATTGCTATCGACACCTCAACCAGAGATGGCCAATCTCGGCGTCGCGGAACCCTCTCTCGCAGAGGCAATCATTGAGGAATTTGGCATACATTTGTAATTCACTCCAGCACCGGAAGTCGCGGTTAATAACCACCAGCTGAATTCACTTCAGATTGTTCCTTGTGTAACTACTCCCCGAAGCGCACTTCCATCTCAGGTAAGACTGGAAACACGCTTTGGGCTGTTATCGTAAACCCAGAATTCCGTGTAAACTGATCGGCGGAGCCTTGGCGGCATTCGGGGAGTAATCTCTGCTCGGGAGGTGACCCGGCGATTATGCCTCATTGAAGTCTCGAGAACCATCGTCGCTCCAATAATCGGAATCTACTCGACTTCAATCTCGTTTAATTCAATCTCGGTATCAGCTTGCAAGATAATATCGTCGAGTTCCCCGTCCTCGAGTTCAGCTTCCAGCATCTCACCGTCGATCTTTAGGCTGAGAACACCTTTCACTGTAAGCGTGTATTCTTCATCAACATCGTAGTAGTGTCGATTGCGCTCATCGATGCTCATTTGCGCCATCTTGTCTTCGTCAAGACCATAGTAGTCTGCCTTGTAAACGGCGTAGTTCAGCGTACATTCTACCGACGCAGTAAAAGAGATTCCGATATCGTCGTCGCCATAGTATTCGATCTGGGTAAAATCAAACTCGACATTGTCGGCTTCTCCAACTCCGATAACTCTACCTTCGTTATTGTCGTCTGGAATGCTCGAGTCTTCAACTTCTTTACCGACCAGCGCATTCACCATGTCAGATTGTAAGCTCTTCTTAAGCCCGGCGGTGATATGTGGAAGTCGAGCTAATACTTGATCTCTGTTTGCTTCACGATTCTCATTCGCAGATATCTTCTTGAGAGCATTTTGGCACTCGTCGATCTGGACGAACTCGTCCAGCCCTGCGTAGGTGGTAATCCCTTTGTGGTCTTCAGCGGCCGCTCGCAGCGTATTATCCCCGACCACAAAATGCAGTTCTTTGTGTTTTGCTGCTAGTCGCTTAACCGCCTGCCAGATAAACGCGTCTGGAATGTCATCGCGATTCTTGATGTTTTTGAACGGGGGTGCACCGTCAAAATAGTCGTTGAATGCGCCCTGAGCATCTCCAATGACAATTGCGCTCTCTGTCGCTTTCAAATCATTCAACCAATCTGCGAATTCGCCTTCGGCCACCGTTTTGGCCTTGGCAGATGCCTGCTTGACAGCTTCGATCGTCTCGGAAGTGAAGATTCCTAGTTGGTCATAATCGACGATCCGGCGCAACTTATTGAGCGCGGCAACGACGTCTTTGAGGCTCGTTTCGATCTTTTCCCGCTGTTGTCCTGTGAATTCGCGTTTGGTGATCTCAGGAACATGAAGTTGGACTGCATTCCCTTTTACTAATCGGACCAACGCACGGAACGGAGGACTGCTTCTCCGAGGATTTCCGCTATAAATCGAGGTGTCGAGGACTACGTGGAGCATCGGAGTACACCATCCGCAAGGTTTCTAGAAGAATACGGATATCTTATCTCAGTAGAATGAAAATAGGATAGCGGCCAGCAAATACCTGAGTTCCCCGATGTCAGCTGATGCTGTTAGGCCAATGCATTCATCCAGCGTGGTTTACATGTCCAATTGAGGATCGGGAACGATAAACGCCGGTTGCTACGGCGGTCGCCAGCTTATCCGACTGGGAAACGGGCAAAGCGGGCCGGCGATTGGAAACCGAGATGCTGGGCGACATTCCGAGAGTAATCCAGACTCAATGAGTACATGGCAATTTCGCACACGTCGAAAGAGAAGAGTAAATTGAGATAGGTTCCACGCTGGAAGGAGATCCAATGTATACAAGGGCCGGCCGGTACGACGATGTCGTGAGAGCGATGGCATCCATCGGCTGGTTTATGCCGCCTTACGGCAATCAAGGCAAGTTGGATATGGTTTCACGCGAGATCAATAATTCGACTTGTGGAGTTGATGAATCCGAGATCGAGCGAGTGTTAGGGTTCTTCTACACACCCGACCGACTAGCATCTATGGCTCTCAACATGTATGCGCAGATACCCGTGGTTGATCTATACAAGATAACTATTGCGGAATCGGTAGCCGCGCATTTCTGCAACCTTCCTCATGTAGCTGTGGCCGGACTCATGCCTGTCGTTGAGGGAGCGGGACGTGAGCTCGCACGCGTACGGGGCCTCAAGCATGAAGGTTCAGTCAAGGCGGTTTTTATCGAACTCATAGATAATGCGAAAGAAGATGCACGGGCTCGGAGGATCGGAAACACGAAAGAGATCGACGATATGCTCACGGGCTGCCGCGATTTCCTGACGAAATACTTTTTCGAGAATTCAGCTCTCTACCCTTTACTGGACAGAACGAATCGACACGGGGTCCTTCACGGAGCTTACCGGGACTCGGATTACGGACGACCGATCAATTTCTATAAAACGATCAGCGCGGTTGATATTCTGACGTTCATCTCAATGCTCCAAACAAATAAAATGACTGGATTCGTTCCTGAGCACACGGCGGAATCAAGAGCTCTAGCGGAACGTTACCGTGAACTGAAGAGCTTGAGGATTATCTAGGCCGCACTCGATGTTCATTGTTAGATGACATCAGGCCAGTGCATTCAAAGATCCCTTGTTCAAACCGGCGGAAAAGATTACTCCCGATAACACCGTTGTCGCCAGTATCGCATCTTGAATGATGCAAAATCCCGGATGCGCTCATTGACGGCCATTTATCGCCGAAGGAAACTCTCTGAGTGCAATGGTCTGAAGTCAACAGCAGAAGTCTGACGTCTCCGCCGATCAGTAAACACGAGCCGACTCTGATCACTTATGCTGATTCCCGGTGTCTATGAGCAGATTGAACTGTCGTTCGCCTGTTCCATTGAAAAATGGCATCCGCATTTACCTATCCGGCAGCGCGAGAGCATCAGGAGTCCAAAATGGATCTCCTAGCTCATCCAGAGAAACGAAGTGTTTACAGTGAACAGGCAGGTAAGCAAGTTTGTTGCTGGGCGTCACTGTTTGGAGGTCGCCGTCGTATTCCAGCAGCAACGGCGTTTCCTTCTGTGTTTCCCACGGCGTCACGATCTTCATGAAGAAGCCAACAGCGACAGAGGCGAGGGTGCCGTTCGGCCACACGACTTGCGGCTTTCCACCTGCCGCGCCGTACCGTGCGGCCTCCTTCGCCAGACCGTCATCCGTGACCAGACCCAAACAACGCATGCAAGGCTTACTCGGCATCGACAACATCACCTGGCCGCTAATTGAAAACTCCCCGCTCAACTCGTGGACATCCATACCGATATCGATCAAAGGTATGAGAAACCGTCGCGCAAAGCTCTCCAGTTCGCTGCGGCAACCCATCGAATCGACGCACGCGAAGATGACATCGACGTCGCACAGCTCCGCCGTGACCTCGGTCCAACTCGCCAGCCGCTTGACGACATCGGCGGAGGGATTAACAGACTTGATGACGCGTTCCGCGATATCTACTTTCGCGGTCCCGAGCCCGACGTCCTCCAAGGTGGCCCCAACGAGCCGGTTGAGGTTCGTATCTTCGATGAAGTCGGGGTCGATCGCCAAAAAATGGCCCAGCCCAATATGAGCCAACTGCTGCGCGATGTGAGAGCCACCGCCGCCTAGGCCTACGAGCGCAGCTCTGGAGCGATCCAACACGATCTCTGAGTCTGCCCCAAGGAACGACTGGCGCTGCAGATTCAATTTAGTAGCCATTCGTCACCTTCCATGTGCAGCGCATTGGGCTTCCGACAATGGCAACCTCGACGCCGGACGGCGAGGAGGAGCCGGGAATCCAGCATTGACCGACTGCCGAATCAAAACTGAACACGACCGCTCCGTGTGGAAGGCAGGGCTGAACGTTCCAAAAATCCGGCACGAACAGGGCGTTCTCACGGAGGTCCGTTCTGCTGAAACCAGGGCGTCCACGATGTTCGTGAAAATGAACGTGAATCATTGAGACGGCCTCCGTGTAGGCCGTCTGCAATGCTTTGCGAAGGCCCGAACGGCCAATGGTCGCCCCCGCAGATGGATCGTCTACGTAGTCCCCATCTTCCACGTGATGAACGCCTCCCGCGAGCAAGAGCAGAGACGTTGCCGACAATGCCGGGCGGCACTTCAGGAAGGCGACTCGCTCGGCCGCGAAGTCGTGCGGCTCGCGCAGTCGCCGAACCAGATCATCGTAAAGCGTCGAAGTCAGCTTCAAGATCGTTCTCATCGGAGCCCCCGGAGATGCTCAGCAAGAATCTCAGCCGGGCGCAAGTTGGCCGGCACCTGGTTCCATGACCATGTCCACCATGGGCTGCCCAGCACCACGTGCGAGCTCCAATTCGCCCCTCGACCGGCCACTGCCTGCTGAAGGAAAAGACGGGTGGTGTAGCCTCCGTGCTGGCCAAGGCAAAGGAGAGCCCTCATTTCGCGTGGTGTGCAGCCTTCGGGAAGCACGAGACGAGGAAGGAAGACAAAATCGACTCCGCCTTCCGCCTTCTCCGTTACGTCACCAAAGGCCGCCCGCAGTTCGTCGAGATGCTCAGGGGCGACCATTAGGACGATTGCCCCTGACGCACGTGGCTGACAAAGACCTCGCCGCCCTTGATGTGGACCGTGCCGTTGTCGGGGAGTTCCTTGAATTCGCCGCCAATGACCTCGTCCAGTACACGGGACGGGTCGACCCCAAGAACCCGCTTCAGTTCGGCCGCGGTGTACTTCCCGGCCTGAATCGTCTTGTGCTTGCCGTCGATGGTCACCTGCACGAGCTTGGGTGCCGTGGTGAACCTCTCGACGCCATGCTTGCGGAGGTTCGCTTCGGCATGGGGGGAAATCAGCTCCGGCTCTCCGTGGCGGAAGTTCTCGAAAACCTCAAATACGAGCTGCCCATCGCGTCCCGCCAGCTGAATCAGTTGGTTGCCGGTGATGTGGGCCTTGGGCCACTCGTGGTATTTGTCGTCTACCTTGATGCGGTAAGCGCGGGCAGGAGGCACCGGCTGGCCATGCAGACAGCAGTCCTCAATATCCGCGAGTTCGACTTCAATCGCAGCCAATTCCGCCGCTTCGATGGCGACTGTCTGCTCAACAACACTCAGTTCCGGGTTAATTCCTTCACCATTCATGTAGTTTTCTCCGTCTATGCGGCTTGCGGGTGTTTGGCGCCGGTCGCAGCCGCTCTCACTAGGTAAAGCGCACCTCCCTTCTTTTTTTTGCCACGGAATGGCAAAAAAATCTTGGACTGGCGCTTTAATAGATAGAAAGGGGTGCTCGAGGGCCGTCCATGAACGATGCGGAATACCGAAGGCTGGTCAAAATTCTCACGGTGCGTGCCTGCCGTGCTCTCAAGTTGGCTGCGTCAAAGGGGGAAGACTGGATTCTCGCGGAAGGCAAATCCCCCGCAGACTATGCCGCAGAGACGCTAATCCTCTGGAGCACGAACAATCTTCAGTTCACCGGGACGCCTGACAAGCTCATGCCTTTTCTGACGAGGGTGACAACAAACGCGATCATCAGCGCCCTGCGGAAAAAAGAATCGAAAGCGAGTCGGAGCGGCAAGATGCTGCCAACCGACGGACCTGCCGGCGAGGCCTCACTCCAATCGAAGCCGGAAAACCTCTTCGACATTCGCTCGTTGCTGCGCGACGACGCATTTCGCGAGGTGTTGAATGAGTGCATGGCTGACGATGAGGAATTGAAGGAATACGTGCTCGCGATCGAGACGTTTGAGGACTTCATTCCGACAGCTCAGGACATTGCGTCGCTGTTGGGGGTTCCGGTGAAGCAAATCTACGAACGCAGGAGAAAGCTAGCTCGGCGACTTGGGAAGCATGGCTTCACTGCATCGCGCCGCAGGAGCAAGGTATGAAGAAAAAGAATGAGGAGAATCGCCACGCAGAATCGTTCGGGGAAAGTCTCGAATTGCTGTTTGGACAAGAGTTAGACCTCACCGATGAGGAGCTCGACGAAGAGCTAGAGGATTGCGGCATCGACGCTACAGAGCTGCAGGTCGACGTCCATAAACGTCTCTTCGATTACGCAAATCATCATTACCGGACGTTGGACAAAGAGGTTCCGGAAAATCTGGAGAATATGCTACGAGCACTCCGACCTCCGAGCGCGGCAGAAAAAGCAAAGGCCTCTGTACAGTCAGCAGAGCATCTAGTCGAAAGTTTTCTCGATACGGCAAAAACAAAATCATCAGAACTTTTGGGCAATGTCTTTCCTGCCCCAACGCGACAGACTCAGTTTGCTTTTCGCAACAAGAAGGAACTATCGGCGGAGGACAAGGATCTCCTTCAGAGTGAACAAGAGGACGTCGATTCTTCCGACGAATGATGAAGGGATAGACTCAATGAACAAAGAAGTTGCGATGGAGCTGCGACGAAGATTGCAAATCAAGGGAGCCCTCCGCTTCGATGACATCACAAAGCCGCTCGGCCTCTCGATGAAAGAAGTGGAATCGGATGGTTTCGACGGTGCACTCGTGCGTCGATCCTCGGGGTTGGGCGGTCGCATTCTGGTGAAATGCACCATCCGAGAAACGGGCCGAAAGCGGTTCACAGCGGCCCATGAAATTGGGCATTACCTACTCCACAAAGACTCGGACAATATGTCGTGCGGCACAAAGGACATTGCGAACTGGACCAACATAGAGGTCAATCCTGAGCACGAGGCAGACGAGTTTGCATCGGAACTGTTGCTTCCGAGTTCGGAAATGAAGACTCTGATTGGGACACAATGGCCTTCGCTCAAACTCGTCAGCGATCTTGCTGCGGAGTTTGAAACCAGCCTAACGGCGACGATCAGAAAATATAGTGACGTCGCGACACAAAGCTGTGCCGGAGTGTGGGTACAAGATTCACGTGTTGTCTGGTTTTCCCCTTCCACCAGTTTTCCGCACTGGGTCAAAGTCGGAGAAGAACTCGATGCCGGTCTCCTGGACCGCAACACTCCGTTGGAGGAGATGGTCGAGGTGAGAGCCTCTGAGTGGATTCCTGCGTTCTTCGAAGAGAAAGAAGCAACGCTTCTTCAAGGATGCGTGCGAATGCCCACGTACAAAGGCTGTCTTGTTTTGCTGTGGGCGAATCGCCCGCTCAAACATAGGACACTAGAGGATGAGTTGCTCGATGAGCTGGACACGGACAGGTTCGATAGCTACCGGCGTGAACGTTGGCCAGATAAAAAGTGAGTTCGCGCCGCATGAGTGCGCCACAAGCAGTAAAGGTCTGGGTTGATATCAAATCGCCATGCCTCTCAGGGAGCCTTCCAAGATGCTGCGGAAGGAGTGACCGCAATTTTCCAAGATACGGTCAGAAGACAATCCAGAGGTGATGTATGCATTAAATCAAACCAGGCATTTCAACTGTTTGACTTGGTGGAGCGTCTTTTTTCCTTCGTTTGACTCTCCCACAGTTCTTCCGCTTCGACCATAAGGGTTCCAAGCCTGACGTCCAGCAGCGTGGCAAGATCATGCATCGTCCGCATTGTGGCACTCTTCGTACCGCGCTCAACATCGCCGATATAACGCAAACTATAACCAGAGGCGACGGCAAGATCCATCTGGGATAGGCTTCTCTTCTCTCGCCAAGCAAAGAGAACTTGGCCAAATGCCTGCTCCAGAGTCGCGACTTTACGCCTCTTGCTCTTCGTCACAAGCCAATCTTTTCTGACTGGCAGTGTTCACGAAGGCACTATAGTGCCCATAGACATCCGCTTTAAGTTGGAGAAGATCGCCTAGCCCACCAGTATTTGTTTGGCGGAGCTTGGTGCCGTGATTCGTTATTTTCCGGCGTAATTGTCCACTTTTTCGTGTGGACAATAGCCAAAAAGCTCTGATTATCGCGACCTTAGCTAGTTGCAAGTTGCTAATTCTAAAGATAAATTACACGGTAAACAAATACGTTCCCAATTCACCGGGGACGTATTCGACTTGAATTACGTCGTTTGCTGCGGCTTACTCTTACGCAACCGTTTCGCTCGGATAATAAGATCCTCAAGAGGAACGTTATAGAACGTAGCGAAATCCTCCATTGTTCTCAAAGTGGGACTCTTTTCGGCGCGCTCTACCATTCCGATGGTCCGTTGACTGTAGCCTGTGGCAGCGGCGACTTCGACCTGCTTCATATCTTTATCTCTGCGTAATGATCGAAGAATATGGCCGAACGCTTCATCCAGGGTGAGGAGCGCGGCTTCCTTAGAAACGGCCATGCATTGATTTTTGAGATTGACTCCACTTCCTGAAGGCACTATAGTGCCTTCAGGAAGTGGAACTATAGTGCTTGTGGTCAAGGTGCTGTCCGTCAAGTACAGAATTTGACCGCTGTGAACTACTCCTTCCGATTCACCCTGGCCAGACAGTCAAGTCTCATATTCTTGCCTTGAGTCGGTTCCAGATCCATATCAAGCGTCGCGAAGCCAACCATTCGCTTGCTCTCTCCAGGTGAGTTCGCATGAATTCAGAGGCCGCAGCATATTTTCCTGACACCTTGGCGAGCACATCAGGAGCGCGCGAGGAACCAGACTGTGCATCCGAAAATCCGGCATACCGCAAGAATGACGCTTCAGATATCCCTGCCGTAATCGTTGATCAAGCAACGGAAGCAGCGGATGAGCAACTCATGGAACAGGTCCGCGAAGGCTCCAGAGATGCTTTGGCCTTGCTGTTCCGCAAGCATAACCGCGCCGTCCGGAATGTTGCCTACCGCATCCTCCGCGACGAAGGGGAAGCCGACGACCTTGTGCAGGAGGTCTTCCTCTTCCTGTTTCAGAAGACGGCGCTCTTCGACGCGAGCAAGGGATCGGCTTCCTCGTGGATCATTCAAATCGCCTACCATCGGGCCATCAACCGCCGCCAGTACCTGACCGTGCGCCAGCATTACGATGCGCACGAACTTGAGGAACAGCATCTCGGTGCCGGCGAGCGGCGATTGTTCGTGGATGCCCTGGTGGCCAAGACTTGTCTCAATCGGCTTCGTGAGCAGGTCTCCACGGAACAGCGGGAGGCGCTGGAGTTCCACTTCTTTGACGGCTATACCTTTCGGGAGATCGCGGAGAAGACGGGACAGACGCTCGGGAACGTGAGGAACCACTATTATCGGGGCCTGGAGCGGCTTCGCGCTTGCATTTTCTCCAAAGAGGGTGTTTGAGTGAGAGAATTATTGCACGATAGCTCCAGAATGGAGCGGAGCCTGTGAACCCTCACTTTCATGACGAGTTCGTAGCCCTGAGCGCCCTCTATCACTCCGGAGAAATCTCGGAGGAGGAGTGGGCCCTGCTACAAATCCATATGGCCTATTGCGACCCGTGCCATGAGCGGTTTCTGCAGTATCAGCAGATCGCCTCTGACTTGGTTCCCGCGATGGCCGCAGTCGCTGCTTCAGAAGCAGGCGGCCTGCCGGAACAGTCAGCCGAGGCGCTTCGGGCAGCGGAGCAGAGACTGATGAGTCGGCTAGATTCCGATTCTCCCAAGGCGGAGTCCGTCCAAAAGCGTAAGATTCCCTGGCAGCTTCCCGTCGCCCTCGCAGCAACCCTCCTCATTGCCGTGACAGGCCTGATCGCTTTCCATCGTTTTAGTTCCCGGCAAGAGGCTCAGGTTGAATCGAATCGCCCTCGGGTCCAGGAAGCACACTCCGCTCCAGCGCCCACCGGACCGGGAGCCGCAGTCGAGTCGGCCCCCAAATCATCGCAGGGAAATCCGGCTAACTTTGAGCAGCAGCTTCTAGCAGCTCAGGCACAGCTCAAACAGTCCAGTTTAGAAATGGCCGAAATCGAAAAGAAGCTCGAGGCCGAGCAGGCGGGACGCACTCAGCTGAGCCAGGAGAGAGACGCGCTCAACCAGAAGATTACGGTGGCACAGGCAGAAGTGGCCTCGCTGAACACACAGTCGGCATCCTCAAGCGCAAATGCGAATCAGCAGGCCGCACGCGTAATGGCCCTTGAAGAGAAGGTCCGTGCGCTCAATGCCGCAATCGAGGACAAGGATACTGCGCTCAACGCGAAAGACCGCATGCTCGATCTCGACAAGGACTTCCTGGCTCACGACCGCGACATCCGCGATCTGATTGGCGCACGGAACCTGTATATCGCCGACATCTTCGACACCGCCGCAAACGGCAAGACAGCAAAACCGTTTGGCCGTATCTTTTATACAAAGGACCGCTCGCTAGTTTTCTACGGTTTCGATCTCGACAAGCGGGGCGGCACCAAGCGGGATGTTGCCTTCCAGGTCTGGGGACGGGGCAGCGATAAGCCGGTCGTAAACCTTGGCCTGTTCTACCAGGACGACACCAACAAGCGGTGGATACTGCGCTGTAACGATGCCAGGAGTTTGGCGCGATTGGACATGGTCTTCGTAACCGTGGAACCTCCGGGCGGCAGCTCGAGACCGACAGGCACGCAGTTATTGCGCGCGTATTTACAGATTCCGCCGAATCATCCCTGACGGCTTCGAGGCTTTTGATACAAATCGTGGCCCTCAGCGGTAGACAGAGTGAACGCAATTCACTCTCGCACCTACGGAGCGCCGCATGAAACACTGCTTCCTCATACTGGGGCTGTTCCTTGTGTCCCTTGCCGCGGTTTCGCAATCTACGAATGCGACGATCAGCGGCGGGGTCACGGACCCGTCCAGCAACTTCATCCTCGATGCCGACGTTGAGATCGCGAACGATGCGACGGGCATTGTCTATTCTGCAAGGACCAACAGTTCAGGAATGTACCTGGTCCCCATCCTTCCTCCCGGTCACTACCACGTACAGGTCTCGAAACCCGGCTTCAGGACGATCATCAAGGCCGATGTCACCCTCAATGTACAGAGCGCCGTTGCCCTTAACTTCACTCTTCCCATCGGAGCGACGTCCGAAAGCGTCACGGTCGATGCAGCGTCCTCCGAGATCAACACGACGAATGCGTCAGTCAGCACAGTCGTCGACCGGAAGTTCGTTGAGAATATGCCACTCAACGGAAGGAGTTTTCAGGACCTGATCTCGATGACTCCCGGCGTAGTCACGCAGAGTCCGCAATCGCAGAGCGGCACTCAATACCCTGGCTATAATGGCGACTTCAGCGTCAATGGACAGCGCACCGAGAGCAACTATTACACCGTGGACGGCGTGTCGGCCAATGTCGGCGCAGGCTACGCGACCGGCTACGCGCAGGCTGCGAATGGCGGAACGGTCTCCGCGTCCACAGCCCTGGGGACGACGCAAAGTCTTGTCTCTGTGGAAGCGCTGCAGGAATTCCGTATTTCGAGCAGTTCCTACTCCGCAGAATATGGTCGATCCCCAGGCGGTCAGTTCTCTTTTCTCACCCGATCCGGCACGAATGCATTTCACGGTGTTGCGTTTGACTATCTGCGCAACAACGCCTTCGACGCGAACGATTGGTTCAACAACCACTACGGCCGAGCGCAGCCTGCACTACGTCAGAACGACTTCGGGGGAACGCTGGGTGGCCCGGTCACTATCCCAGGCATCTACCGCGGGGCGAAGCGGACGTTCTTTTTCGTGTCCTATGAGGGGCTCCGCCTCACGCAGCCTCAGTCGGCAACCATTCAGTATGTTCCAGACGCCTCACTGCGCCAAAGTGCTTCGCCCGCTCTTCAAGCAATCTTGAATTCCTTTCCTGCTCCGAGCCCGGACGGCATCGACTATCCAACCGCCGGTCTTGCTCAGTTCATCCAGTCCTATTCCACGCCTAGCTCAGTCAACAGCACCAGCGTGCGCATCGATCACAACCTCCGGCCAAATCTCGCGGTCTTCTTCCGCTTCAGCGATTCACCGAGTTCGGCGACAAGCAGAAGCCTCTCCTCGTTGACGACGCAGAGCAGCAATACGCAGACCTACACATGGGGTTCGACGGCACAGTTCGCCGGAGAATGGGCCAATGAACTTCGCCTCGGATACACGACGAGCACGGCCGACCTGCACGTCTCCCTTGATGACTTCGGGGGCGCGACCCCGGCAGATCTTGCTCAGGCGCTCGGAATCGGTGCCTACCCGACAGCACACGCGCTGTTCTACCTGAGCATTCCTCTCGGCAACGGCTCAACCGGTACAAGCTACCTGTCGGCCGAGAACACTTCGAATTCCTTAAACCAGTGGAACCTCGTCGACAGCATGGGTACTGTAGTCGGGCATCACCAGATCAAATTTGGCGGCGACTACAGGCACTTAACTTCGCCTATCAACCCAGCGTCTCCCTATGTGTTCCCCTATTTCGCGAGCCGGGCGTCTCTGGTGAGTGATAGTCCGCTCCTGCTCAATATCTTCAAGTACGTCGCTGCCACGCCGGTCTTCAACGAGCTTGCTCTGTTTGTTCAGGACGACTGGAAGGTTGTTCCACGCGTGAGTCTTTCCTTTGGCCTGCGGTGGGAGACCGATCCTCCACCGACCGAGGCCCACGGCAATGACGCCTATACTCTCCTCGGCAATGTCAGCGATCCAAGTTCACTCAGTCTTGCTCCGCAGGGCACACCTTTGTGGCATACGCCCAAGTTCAACTTCGCTCCCCGGCTCGGAGTTGCCTGGATCGTACATGATCGCGAGGGAAGAGAAACCGTTCTGCGCGGCGGCGGCGGAGTCTTCTACGACACTGCGAATCAACTGGCGACACAGGGGTACAACGGAATTGGTTTTCAAGCCCTGAAGAGCTATTACGGCTCTTCACTGCCCGTTACCAGCACGCAACTCGATTTCGCGCCCTCCGTCACGGCACCCTACACCAGCGGCACTATCTATGCGTTTCCGCAGCATCTTCAACTGCCCTACACCCTGCAATGGAATCTGAGCCTTGACCAGGCACTGGGCAAGAATCAAGCTCTCACTCTCTCCTACGTGGGTTCTAGTGGACGACGCCTAATCCAGGAGCAGCAGTATTCCCTGCATTCGCTGAATTCAAACTTCGGCACCGTCATTCTGATTCCCGGCGGGATTACCTCGAATTACCAGTCCATGCAGGCGAAGTTCCAGCGATCGATGTCTAGCGGACTTCAGGCGCTGGCTTCCTACACGTGGTCTCATTCCCTCGACTTCGGTTCGAACAACGCGTCTCTTCCTGTCACCCGAGGAAACTCCGATTTCGATGTGCGCCACAATTTCCAGGCTGGCGTGAGCTGGGACATACCGACGCCGCATGCTCACGTATTCATCACTCCTGTGCTGGCCAACTGGGGAGCAGACATCCGGGCCATCGCGCGCACAGGCTTTCCGGTCACTCTCCAGGGACGCAGCTACGTTGATTCCGGCACCGGCAATACGTACTACAGCGGGTTGGACCTCGTCCAAGATCAGCCTATTTACCTCTACGGAGCGCAGTACCCAGGTGGCCGTGCGATTAATCCCGGAGCATTCTCGACGCCATCCGGATCAAGCACGGGCGATGCACCGCGCAACTTCGTGCGTGGCTTTGGCGAGTTTCAGCTCAACTTCGCCGCACGCCGACAGTTTCATCTGACCAATGGTTTATCGCTTCAGTTTCGCGCCGAAGCGTTCAACATCCTCAACCGGCCGAACTTCGGAACCGTCGATCCGACACTGACGGACACCACCTTCGGTCAGGCGACGCAGATGCTCAATCAGAGCCTCGGCACCGTTGCCTCGCAGTATCAGCAAGGCGGTCCGCGCTCGATGCAATTCGCGTTGAAGCTGCGCTACTAGACCGCGCTCCAGGCGCGATCTGTCGAACCCACAACGGAGACAATTATGAAGAGCTTTGCTGGGACAGTCCTCAGTGTAGGACTCGGGCTGTCCCTTTTTTTGCCCGCAATCGTCTACTCGCAGTCGAAACGCGCCATTACCGCGGAGGATTGCGTCAACGTTCGCTATCTCAATCCGGACGATTTGACCGGAGCGATTCGCATGAATCTCGAAGGTACGCAGGTCGCCTATGTTGTCAAGACCCCTAACCTTGCAGAGAATCGTAACGATGACCAGCTCTATATCAAAGACCTCACGGATACGAACTTCGCTGAGCCTCGTCTGATCGCAACAGCACCAGGGATCACCAACATTCAATGGCAGAAGAACGGCACGTACTTCTCCGTGCTCCTTCGTTCAGCTTCAGGCGCGGAGATCTCGGAATTCAATGCTGCAACCGGCGCAAAGACCGTCTGGATGCACACCCCGGATGATGTTCGCGAGTACAGTGTCGACGGAGAGGGAAACCATCTGGTTTTCGCTGCTGAGGTTGGCAACCGCAGTCTCCAATCCCTCGCGTATACGCCCGAGCAACGGGCAAGAGGATTCCGCGTTCCACCCTTCGTCGAAAAGACCAGTAATTTACCGAGGCGCATTCTCTATTTGTCCAAGCGCACTGCCGACGGAAGCTGGAGCAGTCCGGTTCCTCTGCAGATCGATCTCCCGTTTACAGCCGAACCAATCAAGCAAATTCCTTACTCCGGGGACATGCATCTGAGCATGTCTCCAAATGGGGCCGAGTTCCTGTTCAACTACGTCAACAGCGCGCCGCTGCCCGATGACTGGAACGCGGACCCTACGGTGCTCGCAAACCGGCAGGCAGGAATGCCCGGCATCGTCATTACCGGCCTCTACCGTCTATCGAACGGAAACGTTTCCGTGCCGCTGCGTTCAGCCGGGTCTACACAAATCCCGCTCTGGAGCGAAGATGCATCGTCTTATATCTGTCTTGGTTTTTCACCGGTCGGAAGCCGTTGGGCGGAGGAAGATGAACGTGCCCACAAAACATTTACGAGCGAAGGGCTCCATGTGTTCTGGGTGCGCCCAACGACGGGCGAAATCAAACAGATTCCAGCCCAGATCACCGACACACGAGACCGGGCGTTTCTCTTCTGGAATGACGCTACTCGTACAGTGGGCATACGGACCGGACCGGATCAGATTGAGCTTTTCGTCCAGCAGGATGGAGAATGGCGCGCGCATTCCTCGATCAAGTTGCCCTTCGAGAAGGCTCCCTTTTATGCGCAACTCGCGAGCGACGGCAAGATCGTCGTCGGTGATTATCAGGCAACGACCACACCGCCGGAGTTGTATCGCTTCGGCATTCAGAGCAAAGTCGTGGAGACCTTCGCTGTTCTCAATCCCGAGTTTGCTTCCCTGGACCTGGCTCCCGTGCGCGAGGTCAACTGGAAGACATCGACCGGGTATCCGGTGACCGGCCTGTTGCTTCTACCAACACACTACGATTCATCGAAGACCTATCCCCTGGTGATCGCAACGAAGTTTTCGCGTGGCGAGTTTGCGTGTGATTCAGGTGCATTCCATTCCCCCAGCTTTGCGCCGCAGCCCATCGCGAACGCCGACATGATGTACCTGATGCGATACACACCTGCAGACGAAGATCTTTCGGCAGAAAAGAAGTTCTACCCGACAGGCTATCCGGGGGGTGTGGCCGAGGCCGCATTCTATATGGACCTTTGGGATAGTGCCGTCGATTCTCTCGCCGCGCAGAAGCTGATTGATCCGAACAAACTCGGCATCATTGGTTTCAGTCGAACCGGCTGGCACACCGAGTACATCCTCGCGCATTCCAGACACCGCTACCGTGCTGCCACCATAGCTGACAACATCCAGTATGGATTAAGCGAGTATTGGCTCTACTTCTCGCATTCGGTCGGAACAGCCTTTGAAGACATATACGGCGGTCCGCCCTACGGAGACACGTTGAAGAACTGGATGAAATACTCCGTCTCGTTCAACCTTCAGAATTTCCACACACCGGTTTTGATGGAATCGAACGGCTCTGGAGTGGTTCCCGATCGCACCACCATTCCCTGGGCAATTGCCTCAACAGCCGAGGTATTCACGGGCCTGACCCGGCTGAACAAGCCCGTCGAGATGTACTTCTATCCCGACGAACATCATCAGCCCGATCACCCGCAGGCACGGCTTGCCAGTGAGCAGCGAAACGTTGACTGGTATCGATTCTGGCTTATGGGAGCAGAGCGCAAAAATCATCCGGAGGACCCGGATCTCTATAACCGGTGGAATCACCTGAAGACTCTTGAAGTGGCCGACGAGAGTGTTGTTGCTGCCAGTCCGAGCCACTGACACACACGTCCACGTCGGCGTATAGGATGTTCTCGGGCCGCTGCAGCGGTCCGAGAACGGTGGCGTGCGTTAGTTACTCATCGGCTTCGTACGCGGCGTGCGTCGCCGAGTCGCCAAGAACGGGGTTGGCGTCCATGGCGATGGCCTGGCTCTTGTCGGTGCTGCCTGCGATGACTGCTTCCGCGGCAACCGACGACAGCACTTCTGGTTTTTCGTAGCGCATTGATTTGTCCTCCCTTCTTAGAATCATCTGCATTCGCAGAGCCTAGGTCTCTAGCAACCACAGAAGCTTATTCGGCATGAGGCTATGTGCCGTTCACGCCGTGTTCCCCGTAGCCTCTCAACCAGATCTCCAGATTGATCAGGCGGAGCAGCGACGGCCACTCTGCCGTCGTATTGCTGCTCCACACTCTCTCAAGAGCGGCATGCACAAGGGGAAGATCAACAAAATCCATTTCAGCAACCAGCGGCGACGAAAAAAGCTCATTGAGCGTCTGATGGTGTAGGAGGAATGCAATCAGCGGACTTCGCTGAACCGAGGCCTTTCTCTTGCGTTCAAGAACTGCGTCGGGAACGATTCCCTTCATCGCATTGCGCATCATGAAACGCCGCCGCCCAGGTCTGACCAATTGAGTCCTCGGGATGGCCAGGAGGAAGTCAACCAGATCCCGGTCCAAATACGGATAGCGGAATTCGTATCGGCAGAGAATGCCGGGCTGCAGATGGGGCAGCGATCCAAGAATCGACTCCCATGCTTCACCTGCAAAGATCTGGCTCGGAGGATGCCGCAACCGATCGGAAATGCTGGCACTATCCGGTTGCCGCGACCGCAGAGATTTCTTCAGCTGGCCGGAAACCCAAGCAGGAGCGATGTTCCGGCGTTGTCTCGATCCGGAATACGCCGTCCAGGTGGATTTCCCTGTATCGATGATTTCGTAGAACAGTGGCGTCCGCGTTGGCAGGCACCACCGAAATGCCTGCGCACAGAGAACACCGAATTTTCCTTGAACCAACAGATCGGCCAACTCCGGCGTCCCAGTCGGAACGCCTCCAAGTAACTCATCTCCTCCAAGTCCAGACAATACGGCGCGAATCCCTTTGCCCTTGAGCAAATGCGCGAGCGCTTCCTCTTGCGCAAAGGAACTGCTGTCTGAGCCGGGCCACATGTACCGGCCTACAGATCCAGGCAAAGGTGAGAACGTCCGATTTGCGAATGACGTTTCGAAATGCATCCCCGGCTTTCCACGTACTGCCTCAACAGCCGTGAAGAAGGGCCGCTCGTCCCAGCCTGGCTCGGAATCGTCGTAGTAGGAAACCGTATCAATAAGTTGGTCAAGATCGTCGGAGCTACTGCTGGCCTCCCTTTGCAGAACATCAGACACGCACACGATGGAACTCGAATCCATCCCGCCGCTCAGTTGCGCGACAACTGGAGCACCATTTCCGGTTCGCCGCCTTATTGCTCCTTTGAAAAGCGAGAAGAAGTGTTCCTCGTAGTCGTCGTCCGAGCGATAGCGAATCTCGTCTCTTGCTCTCCAGCATGACCAGTGCTGCTTTCGCGAGATACTCTGGCCTTCGATGCGGATGAAGTGCGCCGGTGGAACGGCACGGACGTGCTCATACGGAGTCAACTCGCCGATGGACAAACCGGCGAGATAGCTGGCCGCATAGACTTCGTCGATCGCTCGCGCAGATGAATCAACGAAGAAGGTCTCAAGGTGTGTGCTCCATCGCACTCGCCCCTGTGCCAGCTCGTAATAGAGAGTCCGTGTTCCTGCATGATCCCGCGCAAGGTAAAGAACACGGTCAGAACTCGACCACAGAGCCAGAGCCCAATCTCCGACCAACCGCGAAAAACAGCTTTCTCCCCACCGCTCAAAGGCCGCAAGAATAATCTCCGAATCTGGCATGGACTTGCGCGGCAACTCAAGTTCCACGCGCAACTCTTCGTGATTGTCGAGCCTTCCATCGAACGAGAGCATATTGCCCCTCGCCGCCACTGCCGGCTGAGCATCAAGCCCCGAACGCTTGTGCGTGTAGTTGGGCTGGAACCCCATTCCTACATTCGCCCGGACCAGCACGGATGTCCCATCCGTTGCATAATGGCCTGTCGCTTGCGCGAGTTGTCGTAGCTGGTTTTCCGCGACAGATTCTCCGTCTGCCGCTCGCACTCCGAATAGGATGCTCATGAGAACTCCTTACCCGTTAGTAGCGCTCAAGAATTTCGTAGATGTCGTGCATATACGGCTTGTCGTTCACGACCACACCATTGATCTCGCACCATGCGTGCGACTTGAAGGGAAGAATCTGTGCTCCGATCACCATCTCGGTGTTCCAGCCGTGGCGGCGCAAGAGAACCGTCGTGGCTGAGGAGCGCTGCAGACAGAGCACACGCTTGAAGTAGAGGACACAGGCATAGTCCATCGCACGGCACAAATCCTCGTACGGTATCAATCGGGCAGCGGCGACCGGCCGTATCGGCTCTTCCTGTACGATCCGGTGAAGCACCTGGAACTCGCGCCAGCACATGACCGAATCGAAGTAAAGCAAGAGCAGCCAGCTTTCAAGGGCAAGGCGTTTCATCGAATCCTCCACTCACCACGGGAATATGCAACTCACGGCATAGAAAGGCAACTCTGTGCGCCAAGGCCGGTATACGAACCGACAGCGGCAGTACCGGGGAGTGCCCGCGCTCTTCGCTGTAATCGACAACTACGGGTGATTGTTGTGCAGACCGGCCCTGGAGACGGGCTGCCATCTTGCGCACATGGGCAGGATTGCAACGATCATCCTTGTCCCCAGTGACAAACAGGATCGCGGGATAGTTCAGGTCCTCCGCAATGTTGTGATAAGGCGAATAGGCATAGAGCGCCCGGAAATCCTCAGGATCTTCCACCGTTCCATACTCCTGGCGCCACTTCACTGCATGATCGAATAGCTCATAGCGGACCATGTCCAGCAGCGGCGCGATGCACAGGACGACGCCAAAAAGATCAGGGCGTTGCGTCATTGCCGCGGCGACCAGCAGGCCGGAGTTGGAACCACCGAAGATTCCGATCTGATCTGGCGTCGTCAACCCCTGCTGACACAGCCACGCCGCTGTTGCGATGAAATCGTCGAAGGACAACTGGCGATTCCTGGCGCGTCCTGCGTCGTGCCACTGCTTGCCGCCCTCGCCACCACCGCGAATATGCGGAATGGCAAACATGGCACCGAGTTCCATCATGATGGCGACGAGCACCGAAAACAGTGGCGTGGCCGATACACCAAATCCGCCGTAGCTGGTCATGATGACTGGCCGAGGTGTCGCCGCATCGTTCCGCGCGAAGGAAACCAGCGTCGAGGGAACCGGAGTCCCATCCTTCGACGTGATACTTACCTCTCGCACGCTCGCTGAGCTGGTTCGATAAGCGGTTCCGCGTTGATGCCACATTCGGGAGGTATCCGTCTCGACGCAGTACTCATAGATCGTCGGAGGGGTGTCGAATGACTCGAAGGTGTAGAAGATACTGGCCGCATTCTCGTCATAGACAGGCAGAATCTGGACAGTGCCGCCCGTGGGTAAAGATACCGATCCGATATGCTCGCCCGTGAAGAGCCACACATCCATCGCTGTCGCGCCGCTCTCCAGCAGGTAGTTCACAAAGATCCGGTTCTGAGCGATGACAAGCTGTCGGAGAATTTCATCGTTCTCGGGAATGAACGTTCGCAGTTCGTGACCATCTGTGGATAGCTCGATGACCCGAGAGCGCTTCGACGCTGTTCCAATTACAGCAAGAATGCGGTCGCGGTAAAGAATTATCCCGTATGGCAGACGCCTCTCGCGGAATACCTCGTGCCATCTTGCCCCCTCTTCGACGTTGGCAATGGCGAGGCTGGCGACCATATCTTCACCTTGCGGACGCATCCAGATCGCGGCCAGCCGATGTGCATTCCCCGTCAAGACAAGCCTGCTGCCCGCAGTTCGAGGAACACTAAACACCACATGGTCGGGTGCTGCCGAACCGAATGGGTGGTAGAAGATCGTATGCTCCGGAGAATTGGCATCGGTCTCCTGAGCATAGAAATAGCCGTCATTCGCGAAGGCGAATCCGCGGGCATACCCTGACGGGATATGGTCAGCAAGATCGACGCCCCTGCTCACATCAAGAATGCGAATCTCTTTGCGATCCTCTCCGCCATGTTTGATCTCGTAAGCCAGAAGACTCGCGTCTGGCGAGATACGATAGATGCCGACGGAAGCAAACGCGCCCTTCTTTGCGGGATCGACGAGCACACGCTCTGTGTCGCACATCTCTTCTCGAACGCAAATACTGCCTTGTTCCTGTCCTTCGCGCCGTTTACGGTAAAAATGGCGATCACGCACTCGTGCTGGCTGGTCGACAACTTCCACATCGAGATACTTCCGGACACGTGCCTCTACAGCAGACAGCTCGGGACACATCGAAAAGTATGCGTTTGCGTGTTGTTGCTGTTCGCGAATCCACGCGCCGGTTGCAGGTAGCTCGCGGTCTTCGAGCCACCGATATGGATCGTTGACCGTGACCCCGTGAATGATCTCTTCTGCGGATGTGTTCAGCGGCATAGCGCCTCCTGCAACTCAGGACTCTGTGCCGCCCGATCCATATGGCGTGCCAGGCTTCTTGCATAGCTCTCGAATTGCGGTGTGACCTTACTGGTATCCACCAACCAGTCACCACGGCCATAGAGATAAGTGAAGATAGAGAGCAGAGGCATCAACTGGTATACACGGTCGATGATCGTTTGAGAGCGATACTCCCTCCAGCCCTCGCTATAGACGCGCATGAGTTCGCCTTCGGAATTGCGGTTCAGAAGACGAAAGCGCTCGAACGATAGAAATGGATTTCCGACTGCGGCTTCGCTCCAGTCGGTGAAGACACAACGTGTTCCGTCATAGAGGATATTGCCCAGATTCAAATCGTTATGAATGAGCGCATCCGGAATGGCGAGAGCTTCCAATTGGCAGAGCGCGTCGCCGAGGATCTCTCCCAGTTCCAGAACGCGGTGACGGCGCAGAGGAGCAACCTTCGCCGAGGTTTGCCTCGCCATCGCATCGATCAGAAATGCGACCACATCATCGAGATGACACCTCAAAACCGGTATGCGTTGGTCAAATGCTCCGGCAGCGAAAAGAAAGTCGACGGTGCCAATGGTTTGGATTTGAAGGGATGCAAAACTCTTGATGGCTTTGACAAAAACAGCGCCCGCAGCTGGAGCCGACAACTGTTCACCAGCATCCTCTGTCAACCAGGCATTCCAATCGTTTCTGATCGCGACAAGTTTGGGCAGAAATTCCGGGTGCAGACCGGACAAGCAGGAAGTGATCGACAACTCGTGCAGGTTCGGCACTCCCGTCGCTTTCAACCAGTAGCTCCTGCCGTCATCCGAACGGAGACGCAGGAGGACAAAGCCACCGGCCGCATTCAGTTGCTCAACATCGTTTTCGGCAGAGAATCTCCCGCCTGTCACTGACGCCACCCAGTCGATGGCATCATCAATCCAACCCATACGGGCGACGGCAAACGTGAACTCACCATCGAATAGACGTTGAAAATCATGACGCTCTTCGCTGGTAAGTTCCGAACTCATGATTCGTTCGAGTGCGACCTCTTCGAAGTCCGAGTTGACTTGACGCGAACGCAGTTCAGCCACCGCGCAAGGTGAAGCGCCATCAGGCGCCACGCATGCATCCAGAATGAATGCCGTTACTCCCCAGGTAGCTTTGATCGCTTTCTGCAGTTCCCGTGCCGGACGCTGCATTGAGGGAATACTAATGCGCGGCAAACGAAAGAACCCCGCAGAAGCAAGTGCAAGTACGCCGTGCGACTCCGGCTGAACAATTACCACTCGATATTCTTGCGTTCCAAAATCTGGTCCCTGCGTACCCATAGCACTCCCACATCAGCGAGACAACAGGTTGAGCCTTCTCAATGCATTGATAAAGTCCTGCATGTCTTTCCTCACGACTTCTATCTGCTGACCGGTCTCGCAGGCCACGTTCGCCACGATGGTCTCTACGTCTTGCCCCCGCTCGAGCGCCTTCCACACCAGTGCACCTGTGGAATTAAGCGTTGTTATCTGGCCAGCCTCCGTATCCAGAATGGCGGCACCATCCGCGTTGGCCACGGACCGAAGACGCGAATTCCCTTTACCCATCACGGCATCTCCCGGAATTTCCATCGCGCAACCTCCGACGATGAACACGAGCTTAGCCGAGAATTAGACAATCACAAGACTGATTCGTAATTTTGGCCAAATTTACTTCTGGCTATTGTGCTGATTGAACTTAGGCAGGATTCGCGCGGCATCTGGAGGAAGAGGGCACGGGCACTCTGATCGACATTGCAGCGGTTCTTTGATCCCGGTCTCGCGAGTCCGCTACACCGGCACGGCAACTCCAACGACACGGCTCAGAGACGAGAGTTCGTCCGCACGGAACGCAATCTTCGCTTCGCCGTCGGCATCCGAAAGAAGGACATACTGATTGCCCTCTCTCTCGATGTAACCGCAGAAATGCTTCATCCCCTTCCGAAGCATGTAGAGCGGCCGTGACCATCCGGTCTTTGTGACCTCGCTGCGCCTGCCGGGAATCGCGGGAGCCTTTTCAAGCAGCACACACGAGCCTGGTCGAATCGCGGGATCAAGACCGCTGATGTTGCAGCCCTCCGCGAGCCGTATGATTTTTTCGTCCCAATGCTGCAAATGCGGAAACTTCATCGACAAGAGCGGCGGCCACTCAATCCACTCTCTCCGCAATCCTTCCCAAACGTCGCTCGGTTCCGGGGAATGGGCACTGCGCGGTTGAGCCAACAAATCCTCAATCCGTCGCACGTTGAGAAGCGAATCCAGTGAAAATCTTCCCTTGTCTGAGCGCAGAGAACCACCGGCACGGAGCGAGTCCGTATAGCGTGCGGCATGCGCCACGGTGAGGTGGATGAGCGCGTTGACATGAGGTACTGGAAGTGTTTGGCCCTGACGTTGAGCCACAGCAATAGCAAGAACCGTCAACGAAATAGCCGTGCCTATCTGACCATTCGTGCCTTTTGTCCCAAAGAGCCTCGCATCAAGTCTCGCAAGTTTTCCTCCTAGATTGTTGGATGGATTTTAGCACCGTGCCATAAGGTGTGTGACCGTCTCTCGATTTAGAAAGCTGGGTGTCCGCAGGACAGCCTGCCCTGCCCGGTCTGTGCTGAGGCCGATGGTTTGGACCACTACAAAGGCTATCGCCTCTGCCTCTATCTTGCGCACGGTTTTCTCCGCCGCTGCGGGACGGTTGGCCTTTTGCCACACAAATGCGAGAGTTCATGCACGAGCCGAGTGCTCCATCCTTTGCATTTTTCCAGCGATGGGTGGAAAACCGAGACCGTTCGGTCTCCGCTCCGCTGGCCGGCAGCCCCACCGCTAGTGGCTCAAGGCTTGAGACTCTTTTTCGATTTGGACGGCGGCAGGTAGTTCTCGCCGGTAACCACCTTTCGACCGGTCTTGCGTTCCAGTTCGACTCGGGCGCGATGGGCAATCCCGCCGCCGGTCTTTGCGGCCCGTTTATTGGCGGGCAGCCCCAACGCCGCCGCCGTCTCCGCAATCTGACGCGTGGAAAGCTCGGCCAGGGCCGTGAAGATAAGTTCGGCCTCGCTCATGTGATCGCGAAGATTCTAGCTTTCCAGTCCTTTCAGGTCTTTATGCTGTTTGACCGAGACGCCGGACCATTCTTCGTGAATGATATTGGTGAGGATGGCGAACTCCTCCCCCTGCTTTATCTCGTGACTGGCCCAGCAGTCGGCCAGTTTGTTGCGCGTCTCCTGCCCGGTCATGCGCTGGGTTATCCACTTTTCGCTGCGGCCCAGCCTGCTCCAATTCTCTCTGGTCCGCTCCAGCGCCAAAGCCGGATCGGCGATCTCCTGCAAGCGTTCGTAGCCCACCTTCGCAAGCCAACGCTTAAACGGCTCCGCCTTGGGGGAAGGAATGGACTGGATCAGCCGGAGAACTCCAGGGACATTCCAGCACTGGAGCCTTTGCATTCCCCCCTCCGTTTCAAAGGGAAGCGCAAGGGGGGGACAAATTGTCCCCCCCTTTGAAGGCCTCGGCCAGAGAGGGATCGCGGCGGCGCAGCTTCTTCAGGTAATCGGAGGGAGCGGGCGAGTCCGTCAGGGCGCTGACAATGTCGGTGAGAACAAACCACCACTCCTCATTGTGAAAGACCCGGCGCACCGGCCGTTCTTCGAAAAGGGCCATCTCGCTCATTTGAAAACCTTCCCTTCTTCTCTGCGAAGCACAAGGCGGGCCACTAAATACGCTCCGATCTCGCACTGAACGATTCTATCTGAGGAGGTGTGTGACCGGCCTGTGCTGAGGCCGATGGTTTGGCCACGACGAAGGCTATCGCCCCGGCCTCTATTTTGTGGACGGTTTTCTCCGCCGCTGCGCGACGGTTGGCTTTTTGCAACATTGTGCGAGAGTTCATGCACGAGCATCAAGAACCGTTGCGGCGCGGATTGGCCCGGCAAGAGTGCAACCTTGCCGCCGTATCTGACGCCAAGGAGTCCTGCTCATTCTTCGCCTGCAAAATCACCTGTTAAATATCCGCCATTGGCGTATTTCCGCGTTGTTTGGCAGTCCCCATCGGCCTGTAAGTTGTTGAAAGTACATTTAATAGGGGCTATGGCATGGAAGGGGATCTCCGCGTTCTTTACCTGTTCAGTGGCTGGACAAAAGTGGAGAAAACTCAGCCGTGGATTCCCCCAGGCGCAGTGACTTGCAAAACCGGAAAAGCCCCTTGGAATCTACGGAATGCCGTTGCAGTCCCCCGGTCAGATTTCCCGATTTTCTGCCGATGTGCGAACACGCCTCAAAATATCGTCCTTCATCAATACCAGGTATCGCATTGTATGTCTATGACATCGGAGGCTCGCGCCTGGAGATAGCTTGCTGAGTATCCGCTTCGAAATGACGTGAGAGTGCAGTTACCAGTACCTAGAGGACACAAGGAAGGGTGGACCGGCCTCGCCATTGATTTTATCTGCTCTGATCACGATCTCCAGATTCTTATCTCCCCAATCGGCTGGCACCTTGCTGAGAAGCTGATCGATATACTGCGGTGAGACCACAAACTCGCTTGCGGCCTCTGTGCCATATGAGCCAAGTCCTGCAATCACCATGACGGTGCCGTTGGTGGTTGTGTCATGGTAACGCGTAATCAACGCGTAATCGCTGGTTTTGTTGTCGGCGCTCAACTCAGGATTATGGGGATTACTCGACGCCGCATTACGGGGATCGCTCCACTCAGTGCTATTGGGATTCTCTCTGTCCTGTATCCTCGACAATGAACCAAAATCGAAACGAAAGCGCAGAGGGTCGGTCAGGCGCAACGTCCAGGGATTATTACTGGCGCCGATCAGAATGACAGGACGCAAACGAAAGTCCGTCAGACTGACTTCACGGTCATCCTTGATCACATAGGCTTTTCCGCTCGCCTGCAGAAAGCCGGCCACACGCGCGAGCGCGAGCGCGCTGGACATCGTGATATGGTGGTATGGCCCTCTCAAGTGATCCGTCGGGTCGACCGCCGCAGGCTTCGTATTCGGCCAATTAAAATCGCTGGTGCCGACGACTATGAGAACGGGGGCAGGCGAATGCAGGAGTTGACCCCACAGCTTGTCCGTGGTTCTGGGCGCGGTTGCTTTGCGGTAGGAATATGCGCTGAAGACAGCCAGAGCGAGCAGAAGGACAGCGGCTGCCCACCACAGAAAATGGCTGCGCCGCAGAGCAGAAACGGCTGGCGCGGCGCCCTTCGGCTTGAACTCCGGCACATAGCAGCCCAGCGGCAGGTGAATCTGAAGCACCGAACTCTCGCCATCTTCGCTGTAGTATTGCGCGAGCCGCTTCCTGACCTCGCTTGCGCTGAAACGGACGACAGGATCGGCGTTGGTATCGTAATCCGGCGGGCGATCGAAGACCTCGATACCAAGCGTGCGCTCTTTCAACCCTTCCGAGTGGCCGTCCAGGGCCTTGCTGACTACGTATTTCAGCAGCGCAGGATAGCGCTTGCTGCCACTGAAATGGCCGCTCGAGAGAATCGCATTCAGTTCCCTGGCGATCAGATCCCGATCTGCCGGGGTCTCTGGTGTCCAGTGGGCGGTTTCATGCGTGGCGCTCGACATGAGAAAGGATTCATCTCCCGAATCAGTCGTAGTGTACGTCACCACATCCGTAAGTGTCACTTACAATGCGACCACCACGTCCCCGAAATGCCAGTTTGCCTTGGGCGCGTAAGTGGTTCACTTGCAGTAGGATATAGACGTAATATACGCGTAACATTACAGATTGCCAGCGGTATTCACCTTGTCGAATCTTCTATCGGCGGCGGAGAGTTGCTGCCGTATCGAGGATAAGTGTGCCCCGGGGTTCATAAACTCAGAGAAGAGAGCTTCGGTGGGGCTTTGCGCAACTTGTCGATTCTAAGGAGGCTTCACAAATGGTACGAAAGCTGTCAGTACTTCTCATCGCTCTGCTCTTCCTGAGCTTGTCGCAAACCATTTTCTCGCAGGCTGTTACGGGAACAATTGTCGGCACAGTCACTGACACCAACGGGGGCGTCGTCGTCAACGCCAAGGTCACGATTATCCTGACCGGGCAGAGCACCGTGTATTCGTTTGTCACCAACGAGAGCGGCAACTACACCGCGCCGGATCTTCCTTCCGGGCTGTATTCCGTGACGGTCGTCTCGCCCGGCTTCAAAAAAGAGACCCGCGAGAACATCTTGCTCGCCACAAACACCACGGCGCGCGTTGATGTCAGCCTGGTTACAGGCAGCGTCATGGAGTCGGTAGTGGTCACCTCGGCTCCGCCCGAGTTGCAGACGGATCGCGCTGACATCTCAACGACGATCGAGCAGAAACAGATCACTGATCTTCCGCTCAGCAGCGGCAACAGCTTTCAGTCCCTGCTGAACATAGTTCCGGGCATGGCGCCGGTGGTCTTCAATAATTCGCAGTTCTACAACGCCAACAACGATCTCTCCACCAACGCGAACGGGCAGTCCTCCTACGTCAATCTCTACCAGATTGAAGGTATCGACGACGACCAGCGCACCGGCATCCAAATCATCCTCGTTCCGCCCGCGGCCTCGATCCAGAACGTGGACATCACCACCAATAACTTTGAGGCCGAGTTCGGCCGCGCGGTGGGAACCGTCGTCAACGTCACCCTGAAGTCCGGTAGCAACCAGTTTCATGGCTCTGTCTTTCAGAACATGGAAAACAACGGCGTCAACGCCCGCAATTACTTCGCCTCCGGACCCAATGGACGCCTGGTCTACAACTACACGGGCGGTTCCATCGGAGGCCCGATTCTCAAAGATAAGTTGTTCATCTTTGGCGACTTCCTTCGCACCTCCGACCACGAAGCCACGACGACAAACGCGACCATTCCGTTCTATAACGTGACGAACGGCAATGTCGATCTCAGCG
>Ga0255352_1000237_pt1 | contig 31316 bp, 22 predicted proteins | sample HBST0metaG_FD_189939 | JGI IMG/M metagenome (GOLD analysis project Ga0255352, IMG submission 189939) | Peat soil microbial communities from Stordalen Mire, Sweden - H.B.S.T0 | ecosystem: Environmental > Terrestrial > Soil > Wetlands > Peat | place: Sweden: Norrbotten County, Stordalen Mire...
ATCGATGCTGACGCTGGCGATTCCCACGGCGGCTTGTTCAAAGAATGCCCGGAAACGTGCCTCACTTTCCAGCAACGCCTCCTCCGTCCGCTTGCGCTCGGTGATGTCTTCGAACACGACATTGACCTGAAAGGGCGTGGGCTGGCCCGGACGAAACGATGGCACAGCATCTATCTTGATCCAGCGGCGGTCGCGCGTCTGGGGATTGTAGACTCCCATCACCGTTCCGAAGGTTGGCTTGCCGGTGCGCAAAGCGATCATTGCCGGATGCTCTCTGCCGGGGAAGGGGGAGCCGTCCTCGCGAATGGTGTGTTGCTCTTCGCGGATTGGGGTGCTCCCGAGGAACTGATCGTCTTGCCGTCCTAAAATGGTCCTGGCTGCCGGGTTCATCGCAATGATCTTTCCGTCTGCATCGTGATGAACGACCCCGAACAACATTGTCTCCGTTACCAGGCGGTACCGCTCCTCACTTATCCTGAGTGCTTCTTCAGCCTGCTTGCGCGCGGTGATGTCGAAGTGCACGGCAACGCCGCCCACAACCACACCCCTTGCATCGTGGATGGGAGCCGCATACGACTCGGAAATCCAGCGCCGCCCACTCGGCATATGAACCTCAAACTCCATCGGGGCGATCTCTCGATCTTCTTTGACTGCACGCTGGAGAGGAAGCTCGGCATCGCTGAGTTCCCGTCCCTTCTCAAAAAAGCGCAACTGTCGCCCCGGCGCATGTGGGTCCATTGCAGAGGCAGACAGATTGTCGCTCGGTTTTGCCTCGAACTGGGCCAGCGCGGTGCGATTCCCTGTCACATTCTGGCATGAGGGGTCGTCGGAAAAGCTGACGCCCACGGGCAGCGCCGTCATCAGGGCACGCAAGCGCTCGCTCGCAGCGAAACGCTCTTCCTCTTTCTCCATGAGTGCCTGCTTGGCGCGCAGTTGCTCGGCAATCCCCCTTTCCAATTTCGCCTTGGAACGTCGATTCGTCTCGCCAAGCAGAACTATGAAACCGGAGAAGGTAAGGAACCCGATCATTCCAGGAATTTGAGTTTTAGGATCCTGAAGCGTGAAGGCATGGTATGGCGGAAGAAACCAGTACCAGACCCCGAACATGCTTATGAATGTGGTGAGGATCGCCGGGCCCGCCCCGCAATACCAGGCGGCGAAGGCGACCGCGGCCCAGACTGTGTGGTAAGGGTTGGCCTCCCCGAAGAATGAGGTGAGCATCTCCCGGAGCAGCAGGCCGACCAGAGCAGCCAGCACCGCAACTGCATAGCGTTGGACAATTGACGCGGCCTTGCTACTCGAGGGGTTGGAGCTTTCCACTGTTACCTCCGTGAGCAGTGATTAAGGATTTTGATGACGCGTATGGTGGCCCATAGGTATGTGTCTCTGCCGAGCATTGGCGCAGTGTCGAGCCGGCGGCGCACGGTCTCCAAGACGGCTTGACGGCGCAACAAAACAAATTGGATTTTGTTGGCGAAAGGCTTGCGTGGAGGCCCGGTTCGCTGTGCCGGGGGTCGGGTGGCGCCATCATGATTTTCAAATATACGCTACGGAATAGGAACGGGCCACAGCCAAACGAGAGGACGCTGTACGACGAGATGAGCGCTAGACTTTGCGCATGATTGCATCAGAGAGGCGGAACGCCGCGACCGGACGTTGCGCCAACTGGAACCAGAAAGCGCGCGTCAGTTGTCCTACAGGATTTCCCGTAGCCAAGTACGCAGTTTTTCGGATTTGACCATACCTTGCCGCAACGTAATGTCAACAGTGTCGACCGGTTTTCCGGAGCGGCATTGCTCAGCCGACGGGCGGGCAACAACTTTTCTCGAACGCTATGGACCCGTCAAAAAACATTTTGTGAGTTTGGGAACCTCTTTGAAGTCCCCGAATCCCAAAATCCAAGGAGCTAGAGGCATGGTGGATAACGACCGCGTAAAGGGCACGATCGACGATGTTGCCGGGCGAACCAAGCGTCAGGTGGGCGAATGGACGGGTGACACTCAGGCCCAAGTGGAAGGGGCGGCACAACAGGTAAAAGGCAAAGCCGAAAAGGCCTGGGGCAATGTGAAGGACGCGGCCCGGGACGCCCAGAGCGAAGCGGAAAAGGAGCACGGCAAGGGGACGGTCGAGCATCCTGCAAATAACCGCCCGTAAGTTGCGGAACGGGTCGCTTCGCTCGTTGAGTGGATGATTTGCAGGTTTCGAAACGAGGCCTGCGACAGCCACCCTCGATACACGGACCAGGGCCATTGATCGACCATTTACGCCGCGACCGCGCGGGGAACAATCTTCAAGTCGCATTCTCACGCGGTCGCTCCATTTTCTTGCTCAGATAAGCCGCCAATTTCTTTCCGGTGCTTGCCGCTCGAAAACCGGGCAGCACGATTGTGCCAATTACCTCGCAATATGCCAAGTACCTTCTGCGCCGCCAGTGTTCGTTGAGCAAGAGACGCTACGCAGATGTGGACATGAGGAGATGAGTGATGACGAAGTCGATTCTGGTTGCATTCCTTGGCATGGCAATGACGGTTAGTGCAGAGAGCACGCGCGAAGCAACGACTGATCGTCTGGATCACGCGGGAGCGGTGTTGCGGGAGATTATGTTGGCACCGGACAAGGGCATTCCGGAAGAGGTAATCGATCACGCCAAGTGCGTGGCCGTGGTGCCTCACATGATCAAGGGGGGATTTGTGTTTGGCGCCGAGGGCGGCCGGGGCGTTGCAACTTGCCGAACCCCACACGGATGGAGCGCTCCCGCCTTTTTTGCGATTACCGGCGGAAGCTGGGGCTTGCAGATCGGCGTCGAGGGTGTGGATCTGGTTTTGATTATCCAAAACGACCGTGGCATGCAGCGGCTGATCGGGAGCAAATTCGAGCTCGGAGCTGACGCATCCGTTGCAGCCGGACCGGTGGGACGCCACGCTTCCGCCGATACTGACTGGAAAATGGATGCGGAAGTTCTGACGTACTCGCGATCCAAGGGGGCTTTCGCCGGCATCACGTTGAATGGCGCTGCGATCCGGCGCGATGACGACTCAACGGCTGCCGTGTACGGGCATCAAATACCGACGCGCACTCTTCTGCAAGGCAAGATCCCGCCGCCCGCCGTCGCGCATTCGTTCCTTAATGCGGTCAAGGAAGCAAAGGTGCAAGCCAAAGCAGCGAGCTAGCGTTTGTCAGTCATGAACTCCTGGCGAGTTCCCGGCAGGATCACGATCGCTGGGGGCTCGCAACGGGCAACGCAAGCTGTGCGGCAACTTCCTCCCCAGGATGCGCCGCGCATCCCCAAACCAGCGATGTACGAAAGTTGACAATCCAGAACCGACCCACACAGGAACACCTATTTGCCCGAAAGATGCGGTATCAATAGGAGGAGCTCAGAATGATGCGCGACAAGAAGGAAGAGCCGTTAACCCCCGCTGCTTATCTGATGAACGCGGGCATTGGTCAGCGAATCGTTGAGTTGGAGCCCGAGCGTTGCATTTTCACACAAGGTGATCCAGCGGACTCCGTATTTTGTCTGTTGAATGGCCGCGCAAAACTCTTTGTTGTTTCAGAGAAAGGCAAACAGGCCACCATCACGCTTCTTTCTCCAGGCGACTTTTTCGGAGAAGAGTCCCTGGCTGCGGAAACTCGACATCGCCAGGCTACGGCAACGGCCGTGAACACTTGCACCGTTCTCAAAATTGCGAAAGACGAAATGCTCCGCGTCCTGCATCAGGAGCCCTCTTTCGCCGACCAGTTCCTATCCTGCCTGCTGAACCGGAGCATTCGAATTCAGGCGGACCTCGCAGACCAGATACTGAACTCCAGCGAGAAGCGCCTGGCGCGCACGCTTCTCCTGATGGCGGAATCTCGAAAGTCGGATGAATCGCGAATCTTCATTCCGCCCGTCACCCACGAGACGTTGGCTGAGATGATCGGAACCACCCGGTCTCGCGTCAGCTTCTTTATGAATCGGTTCCGCAGTCGTGGCTTCATCGATTACAAGGACCGCATTCAGGTGGACAAGTCGCGCCTCAAATCTGTTCTGGTTGAGAGATTCGAGGGACGGCCTTGAAGCCCACAGGACGCAATGGAAGGCTGTATGCAAAGGGACATTCGAGGCTACCCCGCTGCGGCGATGCAGCTCTTCTGACTTGCCTTGGGCCGACGCCAGGATCGAAAATCAAAAGGTTGCGAGAGGTTGGGCCGACAGTCGCCATAAATTAGAAGCAAGTCTGTCGTTTGAGTGCCGCGTGCTACTCTCCCACGCTGTGCCTCCGGATAAGTACATGTGAGTACCTGGCGCAATAAGAGTCACACCCGGAATCCGAGAACGAAGATCAGCACCCTCCTGAATATTCCGATCCACGAGTGTGGGTCCGCAGTTCCTGCCGTGCCCTTTATGACTTACTTATTTTAAGCTGACGACTTACTCATAACTTTTTTCAAGATACATATGGGATCATTACGGACCGCATTTTAACGTCGGACAACAATAGCTCCATGCTTAAACTCGGAGCCAACGTCAGTGCGCGCAAATGCGGTTTGCAAAGCACAGGGGAGAAGCGTGCCAGCTGAGATCGAATTACATGGCAATATGGAAATCGGAACGCCAATGGTTGGAGAGACTTGTCTGGGACGCGGCGGGCGCATCTGTTTCACGGCATTCTCTCGCGCTACGTCGTCACCCCAATGAGTGAGTTAAGCTCGCGTCGCGGTAGAAACTCATCTTGTCGAAAGCATTGTGCATTCTTTGCGGCTTCCTTATGTCGCCCGACATAAGAATTGAATGGATGGGGCATTATCAACAATTGGTCATAACTCATTGAGCGCCACGCATTTTAACCCGGCGGCGTCAGGCGTCGCGGAGGACAGTAACTATGAAGAACAACTTGAGGATGGCCATTCTGCTTGGAACTGCAATTTGCGGACTTATGACGCCGATTGCATGTCGAGCGCAAAGCGCCGCGTTGAATTCGGGTGAAAGTACAGCGTCCCATGCCGCCGGTACCATGCTGTCGGTCCAAACAACTCTCATCGAGCCGGCGGCGCCTGCCACGGGACCTGCTGCTGTGCCCTCCTCAGACTCGACGGGCTCTACGCCAGCTGCCATTCCGCCGGCAGTGAATCGCGATGCCATCGTCAAAGAACTCGCGGAGATGAAAGCGCGCATCGCTCAACTTGAATCTGAACTGAGAGCCAGCAATGGCGCGGCCGACGCGGAGCGGGACGCCAACGCACTGCGTTCTGCAGAAGGGGCTGCGGTGAGCGGTGCGTCCAGTAGTTCGGTGACGCCAGCCATGCAAGCCGCGCCTGCGCCGCCGCCAGCGGCGGCCCCTGCGGCTCCCGAGATGAACGCGCAGACAACCACCAAGGGAGAGCCATTCGAGGGCGACTGGACGTGGCTGAACAGCAACGGCCATGCCGTGGACAGTCCCATGAGCACCAAGTACTTCACACCGGAGTTTCGCGCCGATGCGAACTACATTCTCGACTACAATCATCCCCACGACGACACCATGGGCGGCGCCACGGAGAGTTTCCGATCGGACGAGTGGCAGCTTGAGCAGATCAGCATCGGCGGCGACATCCGCATCAATAACGTACGCGGGCGCATTCTGACCATGAACGGCTTGTTCGCCACTACCACTCCGAGGAACGACGCGACCCCCAGCCGCGGGCAATGGGATCTGGCCGGCGCATATAAGTACGTTTCAGAGGCATGGGGCGGCTATCACTGGGACGTTGCTCATGGCCTGAATGTGGATGCCGGCATCTTTGTCTCCTACATCGGCCTTTTTAGTTACTACAACTTCGACAATTGGACTTATCAGCCCTCCTTCGTTTCGTCGAACACGCCGTGGTTTTTCAACGGCATGCGTATACAGTACTTCCCGACGAAGAAGCTGAAAATCGAGCCGTGGATCATCAATGGCTGGCAGTCCTATGCTCGCGCGAACGGCAAGCCCGGACTCGGTGGGCAAATTCTGTGGCGCCCCAAGCCCTATCTCGACTTCGTCTTCAATAACTACGGTTTAGGTGAGGATGCCGTGGGCTTCCCCGGCCGCTCGCGCGTTCATGCCGACTATAGCGCGCAGGTCAAATACTACGACAGGCCCGGGAGATTGTTTGACAAGGCGGCATTCACGCTCACTGGCGATGCAGGCTGCGAATACGGCGGCGGCCCGGCCTCCTTTGGCACTTCGGATGGCGCATTGAACTCCAAGGGTCTGTCCCCGGAGATGGGGACAACCAGTACCTATAACGGCGGCGTCAACTGCCATAGTTCCAAAGGCGGGCGACCCAAGCAGGCTTTCCTGGGCTATATGGCCTATGACCGCATGTGGTTCAAGAAGGACCTCTACGCCATCACTTTGGGCGGCGGAGTGATGAGTAATCCGGGTCGCTATCTGACTCTTCTTCCTCCCATCAACGGCGCCACAGCTTTCACGGGCACGCCGTATTTCACGGAGAATGCTGGCGACCGCTCCCTGATGCACGACGGCACCATTACCTTCGACTACATGCCCAGCCAGTTCATCACCTTCACGCTGGAGGAAGGCTATCGCTACTCCGATGTTCCTTACTGGAGCGGCCGCGGCGGCATTACTCCTCCGGGCGGCAACAACGGCGCGCCGGGGCAGTATGCGTGCGCAAGCGGAGCTGCCTCTGGCTTTGGGTACGGAACAGCCAACCTGGCAGCCGCCGAGAAGGCTTGCGCGGCTCCGGGCGCCACGGGCGTGAACGCGATCTGGTGGCCTGACTTGCGCACCAATCAAACCAGCACGACGCTGGCGATCAAGGTCAGGTTCTAGGGGCCAAGCCTCGCCAGGAAGATTGGTGCAGGGGCGGGAATTCGGCACTGGGCGCGCAGCATTCGAAAGAGAATGTTGCGTGACTCCAGTGCCGTTCGACAAACCATCGCAAACAAGAAGGACCGCTTTGCACAATAACCTCTGCGGCCGCAGTCAAACGCTGCTCGATTGTTGCTGTTCGCTTGACGTCAAGTGGAGAAGGACAGGGGAGGCAAGAGAAATACATGAAATTCAAGAGTTATAGAGTCGTCCTCGCACTGATCGCAGTGGCAGCATCTTTGTCCATCAACGGCTGCAAGAGCGACAAGGTCAATGCGGACGCAGAGGCTCCGCCTTCCGCCAAGGTGGTTTCGGGAGTGGACGTTTCGTTTTTCGCGGTCGACCATCCGGAGCGGTATCCGATCGTAGCGGCGACCGAATACCAGGCACCGTCGCAATTGTTCGTGACCGGCACTGTGATTCCGGACATCTCGCGGAATGTTCCGGTGATATCGCTCGCTTCCGGCCGCGTGGTGGACATCCGCGCTCGCCTCGGCGACACGGTAAAGAGGGGCCAGCTCTTGCTGCGCATTCGCAGCGACGACATTTCGGGAGGCTTCGACGCCTACCGCAAGGCCATCTCCGACGAACTGCTTGCGCGCAAGCAATTGAATCGAGCGAAAGACCTGTACGAACATGGAGCCATACCGCTGGGAGACCTGGAGGTGGCGCAAGATACCGAGGATGACGCCAAGACCACCCTGGATACCGCAACCGAGCATCTTCGCCTGCTCGGCACCGACCCCGATGACCCGAAGGGAATTGTCGATATCCACGCCCCGGTTTCAGGAGTAATCACAGATCAGCAAGTGACGAACGCGGCGTCCGTGCAGGCCTACTCTACGCCGAATCCGTTCACGATTTCCGACCTGACCACCGTGTGGATCGTCTGTGACGTCTACGAAAGCGATATGGCCAACGTGCGCGTCGGGGAACCAACCGAGATCAAGCTGAACGCCTATCCGGACAAAGTGCTCAAGGGCACAATCAGCAACATCGGCTCGATTCTCGATCCGAATATTCGCACCGCGAAGGTTCGAATTGAAGTGGCCAATCCGGGGCAAATGATGCGGCCGGGCATGTTTGCAACGGCCACCTTATTCGGCAAGGAAAAGCGGAACTACACAACTGTCCCGGCGTCAGCGATCACGCATCTGCACGATCGCGATTGGGTGTTCATCCCGGTGCAAGAGAAGTTCAAGCGGATTCAGGTCGTCAGTGGCGAACAGTTGCCGAACAATATGCAGGAGATTCTATCCGGATTGAAGCCGGGCCAGCAGGTCGTGACAAACGCGATCAATCTCCAAAATGCAATTGACAATGAATGACGCTCAACGCGGGGACCAGAGGAAGAAAGCATGATCCGCACGCTGGTAGATTTTGCTCTCAATAACCGATACGTAGTGCTGGCGATTGGGTTGCTCTTGCTCGGCTGGGGCGCGGTATCGTTTCACAACATGCCCGTCGAGGTCTATCCGGACATCGCCGACAATTACGTGACCATCATCAGCCAGTGGTCCGGGCGTTCCGCAGAAGAGATGGAACAGCAAGTATCGGTTCCCGTCGAAACTCAGATGTTTGGGATTCCGCATCTGGCGACAGTGCGGTCCGAATCGATCTTCGGTCTTTCCCTGGTTACGCTGGTCTTCGACGACCAATCCGTGAACGAATGGAATCGCCAGAAGGTGCTCGAAAGGCTCACGCAGGTCAATGTGCCGGCTGGGGTGCTGCCTCAGATCGGTACGGACTGGAGCCAAACCGGCCAGATTTATTGGTATACGATCCGGAGCAACAATCCCGCGTATGACCTGATGAACTTGAGGAGCATCGAAGACTGGACTCTGTACAAGGAGTTCAGGAAAGTTCCGAACGTCGTAGACGTGAGCGACTTCGGCGGCACTGCGCGCGAATACCAGGTGCGCGTCGACCCGAACAAGCTCATCTCCTACGGCTTGAACATCAGCCAGTTGGAGAACCAACTGGCCATCAACAACGTGAACGCCGGCGGCAGCTTCGTCGAAGAGGGCTTGCAGCAACTGAATGTCCGCGCACTCGGGCTTTACCGCAATGTGCAGGATATTGAAAATACCGTGCTGACGACTACGAATGGGGCGCCGGTCCGCGTGAAGGACGTCGCGGTCGTTGACTGGGGTCCAAGGATCCGGCTGGGGCACATGGCCAGGGCGGATCATCGCCCGGACGGCGTCATCGTCGATGAGCCCGATGTTATCCAGGGCGGGGTGCTGATGCGCAAGGGCGCCGAAGAAGGTCCCACGCTCGAAGGGATTCACAAGAAGGTCGACGAACTTAACAATCACATTCTGCCGGAGGGCGTGAAGGTTGTTCCCATGCTCGACCGCAGCGATCTGCTTCACTACACGCTGCACACCGTGCTGCATAACCTGGGCGAGGGAATGATCCTGGTGACGATCATCCTCTTTCTGTTTCTGGGCAATGTTCGCGGTGCTTTCATCGTTGCACTGACCATTCCGTTCTCCCTTCTTTTCGCATCCATATTTCTCAACCTCAGTCATATTCCCGCAAACCTGATTTCGCTTGGCGCGCTCGACTTCGGAATGGTCGTCGATGGCGCGGTCGTCATGATGGAAAACATCATGAGGCATTTGAGTCATCGCAAGAACGGTTCGGCGGAAGCGGGCCGCATCACCATGAGCATGAAGACGCCGGTTGAGATGATTCGCGACGCTGCTCACGAGGTCCAGCGGCCGGTTTTCTACGCCATCGCCATCATCATCACCGCCTACATGCCGATCTTCACGCTCCAGCGAGTCGAGGGGCGTTTGTTCCGGCCGATGGCTTGGACCGTTGCCTTCGCGCTTCTTGGTGCCATCGTATTCTCCATTTTCATTGTGCCTGTGCTTGCTGCATTGCTCTTCCCGCATGGTGTCAAGGAATGGCGCAACCCGGTGATGGAATTCCTGAAGGATCGTTACCGGCGAGGGGTTAAGTGGGCAATCGAGAATCGATGGATCACCGTTGGCGTAGGCCTTGCTTCGTTGGCCGGCGCTCTTTTTCTCACGTTCAGCGGCATCATTGGTTCGGAGTTTCTTCCCCACCTGGACGAGGGCGCCATCTGGGCGCGCGGCGAGATGGCGAACAGTATCGGCGAGACGGAAGGCACTCGCTTTGCCCAGCATTCCCGCTATATTCTCGCCTCGTTCCCCGAGGTCACGAAGGTTGTGTCGCAATCCGGGGCGCCCGACGATGGAACCGACACGGGCGGATTCGGCAACACGGAATACTTCATCGACTTGCGGCCCAAAGACCAATGGCGGCCCGTCTTTCATGAGAGCAAAGAGGAACTCATTGCCGCGATGGATCGCGAACTGGAGAAATACCCCGGGGCATTTTGGAATTTCTCCCAGCCCATTGAGGACAACGTGGATGAAACGATGACCGGCACGAAAGGCGGACTGTGCGCCAAGCTATACGGGCCGGAATTGGACGTTCTGGAGGAAAAGGGCGAAGAGATCAAGGACGTGATGGGAAAAGTTCGCGGAGTCATGGACTTGGGGATTCAACGCGATACGGGGCAGCCGAATATCGATCTGACTGTTGACCGGCTGGAGGCTGCGCGCTTCGGCATCAATGTGGCCGACATTCAAGATGCCATTCAGACCGCCGTCGGCGGCAATCCTGTCAGCCAGGTTCTGCAAGGGGAAGCGGTCTATAACGTGGTTGTGCGCTATCAGAAGCCGTATCGCGATACCAAGGAAGCGATCCAGAATATTCGGCTGCTCTCACCGTCGGGAGAACGCGTCTCGCTGGCCCAGTTGACCAAAGTCCAGATTCGCGATGACGCCTACGATATTTACCGCGAAGACGGTTCCCGCTATGTGGCCATCCGTTTTGAAGTTCGCGGGCGCGACCTGGGCACCACGGTCAAGGAATCGATCGACAAGATCGCCAGGAATGTGCAGTTGCCGCACGGCTATCACCTCGAATGGTCGGGAGAATATGAGAGTGAAACACGGGCCGAAAAAAGACTGCTCTTCATCGTGCCGCTGACAATCTTTTTGATTTTCATCATTCTCTATACGATGTTTCGCTCTTTCAAATGGGCGCTGCTGATACTCCTCAATGTGGCCATGGCGCGCGTTGGAGGTTTGCTCGCTCTGCTCGTAACGGGCACGTTTTTCAGTGTGTCGTCGGGAGTGGGATTTCTGGCGCTCTTCGGAGTCTCGGTACAGACCGGTGTCATTATGCTTGAGTACATCAACCAGCTCAGAGCCAGAGGTTACACGCCGGAAGGAGCAGCGATCGAAGGCGCTGTGCTGCGGCTTCGTCCCATCATGATGACCATGCTGGTAGCTACCCTTGGACTGCTCCCTGCTGCCATGTCGCACGCAATTGGCTCTGACTCGCAGCGGCCGTTTGCCATCGTTATTGTGGGAGGATTGATTTCCGACCTCCTGCTGAGCATCTTCCTTTTGCCGACGCTCTATGTCTGGGTTGCGAGAGAGGGTGACAAGCTCCCGAAACCGGAGGTGGCCCTCGATGTCTAAGTTGATCGCCAATCATTCGCGAAGAATCAGTACGGTGCTTGCTGGCGTTGCCTTTCTCGCGACCGTCGTCCATGCGCAACAGGCGCTGACGTGGGACCAGGTAAAGGCCAGGTTTGAAGTGGCTAACCCCGCTTTGAAGGCGGATGAGATCAACGTGCAGGAGATGAAAGACCAGGAGATCACAGCGTATCTTCGGCCTAATCCGCAATTCACGTTTTCCACGGATGGAACGCAGCTTGCCCGTCACAATGGGGTCTGGCAGCCGCTGGCCGGAACGCAGTATCAACCCAACGTCAGCTATTTGCACGAGCGCGAGCACAAGCGGGAACTGCGCCTGCAAAGCGCCAAAGAGGGTACGCAGATTGCCGGGGATGAGCACCAGGACCTCGAGCGCAATTTGATCTTCAATCTGCGGTCGGTGTTTATCCAGACATTGCAAGCGAAGGCTGTACTTGAGTTAGCCCAAGCGGATCTCGAGTACTACGACAAGATCATTGGGATCAGTCGGGAAAGGTTCAAGGCCGGCGATATTGGACGGGTCGATCTGGATCGCATTGAACTGTTGCGGGTGCAGTACGAGTCGGAGATTCAGACGGCCATTGTGAATCTGCGTACTTCGAAGATTCAGTTGCTGCAACTGTTGAACGAGCGGACTCCTCTTGACAAGTTCGACGTGAGCGGGCCCTTCGATTTCTCAGAGAACATGCAGACGCTGGACGCCTATCGCCAGATGGCGCTTGATAACCGGCCCGATCTGCGAGCGGCGCTTGAGTCTGTCGAGCAGGCGGTGACCAACCACAAGCTCGCAAACGCCAACGGTTCAACCGATCCTACATTCGGAGCGTGGTATACGTTCAACGGATCATTCAATAATCCAAATTCCAATCAAACGCTGGGTCTCAATGTCAGTATCCCGCTGCGTATCTTCGATCACAATCAAGGCGAGAAGAAGCGGACCCTCATCGACATCGACCGCAACCGGCAGTTGACCGACGCGGCACGAGCCCAAGTCTTCAGTGACGTCGACTCGGCGTATGAACAAGTGCAAAGCAACATCGTCCTGTTGAAGCCTTACAGGGACAAGTACAAGGATCAAGCGACCAGGGTGCGCGACACGGTGACTTACTCCTATCAGCGCGGTGGCGCGTCGTTGATGGATTTTCTGAATGCGCAGAGTGATTACCGCGTGGTGCAGTTGGCCTATCTGCAATTGGTTGGCTCCTACCTGACAGCCGCCAGCCAACTGAATCTCGCTGTTGGGCATGAGGCGATTCAATGAAGAGACATGAGGCTCGAACGCGCATTGAGGAAGCCGGCATTCTTCCTTCTGTGCGCGTCACGTCGCGGGAGATGGCGCGGTTTGCCGCAGAGACTGTCTACTCGGCGGGAATTCCCGTGGTCGAGATTACGTTGACCACGCCGGGCGCAATCGAAGTGATCGACGATCTGGCAAAGCGCTACCCGGATATGGCAGTCGGCGCGGGCACCGTGCTCGATGAAGAAGCAGCGCAACTGTGCGTTGCGGCCGGAGCAACGTTCCTGACCAGTCCGGGATATGTTGCAGAGGTTGTGGCCTATGCAAACAGGGTCAATGTCGTCGCGCTCCCGGGAGCTTTGACACCGACCGAGGTGATCGCCGCCTGGAAGGCGGGCGCGGATCTTGTGAAGATCTTCCCAACGAGCCAAGTTGGTGGCATCCAGTACATACGTGCGCTCAAAGTGCCGCTGCCGCAGATTCCGCTCATCGCCACGGGCGGGGTGAATCAGTTAACGGCCTTTGACTTTATACAGGCGGGGGCGTCAGCAATTGGCCTGGGCGGAGAACTGCTGCCCAGGGAAGCGCTGCACTTTCATCAGACTGACCGCATCCACGAACTGGCAAGCAGGTTTCTTGGCCTGGTGAGGGACGCGCGGGCGTTGCGAGAGATTTATTACTAACTAGCCCTATGGCGGCACTCCTTTCGATCGTCCTGCGAGCAAATGCGGGCGGGGACGCCCGCACGACAGCCGGTCTGGAGACCGGCGCTACCGTTCGCGGAGACTATCTTCCTGCGGCCGGCGATGGATTCAAAACAAGCGTGGACTTATATATTCACTTCATTATTTTGATTGGTTCAGATGACTCTCTTCATGCGGCCCTCACGTTTTATCTCCAATACTCAACATGGGAGGTAACAAGCACATGACTCAGAGAGTTTTGGCAACATGCATTCTGGCCCTCGCTTTCGCGGGTGTTGGAACCGCACAGGGCACGGCCTCTCACACGAAGACCGCCCCGGAATATACGCAAGCGCAGGTGAAGCAGTTGGCGCGCATAGCGCGCGCGCCAGAACAATTCACAACACTGGCAAGCTACTTTGCAAGACAACACGACAACTACCTGAGACTGGCAGCCGAAGAAAAGAAGGAGTGGGCGCAACTGGGGCAGAACGTCACCAGCATGGCGGCCAAGTATCCGCGGCCGGCAGATTCGGCGCGCAGTCGTTACGAATACTACATGGCCAAGGCGAACGAGGCCGGCATCCTGGAAGCGAAGTACAATCATCTGGCAGCGCCGGATGCCCCTGTGAATGCGCAATAACGCATTGCAGGTCGTCAAGTTAAGCGAGGCTTCCCCCTCGTGATCGAAAAGGGCAGCGGGGCGAGTTGATGAGCTCACCTGGCTGCCCTTCGATTTTATATTTCAAATCTATTCCTTATGTATTCTTCATGTTCTTGTATCTAACCTCTAACCAGATTGCCGGGAATCCGGATTGAGCAGGATGCGAGTCCCATGGAAGAGACCCTTGCCTTGAGAGGGGCGCGACTGCGACGAAGACTTAGGGCGCTGACCCAGTGCATCGCGGCCATTGCTGTCCTCGTCGTGCTGACCTATGGCGGATTCGTCCTTCAAACCAACCTGCTGACGATCGGCTTGCTGTATCTGCTGGTGGTGGTGGGCGCGGCGTCTCTCTTCGGTTTCAAGCAGGCGTCTCTGGTCTCGATTGTGGCTGTGCTTCTGCTGGACTATTACTTTGAGCCGCCCCTGTTCACTTTCGAAGTCGAGAGTCCAGCGATGTTTGTGGCGCTGGTGACGTTTGAAGTGACCGCGCTTGCCATCAGCAGATTGCACGGGCGTGAGATGCGAGTCGCAAGAGAAGCGGCCATTCATCGCGCGGGCATGGAACAGTTATATGAATTGAGCCGCAACTCGCTTCTGTTGGATCTGCGGCGGCCGCCGGGGCCGCAGCTTGCTGTCTTAATCCAAAGGATATTTGACGTTCAGGCTGTGGCCTTGTTCGACACGAATGTGAGCCGACAGGACAGGATGGGCGAATGGGAGGCGGGCGAGGAAAACCTGGCCAAAGAATGCTTTCTGCGCAATTCTCCACACGATGACGCAAGTACGCAAACCTGGCAGCGCGTTCTGCGGCCCGGGCACGAACCTGTTGGCGCACTGGTGATACGGGGCAAACTCAGCCCGCTGGTGATGGACGCGCTTGCGTCGCTGGCAGCAATCGCCATGGACCGTTATCAGGGATTTGAGAACGAGGAGAGGGCCGAGACGGCGAAGAAGAGCGAGCAACTGCGCGGTGCTGTTTTGGATGCGCTGGCACACGAGTTGAAGACTCCGCTGACAGCCGTCCAGACGGCCAGCTCGGGCTTGCTTGAGCTGGGGGGATTGACGGAGCCGCAAACGAACCTGGTGAGACTGATTGACGAGGAGGCTATTCGCCTGAACACCCTGTGTACGAGACTGCTCAAGGCCGGAAAACTTGAAGGGCGACAGGTTGACCTTGAGACTACCGACGTGAATGTGGTCGAATTGATTTCTGAAGTATTGGCCGCTTCCTCACCCGGCCTGGAGAGGAACGGATTTCAAATTGCGGCGGAGGATCCAGGGCTGACGGTACGCGCGGATCGCGCGCTGCTCACGATGGTTTTGACGCAGTACCTCGACAATGCGCGGAAGTATTCTGTGCCAGGATCGGCGATTGAGATCGCCGCGCGCTCAAGTAACTCCGAAGTTATGATCTCCGTACATAACTTTGGACCGACCATCCGAATGGAAGATCGGGAAAGGATATTTGAGCGGTTTTACCGCTCTCCGGATCTGAAGGATTCAGTTCCTGGTACCGGCATCGGGCTCTCTGTGGTGAGGAAGGCAGCCGAGGCCCATCATGGACATGTGTGGGTCATCAGCAATGACAAAGAAGGAACGACTTTCTTTCTATCGCTTCCGATGAATGCAAGGGGGACGCATTGAATACGGAGCAGCCGAACGAAGGACAGGGCATCATCCTGGTGGTGGACGACGACAGTTCCACAAGGCGGGCGCTGCGCGTAACTCTGACCGGGATGGGCTTCACGGTGGTGGAAGCGGCTCGCGGCGAAGAAGCGTTGTCGCTGGCGCGTGTGACCTGGTTCGATGCGGTGTTGCTGGACGTGGATATGCCCGGAATGGGTGGGGTGGAGACTTGCCGGTGCATCCGGCGCGCCGTTTCGCGACTGCCGATCCTGATGTTGACCGTGATGGACAGCGAGGACGACAAGGTGCTGGCGCTGGATGCCGGCGCCGACGATTACATTACCAAGCCATTCCAGGTGAGGGAGCTGACCGCGCGATTGCGTTCGGCTGTGCGCAGGCGCAATGCGCAGGACGCCAACCGCGACGCACCGATCCGGCAGGGCGAACTCGAACTCGATCCGGTGAAGTACCGGGTGATGAAGAGTGGCCGGGCGATTCATCTGACTCCCAAGGAATTTGAGATGCTGCACTACCTGATGATGCACGCCGGCGAGCCGATTCCTCATGCGCGACTTCTCAAGTCCGTGTGGGGGCCCGAGTATGGAAACGAGCTTGAATACCTGCGAACATTTGTCCGTCAACTGCGCAAGAAAATCGAAGACGATCCGCGCAATCCCAAGTATCTTTTGACGGATGCCTATGTTGGTTACAGATTCAATGAGCAACCATCGACTGCCCATTGAGTCTTGCGGGATAGCGTGACAGGCGGGACTGACTTAAGTCGATAACGATCCAGGTCTATGGCCGCATCGTTTCGTACTTTGGGTTTATGCTATCCCAGGTCCCAGAATCGGGACCCGGGGCACCCACAATTGGTACATGAACAAGCGGTCGGGGACCTAGTAGCCATCCTCACGGAACATCGGATGGGGAATCAGGCGGCGGTAGTCCTCCTGGTGAGCGCCGTCCAAGCAGGCTTCAATGATCCGCTTGCCCAGTGGATCAAGGTCCGGCACCAGGAACTGCTTCAGCTCCTGAGCGAAGAACTCGCGCCACTGACGCGCACCCTCCTGATACACATCCATCCCGCCCTGAATCTGCTCTTCAACTTGCAGAAACACGCGCGGAATCATCGAGCCTTCCACGCGCAACTGGTTCGGAATGTATCCCAGCAGCGGGCAAAGCGCCTCGCCCACCTGCTCGCGGGCAAACTTGGCGCTGCCGCGACGGGCCAGATATTCGCGGGCGATCCACTCGGCCATGAAGCCCACCTTCCACGCGCCGATGTGCTGGTTGGGAATGAGCACGTAGCGGGTTTCCGGCGTGTCCTGAATCTGGTGCAACAGCAGGTTGGCCTGATCGACGCGACGGCCGGTGGCAAACGCCCAATAGGAGCCCACACCTTCCGACTGCATGCCCTTGGTTTTCTGCGCCTGAATGCTGGGGTTGGCGTGACCGCGCGGGGCGACCAGCCTCCACAGCCAGGCCAGCGCAGGGCTGAGCACGTGAAGCATGGCGAGGATGCCGTACAGCTGGCTGTCGCGATGGGTCGGCGGGCAGCGCACGCCAAAGCTGCGCACGTCCACGCGCTGTGGTCCGTCCAGAATGTCTTCAAGCATGCGCCGGGGCAGAATCACGCGCGGATTGGGGCAGAGCTTGCCGGGGGCGTCCTCGACGTGCTCCCAGGTGAGGCAGGTGCCGCCGGGAACGATGTAGTGATTGAGGAAAATCAGCGGCTCAGGCGGATCGATGCACAGGCGCTCAAGGTTCGGCGCAGTTCCATAACTGTGGATGTGATCCACCCGCACAAACCAGCCGTTTTCAGCGTCGGCTATGGTCAGTCGTCCGCTGGCGCCCTGATACTTGGGGTGCGCGCAGGCCATGTCGTCGGCGATGGGTTGCAGGTGGCAGGCTTCGGGCAGATTCAGGGTTCGTGTTTCTTTGGTGACCACGTTGGTGCCGATCAGCAGACGCCCGTCATCCATGCGGTGGATGTGCTCGGTCATTTCGCTCTTGCCGCCGCCGGAAGCCCCTTCGTGCATCAGAATCAACTGGTTCTCATAGGGAGTGACCACGGCCACAGCGGCGCAATGGTTGGTCGTCCAGCCCTCGTGCTCGCCCTTGTCCAGCAGCATCGAATAAACGCCTTTTTTGGCGCTGGGTCCCGGATAGAGGTTGTAGGCAAAAATCTCCTGGTGCGTGGCGGTGCGGTCGTGGACCACTACCTGGCGGCCGGCAAAATGCGTGTGCCGGAAGGGCGGCGCAACAAACAGGACTCCACCCGTGATTTTGAAGTCCGCCGGAACCTGGCTCCGAGGAATCATCCCCTGCAGATCGGCCAGGGCCGCCGCAAAAAAAGCCGCCTGGCGGGGAACAATCAAGAGCGCTCCATAGCCCAGCGCATCCGTGCCGGCATAGAACGGCATCGCCACCAGTTCCTGCGTCTTGAGCCAGTCGAGCGTGTCCTGGCGCGTCTTGTCGAAGGGCTCGCCGAAACGCTGCTCATAGGTCGGCTTGTCAGTGGGCAGGTTGTCGCCGATCACCATCGCATCCGGGTCGCGGCGCCGCATGGCGGGGTCGGGAAAATTGATCGCCAGACCGTTGCGCGCCTTGGTAATGATCGCTTCGGTGACGCGGGTCGTGGGGCTGGTCTGAAACACAGCCTCATATTGCCCGTGGTCCTCGCGATTGCCCAGGGTCCAATCGGTCTCTCCCGAGGCCCGGCCCAGCGCCCAGTCCATCAATTGCTGCCGGGTCTCCGGCGCCTGCACCAGGGGCGCTGCTCCGAGCACCTCCCGTACATGGTCGGGTAAATCGAACTCCGCCCAACAGGCCTGAAAATCGACAAGAGTGCCACTTGCAGCTTCAATGGTCATTTTTTCTCACTTTCCGGGAAGGGAACATGCACTCGAATTGCGTAAAACGCCAAAAAGTGCACACCTTTTTTATCTCATCCCCCACCACCCCTGGCAGTGCGCAGCGTCACATTGCGGGAAACCGCTGTCGGACGAGATCGAGCGCTTCCGCCTCTGTCCCAATCGATCCTTCGAGTTGCGCGTCCTCGACTGCGTGCAGCATTTGCTTGAACTGCGCGCCCGGCGTGTAGCCCGCGGCAATCAACTCGCGGCCGGTAATGAGCGGCTGCGGACGTACCGCCTCCTCGGGCATGGACTGGTAGCGCTGGCGCACAAACTCCCAGTTGTCCAGGTTGCCGCTCGCGGCCATGCAATCCATGCGGTGCAGCGCGAGGTGCTGCGGGAAGTCCTCCAGGCGAAAGAAGCGCTTGAGCGTGGAGGCCTTCATGCGCGGCGCATCGGCAAAGCGCATATGGTTCTCAATCAGCGCCAGGATCTGCCGCGTTTCGTCATTGGAGAAGCGGAACCGGCGGCAGATTTCCGCGCCGATGGCGACGCCCACCTCCACGTGGCCGTCAAAACGAATCCTGTCCGGCGCACGGCGAAAGGTCGGCGGCTTGCCGACATCGTGGAGCAGGGCGCCCCAGGCCAGCGTCAACGGACAGCCGGGTTCGAGTTGCGCCAGCAGGCCCAGCGTATGTACCCACACATCGCCCTCGGGATGGTATTGCGGCGGCTGCTCCACGCCTTTCATCCGCGCAATCTCAGGCAGCACGATGGACAGCAGGCCGGTGGCGTCCAGAAGTTCAAAGGCCCGGCGAGCCTGCCCTTCCACGAGCATCTTGGTCAACTCGTCGCGTACGCGTTCGCGACTCACCGCAGCAGTTTTCGCGGCCAAGCTGCGGATCGCGGCGGCGGTTCCCTGCTCCAGTTCGAATCCGAAACGAGCGGCAAAGCGCACGCCGCGTACCATGCGCAAGTGGTCCTCTTCAAAGCGCAGGTCCGCACGGCCAATGGCCTGCACCACGCCGGCCTCGAGATCCGCCACGCCGCCCACGTGGTCAATGACCGCTGAACGAAGGTCGTCGGATTCCTGAAGGGGGTCCAGCAACAGGCCATTGATGGTGAAATCGCGCCGCTGCACGTCTTCTTTGGCGCTGGTGGTGTAGCGCACCGCGTCCGGATGGCGGCCGTCGGAATAAGCTCCGTCTGATCGGAAGGTGGCAACCTCGGTCACCATCTGCGATGGGGCCAACTCTGCTCCCTGCACGCCAGCAGCGCCTGACCCACCACCATCGGCCACCAGCACCACGCCGAAGTGGACGCCCACGGCAAAGGTGCGCGGGAAGAGGTTGAGCACCACTTCCGGCGTGGCCGAGGTCGCCACGTCATAGTCTTTCGGCTCGCGGCCCAGCAGGAGGTCGCGTACGCAGCCGCCGGCGAGATAGGCCTCATAGCCGGCTGCACGTAGCTCTCGCAGCACGTGCAAAGCAGCTTCGGATTGAGGCGTGGTGGGCAACATGGCTGGTTCTATTGTCGCCCGATTTGCTCGCAACAGTTCCTGGAACGGACTTTGGATCAGGTTCAAGATCTGCGTTATATCAATGATAGCGTATTGTGCTATCATTTTGGAGGCGCAACTGGAATGGACAGACTATGATTCCATTGCCATGAACAAGGCGCAACAGGCAACGCTGAACGCAATCTTTGCTCACCCAACCAGAGCGAACATCCGCTGGTCGGCGATTGAATCGCTGATTCGCGCCTTGGGCGGCGAGGTAATGGAGCGGGCTGGAAGCCGGGTCGCCGCCAGACTGAACGGAGTGATCGCCGTCTTTCACCGTCCGCACCCGCGACCGGAAACCAAGAAAGGCGCGGTTGACGCCGTTCGCCAGTTCCTTATCAATGCGGGGGTCAAGCCATGATGGAATACAAGGGATATGCCGCCGGGCCCATCGATTTCGATCCCGATGAGAAGACATTTTCCGGTACGGTCGCAGGGCTTCGGGATGTGATTCATTTCGAGGGGAAGACCGCTACCGCATTGGCATGCGCCTTCCGCGAGAGCATCGACAGCTATCTGGAGTTGTGCGCCGAGACCGGGCAGTCGCCCGACCGTCCCTTCAACGGAAAGATTCTGGTGCGCACTGAGCCGGAGTTGCACCGGAAAGCAGTGTTGCGCGCAGCGGTCGAAGGCGTGAGCCTGAGCCGGTGGATCTCTCGTCAGATCGAAAGCGCACCGTAACTGAGCCGCTTTCCGCGGCTCCATCCACCTCAGCCGCTAAACTAGAGAGATGAGCGGCTCCGGCCTCATTCTCGGCATTGAATCCTCCTGCGACGAGACGGCTGCGGCTGTTGTCGAACGAGGAGCGCGCACGCTTTCTTCGGTAGTCGCTTCGCAAATCCCCACGCACGCACGCTATGGCGGAGTTGTGCCGGAGCTGGCCAGCCGCGAACACTTACGTGCCATTGTCCCCGTGGTCCGCGCCGCGCTGGCACAGGCCAGCATCACGCTCGCCGATCTGGACGCCATCGCTGTGACCTCCGGTCCGGGACTGGCTGGGGCCTTGCTCGTCGGCATCACGTACGCCAAGGCGCTCGCCTTCGCGCAGGGACTTCCGCTGATCGCCATCAACCACCTGGAAGGGCACATCCACGCGGTTCTGCTTCACGAGCGGTCGTTGCATGAGTCTTCGCCGGAGTCTTCGCCAAACGGGCGGCCTGCACTCAATGAAGAGCCGGCGCTGGCCCTGGTTGTGTCCGGCGGCCACACGCACCTCTATCTCGCGCGTCCGTTCCACAACGCCTGGACCTACTCTCTGGTTGGCCGCACGCTGGACGACGCCGCCGGGGAGGCCTACGACAAGGTCGCCAAACTGCTTGGATTCGGCTATCCTGGGGGCCCCTGGATCGACGCCCTGGCGCGCTTCGGCAATCCGCTGGCGGTGCCATTCGCCTTCTCGCGAATCAAGACCAAGCTTCATCTGGAGGGCAAGCCGCCGCGCACCAAGGCGGCCAAGACGGCCCCCATTGCCGATCTTGACCCGCGCTTTCTGTTTTCGTTCTCGGGCATCAAGACGGCGGTTCTGCGCTACGTGGAAGTGCACGGTCTGCGCCCGGATGCATTGGCGCGGGCGGCCCGGCTGTTTCCGCCGGCGGCCAATGCTGCGCCAACCGGCCCCTCCGAGCAGGCCGGAGCGGAATCAAGAGCGCTGCCTGTTCAGGCGAAGCCGCCCCAAACCCAGGAAGAGGCCCTGGCGCTCGGTCCGCAGCCGGTTCTCGACCTGGTGGCCAGCTTTCAGCACGCCGTGGTCGGCGACCTGATGAAGAAGACCTTTGCCGCCGCCGAGGCTCTCGGCTCCCGGCGCATTTTGATCACGGGAGGTGTGTCTGCCAATCGCGAACTCCGCGCACGCTTTACCACCGAAGCCGCGCGGCGTGGCATTCGCGTGGCGTTCCCGGCGCTATCTCTTTCGACAGACAATGCGGCCATGATCGCCGCGGCAGCGTGGTCGCATTTTCTGGCGAGTGAATTCGCGTCGAGCGACTTATCCGCCAATCCCTCGCTTGCCTTGGGCCGCTAAGTACTACAGTCGTACTTGCCTCGGATTGCATAAATCCGGGCCTAAACAGGCTGCTAAAAAGCCCTGAATGAACGGCGAGAAGCCACAACGGTGCGCCGCAGGGCCTGAAGGCCGCGCTCATTCCAAGGTACTTACGGCACGACTGAAGTCGTGCCCTGACACTTTTTGAGGCGCAATTCGAGTTTTCCGCAGACTGTGAAGTCCTGGCCTACCGCACGAGTCGAGTTTTTCCGCAGCCTGTTTAGGCCTCGAAAATTGTCCCGGTTTTTTCAGGGGGATAAATCCCCCTGCTCCATCCGAGAACAACTATCAGCAACTGCAGGATAAGCAGACTGCGGGAAAACTGCCGAAAAACCCGGAGCGGGGACAGCAGGGCCTATGGATCCGGCCCTTCAGGAGTGTTTTGCGTTCCCGCCCATCTCGCGATAAAGCTTGCGAAATGGATGGGGCACGGGGCTTCTAGAGCAGAACCAGAGTCACTGTGTCCTGTTCGATGAATGAGAGGTCGCCGCTTCCTGATGGTCGCGTCGACGTGGGTGCACTGCTGTCGGGGTACACCCACTCTGGTTCTGCTATAGTTGGGGGTCGGATCGACAAGGGTCACGTTCATTCTGCGGCATTTACGGCGGGAATGAAGCCCTAGACCGCGACCCGGCGCACGCGCGGCCCGATGCGGGTGAAGACCTCCCAGGGAATGGTCCCGGTGGCCTCGGCGTGATCGAAGGCGGTGATGGTTTCGCTGCCTTGCGTGCCCAGAATGACCACCTCGTCGCCCGGCTCAACGCCGGGAATGTCGGTCACGTCGACCACCGACTGGTCCATGCTGATGCGGCCCACAAGCGGCGCGCGCTGTCCGCGCACCAGCAGGCTGAAGCGGTTGCCGAGACGCCGGTCGAGGCCGTCGGCATAGCCCACGGCCAGCAAAGCCAGCCGCATCGGTTCCGTCGCTACGAAGGTCCCGTTATAGCCCACCACCGCCCCTGCGGGAACCGATCGCACCCCGGCTACGCGGGACTTCCAACTGAGCACTGGCCGCAGGCGGGCGCGCGCCGTCGTCAGGGACTCGGGTTCCCGGGGCTCAAATGCGGGATCAAACTCGGGCGCCAGCCCATAAAGCACCAGCCCCGGCCGCAGCATGGCTTTCATCCCGTGGTGCGCCGCAAGCGATGCGACTGCACCGGTCTGGCCGGCAACCAGCGCGGCGGAACTGCCCACGCTGAGCCACCGCGGATGAAAGCCGGCAGCGCCAATTCTCTCCATTGCTTCATCCAGCCGGGCCAGTTGCGCGGCGGTCACCGTGCCGTCCGCTTCGTCGGCGGCAAACAGGTGGGTCATCACGCCCTGCAGCCGCAGCGGCGAACCGGCGGCAAATCGTTGGAGAATCTTCGCCAACGCTGCTTCAGCCTGCGGGTCCGATTGCAGAACCTCCGGGGCAACTCCCTGGCGGCTCATCCCGGTGTCGATCTCCAGGTGCACGGGGATCGACCCGGCCGGCAAACCTGCCACGCGCGCAGCCGTCTCCAGCTCATCCAACTGCCACGGCTCCCACGCCACGGCGGTCAACCGGTGCTCGATCAGCGCAACTCCCTGGCCGGGGAAAACGCCGCCGATTACCAGGATGCGCGCCTCGGGGCAAACCGCTCGCGCGGCAGCTCCCTCTTCGACGCTGGTGACTCCGAGCCACTGGGCCCCGGCGCGTACCGCCGCTGGCGCGCAGATGTTGAGGGAGTGGCCGTAGGCGTCAGCCTTGACGATGGCCAGCAGCTCCGCATCGGACGTGGCCAACGTGGTCAGAAATCGATAATTTTCTTCGAGAGAATGGGTGTCTACTTCAACCCAGCAGGGACGCATTGACATGAGGGTTTCCAATGTTCAGTTTAACGCGGAAGGGCGGGATGCTCCCGGAGGGGTGAGTGGAGGGCAGTCGCATTTCAAATCTCTTTGCGTACAACGTTTGTCATCCTGAACGTAGTGAAGGATCCGCGGTTGTTTCTTTGCTTTGCGGTGAAGGTTGGAAATGCCAAGAGGTCCATCTTGCCGGAAACAGGCCGAAAGGCAAACGCAGATCCTTCGTCGCTGCGCTCCTCAGGATGACAAATCGATGAGAGTGCTCGAAGAATTCCAAATGCGATTGCCTTGGACCGAGCTGCCTTGGACCGAGTGTCGCCGATGGATGACAGCGGCCCGGCTACTGCCAGAATGGACTATGGAACGTGCGCGGGCCCTGCAAGCAGGGTGGATCCGCCTCCAGACTCAACTGAAGCCGAGAACCGGATGAGGGGTGTACGGCTCCTCCAGAGAAGCGATTTCCTCCGGAGTCAAATGCAACGAAAGCGCCGCCACGGCATCCTCCAGGTGATGCGGCTTGGTTGCACCCACAATGGGCGACACCACGCCCGGCTTGCCCAGCAGCCAGGCCAGCGCCAGCGAGGCGCGCGCGACGCCGCGCTGCTCCGCGACTTCGCCCAGCCGGTCCACAACCTTGCGGTCGGCTTCATCGGTCTTGGTGTACATCCACTTGGCAAACTGGTCGGTCTCAAAACGCTTGGTGTTTTCGCTTTGCCAGGGACGAGCCAAACGGCCGCGCGCCAGCGGGCTCCAGGGCAGGATGCCGATGCCTTCCGACTGGCAAAGGCCGACCATCTCCCGCTCCTCTTCGCGATAGAGCAGGTTGAAGTGATTCTGCATGGAGACAAAGCGGGTCCAGCCGTGACGGTCGGCCAGATAAAGCGCCTTGGTGAACTGCCAGGCGAACATGGACGAGGCGCCGATATAGCGCACCTTGCCGGCCTTCACCGCATCGTGCAAGGCCTCCAGCGTTTCCTCGATCGGCGTTTCGTAGTCCCAGCGATGAATCTGGTAAAGGTCCACATAATCGGTCTGCAGGCGGCGCAGGCTCTGGTCGAGTTCATAGAAGATAGCTTTGCGCGAAAGGCCATTCCCATTGGGCTCCTCGCGCATGACGCCGTGCACCTTGGTGGCGACGACCACGGCTTCGCGGCGGGTGTTGGCCTTCAGGAACCGGCCCAGCACCTCCTCGCTCATGCCGCTTGAGTAGACATTGGCGGTGTCGAAAAAGTTGATGCCCAGATCGAGCGCCTGGCGCAGAAACGGCTGGCTCTCTGCTTCGTTCAGTGTCCAGGCGTGCCGTCCGGCCTTCGGTTCGCCTGTGGCCGGCTCGCCATAGGTCATGCAGCCAAGACAAATACGAGAGACTTTAAGTCCGGTCTTGCCAAGATTGACGTAGTTCATTGCTTCTCCTGGGGCGGTGCGGATGGTCCGGATCGTGGCGACCCTTGGACCTCGGGGATTGCTCTGCATCTGAGTTTACTGCCAGCAAAAGCGCGAGCCTCACCCTCCCGGAGGGAGCAACCGAGAATAGCCCCGCATGGAGCGCAGCGGAATGGTGGGAACGAGCGCCAGTCCACAGTTGCGCCCTGGAAAGGCGCAACGATTCTTTCCGCAGAAAGAGGTTTGCGTTCCCCCATCGCTTACGCGATTGTCCTGCGCGCCCACCGGGGCAAGCGCATGAATGCGGTCCATCGGCGACGGAGGGCTTCGGGGCGGCCCTCCGGGGCGCATGGGCATGGTTGGAATGGATTCCCAGGGCTTCGCTGCGCTCTGCCCTGGGCCTTTTTCGTGGCTTCCCTACGAGAAGACCGCTGGCAATCCGGCGTGTCGGCTCTGGCGTGAATCAGCAGGACAACAAACGACATTCATGCGATTGCCCCGCTCGTCCGGCCGCGCTTCCATGCCATCCACCGCCTTGCTGATAGAATGGTAGATGCCGCGTTGTGCGGTGAAATGTCTTATTTGCTCCCCTAACCAGATGGCCCCTTGCGGCCGAACCCAAGAGAAGGAAAACCGTACCTGTGACCCAGACGATACGCAATATCGCCATCATTGCCCATGTTGACCACGGAAAGACGACGCTTGTGGACGCCATGCTGCGGCAGTCCGGCACATTCCGCGCCAACGAGCAAGTGGCTGAACGAGTGATGGACTCGAACGAACTGGAGCGGGAGCGCGGCATCACCATCCTGGCCAAGAACACGGCCATCGTTTTTGAAGGCGGCAAGATCAACATCGTGGATACACCCGGGCACGCCGACTTTGGCGGCGAGGTGGAACGCGCGCTCAAGATGGTGGACGGAGTGATGCTGCTGGTGGATGCGGCCGAAGGCCCGCTGCCGCAGACCCGCTACGTGCTGGCCAAGGCGCTCGAAGCCAAGCTCAAGCCCATCGTGGTCATCAACAAGATCGACCGTCCCGATGCGCGCGCCCAGGAAGTTCTGGACGAAATTTACGACTTGTTCATCGATCTCGATGCGGATGAGTCGCAGTTGGACTTCCCGGTTCTCTACGCGGTAGCCAAGGCCGGCACGGCGACCGTCGACATGGCCACCCCCGGCGTGGATCTGCAGCCGCTGTTCGAGGCCATTGTTTCCGAGATTCCGCCCGCCACCGGCGACGCCGACGGCACGCTGCAGATTCTGGTCACCAATCTCGATTATTCGGAATATTTCGGCCGCATCGCCGTTTGTCGCGTGTTTCAGGGCACTTTGCACGCAGGCGACGACGTGACCATCTCCAAGCGCGACGGTTCGCTGATGAAGACGCGCATCACCAAGCTCTTCACCTTCAGCGGACTCAAGCGAATCGAGACCACAGAAACCACCATGGGCGACATTGTGGCCGTGGCCGGCGTGGAGGGAATCACCATCGGCGAGACCATCACCAGCGTCGACAATCCATCCCCGCTGCCGCTGATTGTCATTGATGAGCCGACCATCGCCATTCAGTTCAGCGTCAACAACTCCCCGTTTGCCGGACGCGAAGGTCAGTATGTGACCAGCCGCAACCTGCGCGAGCGCCTGGAGAAGGAACTGCTGACCAACGTCAGCATCCGTGTTGAAGACTCCGGCTCGCCCGACAGCTTCAAGGTGCTGGGCCGCGGCGAACTGCAACTGGCGATTCTCATCGAGATGATGCGCCGCGAGGGCTTTGAGCTTTCCGCTGGCCGCCCGGAAATCGTCACCAAGACGGTGGACGGCGTGCGCATGGAACCGGTCGAACATCTCACCATCGACGTGCCCGACGCGTACACCGGCGTAGTGATTGAGAAGCTGGGACCGCGCAAGGGCGAGATGACCAAGATGCACAATCACGGTTCGGGTCGCGTCCGCATGGAGTTTCGCGTGCCCAGCCGCGGCATCATCGGTCTGCGCAGCGAAATGTTGACCGACACGCGCGGCACCATCGTGATGAATGCCCTGTTCGACGGCTACATCCCCTACCAGGGAGAGATTCCGCAGCGTCCCACCGGCGCTCTGATCTCGGACCGTCAGGGGCTCACGACGACTTACTCGCTGAATGGCCTGCAAGAGCGCGGCATCCTGTTTGTGGGTGCGGGCGTTGACGTATACGAAGGCATGATCGTCGGCGAGCACTCGCGCGACAACGATCTCGACGTGAACGTCGTGCGCGAAAAGCACATGACCAACATGCGTGCCTCGAGCGCCGACGAAGCCATCCGCCTGGTGCCCGTCAAGGCTCTCAACCTGGAGCAGGCCATCGAGTTCATTGCGGAGGACGAAGTGGTGGAAGTTACGCCCAAATCGCTTCGCTTGCGCAAGCGGGTTCTGCAGCAGAACCGCCGCCCCAAGCGGTGGGAAAAGAATCAGTAGCATTTCGAGAAGGGTGAAGGGATCAACGGGCTCCGATCATGCCGTTGATCCCTTCACCCTTTCTTGGGTTCCCATGTGGCTCTCGCCATTTTGAGTTGGAACAGAGTGCTCAGTGGCGTCCAAGACAAGGGCTGTGCGATACTTTGGAAGTGGATTCCCACCCCGGGCCGGGATGGTGGAACTGGCAGACGCAGCGGACTCAAAATCCGCCGACCGCAAGGTCATGGGGGTTCGACCCCCCCTCCCGGCACCAAAGTTTTCCTCTTGCAAGACGCTTAGATTCAATTATATAAAGCTGTGCACGTCTCGCCAGCCGACGTGCGAATCACCTTCTCTCGAAGGTGTACCGACAGCTTTCGGTACAATTTCAGTACAGTGCTGATGCATAACGCTGTACTGGAGATCGATGGCGACCCTTGTCAAAACCCCGTCCTCTACATGGAAAGCGATGATCCGCAAAGCGGGATGGCCGACCGTAGTCAAGACCTTCCGGACCAAGAGAGATGCCGAGGACTGGTCTCGGCGAACCGAAGACGAGATGGTCCGCGGTGCGTTTATCCAACGGGCGACCGCCGACCGCATGACAGTGGAGGCTGCGCTCAAGCGCTATCTTGCAGAGGTCGTCCCTACAAAGCGGCTGACCTCCCAGGTTGCTGACATAAAGCGCTCCAGGATTCTCATCGAACATCTCGGCAAATATTCTCTGGCGGCGCTGAGCCCAGAGATCGTCTCGAAGTTCCGCGACCTCAGATTAGCGGGGGACGACCGGAAGGACGAACATGGCAAGGCCCGGCCAAGAGCAAACAATACGGTGCGTCTCGATCTCGCCTTGCTCGGGCACCTGTTCAGTATTGCCATCAAAGAATGGGGAGTTGGACTTCCGTCAAATCCAGTTTTCAACATTCGACGACCTGCCCCAGGGCCGGGCCGCAATCGTCGGCTCAATCAAGACGAGGAGACGAGAATTCTAGCCGCAGTGGACCGACACTCGAACCCCATGCTGGGTTGGATCGTGCGAATCGCACTTGCGACCGGGATGAGGATGTCAGAGATTGTGACTCTTCAGCGTGACCAAGTCGATTTAGCGCGGCGTATAGTCCGGTTGGTCAATACCAAAAACACGCAACCTCGTACCGTGCCACTGAATTCCGAGGCGACCAAGCTTTTCCGTCAGGCCCTTAATCATTGCATTCGCCCCAGTGATACAGACTTGATTTTCTTTGGAGAACCCGGCCGCGACGGAACACGAGGGCCATATCATTTTGACCGCATCTGGCAAGATATTAAACGCGAGCAAGGGTTGAAGAACTATCACTTTCACGACCTCCGCCATGATGCTGTCAGTAGGCTCGTTGAAGCTGGGCTCTCTGATCAGGAAGTCTCCGCAATTTCGGGGCATAAGTCGATGGCGATGTTGAAGCGATATACACATCTACGTGCTGAAGATCTGGTCGCTAAGCTCGACCGGATTTCGGAAGGTCGAACCGATAGGCCATAGGAATCGACTTGAGAGACTTTGAAACAAATTGGGGATGCACATTTAAGATTTCCGCTATCTTAACTCGCTGCACCCCGAGGCAATCAACATCACGATTCTCTTTTTCTGGTTCGACACCTTCTCGTCAACCAGATTTCGAGCAGCGTTCCACAGCCTATCGGAGTCGCAAATCCCAAGATCCAGGTCGTCAACCAGATGGTTAAGGAAAATTGCAACCAACTCGCCACCGACAACCATTACTGAGGAACGGCAACTTGCCGTCTCAAGATTATGCAACTCGGCTAGGTATTTCGATCGATTCCGAATTTGGCGCTTGTAATTTGCGTTTGAGACTTCGGGCGTCTTGTCAGATGGTTTATTCCGCCTGTGTTCCGTGCAGTACTTCGAACTGGGGACACTGTGAATTTCATTTTCCCAGTCAAACCTCGAATCCTTATTCTGCTTGAATGCTTGGACCTCTGTTGGCTTGTCGCAAAATGCGCATCGCTCGTATATTTTTGTCCTGCGGAAAGTTACACCTCGGATAAGTTGTTCCTTTGGTACTTTTGCGGCAGAGTTCTCTATCAACGAACGTATGGTGGCAAGCGTTTGTAATGCCTCAGATTCAGGTGACCAACGCTCGTCCGAAGTCCCTCCAGCAATGGCCGAACTATCGTCAAGCAGATTAACGTGGGCCGTTGCTTGGGCGAAAAGGTCATCAAGTTGACACGGCGGATAGTTAGCTGCCTCAATGAGCTTATGTGCTTTGCGAATTCTATTTACAAGGTGAATATATCCATGTATGCGCCAGTAACGCACAAGACTGAATCTTGCGTGCCGGGTGCGAGGTCTAAATCGAGAGTTTGCACCTGATATGTATTCCGCCAAGGGCGAATCGATCAGCTCCGACAGCAAACTGAAAATGGAAGTTGACCTTGACTTCGAAGAATATGGCCCCCATTTCTGGTAGAACGCTCCGACGGCTTTAGCCAGAGGCGGATAGCAACCCGGCAGAGCTGCGGGCAAATGTTGTTTGCTTATCTCCAAAAATGTCCCCTTTATGAGGGTTCGTTTGTCTATTACAAGGGATACGCTTCATTCATGTCAACTTCAATCAATTCCGGAGGATTACCGATATGACGATAGAAGAAGCATTAGTGAATCGTTTCGGCGCAATTTTGTCCCTCACAAATCTGGCTTCTGTACTCGACAGATCACCCGAAGGATTGCGCATCAGCCTCCGTGCGCCAAACGATTGGGTAAACAGAATCAATGCGACGAAATTCCGTTTGGGCAGGCGTGTCTAATCGAGCGCGCCATCTGTTCGGTCCCGGGTTTTGCCTGACATGAGCGCAGCATCGCGCATCTCGAATCGTTCTGGTCTCCCCGGTGGTTCCGCAGAATAGGAGACTGCACGACCTCTATAGTCACCCGCCCTGTGCCACGGAGCGGATTCCGGTGCACGGCCGGTACCCCGGTCAGTAGGCCATCTTGATTGATCTGGGAGAATCATTACCGTGTAGCGCTGTGTAGCGCGGTAAAAAGGTTGAGAAGGGGTCAATTGGTAGAGCGGAGAGACTGTAGAGAAAATCTGAACTCCTCGATAAAACCCTTTAAATCATCTATATATATGATTATAGAAGGCTTGCGGAAAGTGCTAGAAGTCGAGTCCCTTCTTCGGCACCAAAGTTGTCAAATAAATGCAATAAAATAAATAATTTCAACGAGTTGCAAGCAGAGAAACTCCCCAAAATCCAGCCGGCCAATCTCATTGGGGGACAAAACTGCGTTCTGGCCCCTCTATAGAAGACTTGGCTCAGTTGACATCCTCGGTACGTGTGTATTTTGCACGGCAGAAAACGGGTTAATCTGAAACTGCTCTGGCTCTTCGCCGTCCCTATGGCCGAGGTTGGACTGGTAGGCTTTGCCCGTCTGGCTCTGGAAGTCAGTCAGGCGGTTTTGCCCGCGCAACGCACGAAGTTCAGCAAGCGGTAGTTCACGCAGCCGCAGTTGCTGGCCGTGCTTTGTCTGATGCGGTATGAGGACTGGACTTTTCGCGAGGCCGAGGTCCGTTTGAGCGAACACTCCGAGTTGCGTTCCGCCCTCGGACTGAACTCTGT
>Ga0255352_1000240_pt1 | contig 31198 bp, 26 predicted proteins | sample HBST0metaG_FD_189939 | JGI IMG/M metagenome (GOLD analysis project Ga0255352, IMG submission 189939) | Peat soil microbial communities from Stordalen Mire, Sweden - H.B.S.T0 | ecosystem: Environmental > Terrestrial > Soil > Wetlands > Peat | place: Sweden: Norrbotten County, Stordalen Mire...
ACATATCTACAAACCTAGCTCATGCCCAGGCTATTTCGGTCAATGGTGGTTCGATTCAGGGAACCATCACGGATCAGTCGGGCGCTGTGGTGGTGGGTGCAACGATCACCGTCGCCAGCAAGGACACGGGCTTCAACAAGACGCTGCGAACCGACTCGGCAGGTCTTTACAGCATCGGTCCGTTGAATCCTGGAGCCTATGAGGTCACGGTGACGGCCTCTGGCTTCCAAAAACTTGTCGTGAACACCAATATTCGTACCGGTACGGCGACCCCGGGCAGCTTCAAGCTCAGTCTGGGCCAATCGTCGGAGCAGATTGTTGTCCAGGCCGGCGATGTGCAGATCAACACGGATCAGGCTGGCGTCTCGGGCGTCATCAGCACCGAACAAATCAACACACTTCCGATCAATGGCCGCAACTTCCTCGATCTGGCGCAGCTTGAGCCGGGCGTGGTGTTGCAGGACGGCAACAGCTTCGATCCGACCAAGGCCGGATATTCGGCGCTGGCCGTCAACGGCTTCTCCGGCCGCACCACCCGTATCCTGCTCGATGGCCAGGACATCACCGATGAGAATGTCGGCACGACGGTCTTCAACGTCTCTGAGGATGCCGTCAGCGAGTTCCAGATCAACCACTCCACGCAGGATGCCTCGGGCGAGCTGACCTCGACCGGTCAGGTGCTGGTCTCCACCAACTCCGGCACCAATGATTTCCACGGCAAAACCTTTTACATCTTCCAGGATCACCGCGCCGGCTTTGCCACGGCCGAGGCCGTGGACACGCCCTTCCAACGCAACCAGTTCGGCGGCGCAGTGGGCGGCCCGATTTTCAAGAACAAACTCTTCTTCTTCGCCGAAGGCGAACGCATCAAGCAGGAAGAGTCCACGGCCGCATCGCTCGGTACGTTGTTGAGCGCCATTCAATCCGCGTATCCTTCTTCCGTCAGAACTACTCGACGGCGCGCGTGGACTGGAACGGACCGCTGGGCGGCCACTATTTCGGCCGCATCAACTACGACGTCAACCGTTCGGTGGCTGGCTCCGGTTATTCGAAGTACAACAACCGCGACAACACCTGGGGCATCGCCTTCGGCGCCGATTTTCAGAAGAACAGCTTCACACATAGCTTCCGTGGCAGCTACGAGAAATTTCACAACTTCATCTCCGACGATACCAAGGGCAATGCTTCACTCTACGATCCATTCCCGTCTCTGGCCATTCGCTGGAGTGCGAAAGGTTTATATACCGGCCCGAACCCCGACGCTCCGCAGATCACCTATCAATCGGACAAGCAGTTGCGTTATGACGGAAGCTGGACGCACGGTCGGCACAGCGTGCGCTTTGGTGGAGAATTCAACCGCCTTCTAGGTGGCGGCCTAGCCTCCTTCTTCGGTCTGGCGCCGCGCGCCTACATCACCCCCAGTTCGCCGTTAGTTGGAACCGAAGCATCCAATCCGCTCGACTATGCCTACAATTACCTTTATGTCGGCAACGGGCAGGGATACTTCTCGGAGAAGCCGGGCTTTGGCCTGCCGGCCGGCGGACAGGAAGACTGGCGCACGGCCTTCTACATTGCGGACTCGTGGAAGATCACTCCACGTCTGCTAATTACCGCCGCTCTTCGCTGGAACCGCGACACCGAGCGCGCCAATCAGGATCTGTCGCCCATCCCCTGCACCGATCTGGACACCTCCACCTTCGGCACGAGCCTGTGCAGCGGCAGCACGCCCCTGCTGGATCTCTTCGGTTCAGGCCTCGGCAATCGCGTCAACCAACCGAACAAAAACTTTGGCCCGAATGCCGGTCTGGTGTACACGCCTACGTCAGACAACAAGACCTCGATCCGCGCGGGCTTCGGCATCTACTATGACAGCAATATCTGGAATAACATCCTCTTCGACCGCGAGAACCGTCTGAAGAGCGGCCTGTTCAACTCGTATTCGTACATCAACTGCTCAAGTCCGTCGCTGGCCTTCCCAGGCGGCACGGTTGTCACCTCGGTGGATGGTGTTGCGCTCTCAACTCTGTGCACCGAGCCTCTTTCCACCTCCGCGCCGTATGTTGTGGATCTGCAATCGCAATATCAGGCAGCAGTGGCTGCGGCCGGTGCGCAAACCAACCCCAACTTTGTCGGCGAAACGCTGACCATCAGCAGCGGTAGCGCCTTCTATGCGCCGCACTATGTTTCGCCCTACTCGATTCAGTACAACGTGGGCGTGCAGCACGAACTGAAGCCGGGCGTGGTGGTTTCCGCCGATTACGTCCACAGCACCACCTTGAAGATTCAGCAGACCGTCGACGTGAACCACGTGGGCGCGGCGCGCTATCTGAACAAAAATGCGGCCACGCTGGCGATCAACAGCGTTCTCAGCGAGTATGGTGTCTCAACCATTGACGATGCGATCAGCGCGGGTGCGTCGATCAGTGACTTCATGACCGCCGGACTGGACTCTGGCAACAACTACCTGAGCGGCTATTCCTCGCTCTACTATGGCCTGACACCTTCTACCGGCGCGGCCTTCGGCGGCGAGAATCCGAACCTCGGCACCGGCCTGTTCAACTTCCCGAACGGCAAGGCGAAGTACGATGCCCTGCAGTTGCGCTTGCAGCAGCAGAGCAATCATCCGTTGCCCGGCGTCGTGCACTCCAACTTCGAGGTCTCCTACAGCCTGTCGCGCATCACCACCACCTCGCAGGGTGGTTCCAATGCCTTCTTCACCAATCGCCCGTGGAACTATGACAAGCCGTCAAAGATTATCGGCAACGCTGATGAAGACGCGCGCCACTCGCTTTCCTTCGGCGGTGCCTTTCAGATTACGCACGGGCCGCAGATCGCGCTGATCGGCCACTTCCGTTCCTCCAACCCCAGCAACCTGATACTCGATTCGACCGGAACCGCAAACATCTTCCAGACCGATGTCGACGGCGATGGACAGACGGGCGATCTGCTGCCCGGCACCAAGCCTGGCGCCTTCGAGCGTTCCATCAAGCCCGGCGACCTCAAGAACGTCATCACCAACTACAACAACAAGTACGCGGGCACGGTGACGCCAGCCGGTCAGGCGCTGATCGATGCCGGCCTGTTTACCCTCGCACAACTCAAATCGATTGGTGCCGTGCAGCAGACGATCTATGCCGGCTCGACGCATATCTTCGCCAACCCGATCTACAAGTCGATCGATGCCAGTCTTTCCTATCCGGTCAAGCTGAAATGGCTGGGCGAGAGGGGCAATCTCGAACCGAAAATTGCCTTCTATAACCTGGGCAACTTCGCCAACTGGAGCGGCGCGACTGGTACGTTGATCAACACCTCCGACGCTGAGTCCGATGGCAGTGGCGCAGCAACATATGTGAACGGCACCAACGGCTACGCGCTGAAGAACCAGAACCGCACGCAACGCGGCACGGGCACCTTCGATCAAGGCGCGCCCCGTTCGATCGAGTTCCAACTCTGGCTGAACTTCTAGAGCATTTTTCCAATACACGTGCAGTGTTGAGTGGCGTGCAAGGTGGCTTTTTCTTAAGGAAAAAGCCACTCGGCATCCTGCTTTCGCTCTACACCAATTGGAAAAATGCTCTAACCTGCCTCGAAGCAGAGACAGAGCAACCGCCCTCAGGCTGCAAACGAACCCCATTATTTTGGCGGGGTTCGTTTTTTGATAGAAGGATGAGAGTGCATCAGTAAGGGCTCGGAATCTTGATTCCGCTGATTATAGATCTTGGCTTGCGATGTATCGCGGAAAGACAAAAACGCCGGCGCGAGGCCGGCGTTTTGTTGATGCAGCATGCAGCAGCACAGAATGGCGCCGAAGGCGCGATTGGCCGCACCGCAAGTGCCTAGAGCTGGTTCATGTTGGAGAGGAACTCGGCATTGTTGCGGGTCTTGTCGAGGCGGCTACAGAGCAGTTCCATGGCTTCGACCGGCGACAGAGGATTGAGCACCTTGCGGAGGATCCAGATGCGCTGGAGGTCTTCCTTGGGAATGAGCAGCTCTTCCTTGCGGGTTCCCGAGCGCTGGATGTCGATGGCCGGGAAGACGCGCTTGTCAACGAGTTTGCGGTCGAGGATGATTTCCATGTTGCCGGTGCCCTTGAACTCCTCGAAGATGACCTCGTCCATGCGCGAGCCGGTGTCGACGAGCGCTGTCGCAATAATCGTGAGCGAACCGCCTTCTTCGATGTTGCGGGCCGCGCCAAAGAAGCGCTTCGGCCGCTGCAGGGCGTTCGAGTCAACGCCGCCCGACAGCACCTTGCCCGAGGGCGGAACGATGGTGTTGTAGGCGCGGGCAAGACGGGTGATCGAATCGAGCAGGATCACGACGTCGCGCTTGTGCTCGACCAGTCGCTTGGCCTTTTCGATGACCATCTCGGCGACCTGGACGTGGCGCGCGGCGGGCTCATCAAACGTCGAGGAGATGACCTCGCCCTTGACCGAGCGCTGCATGTCGGTGACTTCCTCGGGACGCTCGTCGATGAGCAGAACGATGAGCACAACTTCGGGGTGGTTCGCGGTCACGGAGTTGGCGATCGACTGCAACAGGATGGTTTTACCGGTGCGGGGCGGGGCGACGATGAGGCCGCGCTGGCCCTTGCCGACCGGGGTGAGCAGATCCATGACACGACCACTGGTGGCCTCGCGCACGGTCTCCATCTTGATGCGCTCCTGCGGATAGAGCGGCGTCAGGTTGTCGAAGAGAATCTTGTTGCGGGTCTCCTCGGGAGACTCGAAGTTGATGGCTTCGATCTTGACCAGCGCAAAGTACTTCTCGCCCTCATGGGGCGGACGAACGTTACCGCTGATCGAGTCGCCGGTCTTGAGATCGAACTTGCGAATCTGCGAGGGAGAGACATAGATATCGTCGGGGCCGGGCAGATAGTTATAGTCGGTCGAGCGCAGGAAGCCGTAACCGTCGGGAAGGATTTCAAGAACGCCTTCGGCGAAGATGTGGCCTTCTTTTTCGCTCTGGGCCTGGAGGATCTTGAAGATCAAGTCCTGCTTGCGGAGGCCGCTGGTACCGGGAATCTCAAGTGAGCGCGCGATGCGGCTCAGTTCGGTAATGTTTTTTTCTTTCAGTTCTGCGATGGTCATGTTCACCTACGAGGTGGGATGTCGGTGGGATGCGGGGGAGGCGTACTCCGAATCAAATTAGGGGGGAGGATCGAAGATACATTGCCGCAGAAAAGCTCCGGAAACTGGTTCAGGAGCCCGCTAAGAATCAAAGCAACAGAATATCCGGCCGTTCTCGACAAAAGAACAGAAGGAACGGTCGGAACCAGATACAACGGAGGAAGCTCTTTACGCAGCGCGGCGTTCGTCAGCCTGATCGGCCGAGACGTCGGGGACTGCGGAAACAGGATTGGCTGTACGGAACCGGGAGAGAACTTCGTTGGTGGTATCCTGCAGCCGAGTGTTGGGCTTGTGCAGCTTGCGAGTGGCCTTGCTGACCAACTGACAAAGCTGGTAACGATTGGACACGTGAGAAAGTGCCCCAAAAACCAGATCGGAACGCATTGCAATTCTCCTTCTTCTTGAGGTCCAGACGGAGCTACTTGGCACCGCTGATGCCTCGGGATGGAGCCGAATAAGCACGAATGCTCCACCAAGGTCTTCGCTAGGGTTAGACGCGCACTGGGCGCGTACAGTTCAAAGATTGGCCCAGTTTTATCAAGAAGCGAACTGGCCGTACTGATCCACGGGGGAAATTTTGCAGCCTTGGGACTGGAGTGTACAGCATTCCCAGATTTAAAAGGATTTGAAACGCGCCGGGGCATCAATGAGGAACAACACTCGCTTGGATGCAGGAACAGCTAACGGACACGCCATCCGCCGAACACAGGGTCCTCTTAGGAAGGCTTTTCTGAATTTATACCCGAAGGCTTATATGGTCAACCTTTTTTGAATGTAGAAAGGACACGAATGGGGGGAGCCTTGGGGCAAATTATCTCCTAAGTCTTTTTTTATCAATCAAAAAAGAGAATGCATAAAAAGTGGTAGGAATATCGAAAAAGCCACTGGGCGGTGTGCTTTCCGTAAAAAGCAGAATCGAAAACGCTCTAGTTCTCCCAAGGATGACCATCGGGATCACTCAGCATCGAAGTGCGCCGGGGACGACGCTGCTCTGCCGGAGCGGAAGATGCTATCTTTTTGCGCTTCGTGACCATTTCGTCGAGACGGAGGACCGAGGCAAAGAAAAGAATCACGATGGGGAGCGCGTAAAACATCAGATCCCGGCTAGAGAGCAAGGTAGCATCCATGGTGACTTCCCTTCGAACGAAGTAGGCGGCTTTCACTGCCTTACGAACGTTATCGGCGGAAGGTTAGAGAATCCTTAGAAACGAAAGTACTGTGCGCGTTGAATAATAATAATTTTTAATTTTGGGTATTCCTGGCGGTCAGGCCCAGTAGCTGCGATCGAGAGTGCGGTACTGGATGGCCTCGGCCAGATGCGGCACCGCCAGATGCTCGGCGCCTGCAAGGTCGGCGATGGTGCGGGCCACTTTCAGGATGCGGTCATGGGCGCGGGCGGTGAGTCCCTGCTGCTGCATGGCACGCTCAAGCAGACGCTCGGAGTCGGCATCGAGTTCGCAGAAGGCGCGAACCTGGCGGGTGGACATCTGCGCATTCGAGAAGGTGCGGCTACCAGAACGGTGAAAGCGCTGGTGCTGTCGTTCGCGGGCAGCCAGCACGCGGGCGCGAATCTGGGACGATCCCTCGGCCGCTGCCCCGCCCCGCAGCTCTTTGTATTGAACGGCGGGCACCTCGATGTGGATGTCGATGCGGTCCAGCAGAGGGCCGGAGATCTTGGCGATGTAGCGCTGAATCATCGGTGGCGTGCACATGCACTCGCGCGACTTGTCGTTGAAGTAGCCGCAGGGGCAGGGATTCATGGCGGCAGCCAGCATGAAGCGCGCCGGAAAGCACAGCGACATGCTGGCGCGGGCAATGGTGACGGTGTGGTCTTCGAGGGGTTGGCGCAGGACCTCAAGAACGTTGCGGGGAAACTCTGGAAGTTCATCGAGGAACAGTAGACCGTTGTGCGCCAGCGAAACCTCGCCGGGCCGGGGCATGATGCCGCCACCGATCAGTCCAGCGTCGGAGATGGTGTGGTGCGGGGCGCGGAAGGGGCGCTGGGTGACGAGTCCCTGCGCAGAGTCGAGGACGCCGGCGACAGAGTGAATCTTGGTGGTTTCAAGCGCCTCCTCGAAGCTGAGCGGAGCGAGGATCGACGGGAGTCGTTTAGCGAGCATGGTCTTGCCGGATCCGGGCGGACCGATCATCAGAATATTGTGTCCACCGGCGGCGGCAACTTCGAGGGCGCGCTTGGCCGTTTGCTGGCCGCGCACGTCGGCAAAGTCAAGCGGAAACTCTTGCAGTTCGCCAAGCAGTTGCCGCGTATTGACGCGCACGGGTTCGCGCTGGATGTGGCCGACAACGGCGGAGTTGATGAGTTCGAGCACGTCGGAGAGCGAGGCGACGGGAAAGACGTTGATGCCTTCGACAACGGCGGCCTCGCTGGCGTTGGCTGCGGGCAGCACAAGGTTGGCGATCTGTTTTTCGCGCGCCAGAAGAGCGACGGGCAACATGCCGGGGATCGGGCGCACGCTGCCGTCGAGTCCCAGTTCGCCGACAAAAAGAAACTGTGCAAGATCGTTCAGCTTGAGCGCGCCGTAGGCGCCGAGAATGCCAAGAGCAATGGGCAGGTCAAAGCCTGAACCTTCTTTTTTCAGGTCGGCGGGCGCGAGGTTAATGGTGATGATTGAGGTGGGAACGGCATAGCCGGAGTTTTTGATGGCGGCACGCACACGATCGCGGCTCTCGCGCACGGCGGCGTCGGGCAAGCCGACGGTATGAAAGATTTCCTTGTCGGTGACAGCATTGCTGAAATCGACTTCAACATCGATGAGGTGAGCATCGATGCCGTAAACGGCCGCACTGAGTGTCTTGAAAAGCATGAACGCCGACGCCCCCACAGGAATGGATTGGTGGTTCCCATTGTTGGTGCGCGCGCCGGTTCTGGCAAGCAGGAAGTCGCGGCCGGCCATTGTGCGAAGAGGTACGCGGCGGAGGGAAATGAAGTGCTGCAGAAGCGCCGTGCACAACCGAGCCGCTTCCGGTAAGATCGGCGATGGCGGTTTCGAAAAAATGACGAGTTTGTTTGATCTATACAAGGTTGGAGTGGGTCCGTCGAGTTCGCACACGATGGGCCCGATGCGCGCAGCCTGCCGATTTTCTTCCGGGCTGAAAGAGCATGGATTGCTGGACCGCACTGCGCGCGTGGAAGTGAAGTTGTATGGTTCGCTGGCGCTGACCGGTTTAGGGCACGGCACGGATCGCGCGGTGATGCTGGGGCTGGCAGGCAACGAGCCGGCGACAATCGATCCGGAGACGATGGAGTCGACAGTCGAAGCGATTCGCAAGGAACGAAAGCTGCCGCTGGCCGGTACGCGCGTCATCGATTTCGATGCCGAGCGCGATCTGCGTTTTGAGCGCGAGACCATGCTGCCGCCGGGAGCGAAACGCGAACATCCAAATGGAATGCGCTTGAGGGCACTGGATGCGTCGGGGGAGTTGCTCGAAGTAAAAACCTATTTTTCCATCGGCGGCGGATTCATCGTCGAAGACGGCGAAGAGGACGGAGCGCGGAGCGAAGGCACGGAAATTCCCTACCCCTTTCACAGCGCCGCGGAGCTTCTGGAGACGGCGGCCCGGCATCAACTATCGATCAGCCAATTGATGATGGCCAACGAGTGCGCACGTGTGCGGACCGAGCCCGGGCAATCGCAGGAGCAAGCCGTGCGCGCCGGCATCGAACGCATCTGGAAGACGATGTGCGAGTGCGTACAGCGCGGCATGAAGGCTGAGGGTGTGCTGCCGGGTGGGCTGAAGGTGAAACGGCGCGCGCACCGGCTGGCACAACGGTTACGCTCGCGCGAATCCGAGGACCGGCTGGCCGATCCGCTGGCCGCGCTCGACTGGCTGTCGGTATACGCGATGGCGGTCAACGAAGAAAATGCAGCGGGCGGGCGCGTGGTGACAGCGCCGACCAATGGCGCGGCGGGCGTGGTGCCGGCCGTGGCGTACTACTACGAGCGGTTCACGCCGGGCGCGAATGCAGAGGGCATCGAGCGGTTCTTTCTAACCTCGGCGGCCATCGGCATTCTGTACAAGGAAAACGCTTCGATCAGCGGCGCCGAGGTTGGCTGCCAGGGCGAGGTGGGCGTGGCCTGTTCGATGGCCGCGGCAGGACTGGCGGCGGCGCTGGGCGCAAGCAATGGCGAGATCGAACACGCGGCGGAGGTGGCGATGGAACATAACCTCGGCATGACCTGCGACCCGATCGGTGGCCTCGTGCAGATTCCCTGCATCGAGCGCAATGCGATGGGCGCAGCCAAGGCCATTCACGCAACGCGCCTCGCGATGAACGAAGGCGCCGAGCACAAAGTAAGCCTCGATCAAGTGATGCGCACGATGTACCTGACGGGCATGGATATGCAGTCGCGCTACAAGGAGACCAGTCTGGCGGGGCTGGCTCTGAACCAGATTGAGTGCTGAATAGCTCACGAACAGAGGCGATGCGCACGGCAAGCACATCGCCGAAAAAAACAGAAGGCAAAGGCACCGAAAGAAAAGTGGAAAGCGCTTCGCTACGTTGGGTCGCAGAAAAAATCTTCCGCATTGATGCACGCTGATGCGAAGAGAAAAATAGTTGCCGAATTTCCCGCTCGCGCGACGTTTTTTTCTTGACATCGATGTTACATAAATCTATACAGTGTTCAACTGCAATCTCGCGATTGCGGGGTCGATGCAAATCATCGAAAAGGGAGAATAGGCAAATGGCAACCAAGAAGGCAGTAAAGAAGGCGCCGGCAAAGAAGGCAACGAAGAAGGCGCCCGCCAAGAAGGCCGCCAAGAAAGCCCCGGCAAAGAAGGCCGCAAAGAAGGCGGTCAAGAAGGCTCCGGCGAAAAAGGCAGCGAAGAAGGCAGCCAAGAAAACGTCGGCAAAGAAGGCCGCCGCGAAGTAACACTCCAACAAAAAGGCAACACCGAGGGGGACGCAAAATGCGTCCCCCTCGGTGTTTTTGCGATAAGGTGAGGAAGGATGAGTACTGCTTTCGAGGAGAAAAAACGATGACGCGCCGACGCTGGATTGCCGACCGCTGGAATGAAACCACTGCCACACTGACCGGAGCACAGGCCGCGCACTTGGCGCGCGTGTTGCGTGCGCAGCCCGGCGTCGAGGCTGACGTAGTGGCCGGCGGCCGCGTCTTTCATGCGGTGGTGGAAACGGTTGCGCCCGAGGAGGTCTGCTTCCGGTTGGGCGAAGAGACCGAGGCCGCGCCGGCTCTGCCGGTGACTCTGATGATGTCCATCTATAAATTTGATCGCATGGAATGGGCCATCGAAAAGGCAACGGAGATGGGCGTGTCGACGATTGCGCCGGTGATAGCGCAACGCACGGAAAAACATCTGGCGCAGTCCGCTACCAAACGCGTCGAACGCTGGCGGCGCATTGCGCACGAGGCGGCGCAGCAATCGCGTCGCGTGGAGGTACCGGAGATTCTCGCGCCGGTTCCTCTGGCAACCTATGTGAAGGCCGCGCACGAGAGCACGCGCATTGTGCTGGCCGAGCAGGAGCGGCAGCACTCACTGCGCCGCGCCATCGAAGCCGCACTCGAAGACTCCGGCGAGGAGTTACCGCGGATCGAATTGGCGATTGGACCGGAGGGCGGATGGTCGCCGGCCGAAGAGACGCTCTTCGCCGAGCAGGGATGGAAAGCAGTTACGCTCGGCCCGCGCATCTTGCGCGCGGAGACGGCGGCAATCACCGCTCTGGCCGTCGCCGCCGCATGGATGGAATAAAAGTTCTTCGTCGCTTACTTCGTTGCTATTGCGACGGGCATTGTGTTTTCGTATTTGTCCCAGTGCGCGAGCAGTTCGGCAGCGACCACATGGCCGACGCGATAGGCGTTTTCGACAGCGGGCAGATAGGCCGAGTACTGCTGCACGCGCTGCGTCTGGAGGCTTTCGGCGGCAGTCAACTCGCGCGGCTGGCGGTCGTAATTGCTTACGGTGCGCAGCACCAGCACGCGGCTCGCATCGACGCGATGCGCCCTGGCGAGGAACTCGATCGAACGCAGTGTGCCGGTGTCTTCCATCGCCGTCGTCATAAACGTTCCCTGGCCAGCGGTGAAGTAATCGAGCCAGCGCGTGGCCCACTCGTCCATCCGCTTGCCGTGCCAGAAGGTTGAAGAAGAAACTTCGTCGCCGAGCGCGACAAAGGGTGGACGATGGACCGCGGCGCCGTCAAAGTGCGAGCGGGCCTCGCGCAGCGCATCGGTGTCGCGGAGCGCGACGTTGCGCGTGAGGTTGTAGGCCCACTCGGTGAGCGCCGGATTGAGCGCAAAAAGCTGCCCGGGGCGCAGATCGACAGGCTGTTCATAGGGCGTGGATTTGCCCAGCGGCAACATCCCGGTCGGCCAGCTTGCGGGAATCTCGCGGCCGTCGATTTCGTAGCCCAGATCGCCGTCGACAACCCAGCGCGCCCAGGCCGCCGAGCCAAGCGAGATGCGGTCCGGCGCACCGCCCGCAATGCCGGCAATGATCCAGTAGGCGTGCGAGAGATCGAAGCGCGGATCGAGCCCGAGAGCCATGATGGAGGCCGCGGCGTGCGCCGTGCCGGCTCCGGTAACAATGGCAAGTTCGCCCGCGTCGTTCATGCGCACATCGTGATAGGCGGCGGGCAGAGGCAACACGCGGTCGAGATGATCGCGCTCGACCCAGGTCTGCAACTCGCCGGGTTTGTCGCCGGTGTCGGCACCAACTTCAAACATGGCCACGACGACGACCTTGACGGGGATGGGGCGCGTGGGTTGCGCGACGAGGGGCAGTGCGCCAAGCGCAAGGGCAAAAATCGAGACGAAAGTACGGACGGAAAAACACATATTACGATGATCGTACCGGAGCGAAGGCGCGACGTGCGCTTCATGCAAAAGGCCGCCAAAATTTCTGGCGGCCTTTTCGCTTTTCAAGAGAGAGGAGCGTAGGTTAGCGAATGACTTCGAACTTTTCCCAGGGAAGATTGCAGACCGGGCAATGTTCGCTTTCCTTGGTCTCGGAGGTATAGCCGCAGACGGGGCAAACGTAGAAGTCGCGCGCGGTCGAGATCCAACTGTCGAGCTTGCTGCCAGCTACCAGTGCAATGGCTTCGCTGTAAAGACGAGCGTGAGTCTTTTCGGCCTCCAGTGCGCCATGGAAGGTGCGTATGGCGGCCTTGTTGTCGCGCTCGGTGGCTTCCTTGAGAAAGCCTGGATACATGGTGTCAATCTCGTACTGCTCGCCGCCAAGAGCGGTCTTCAGATTTTCGAGCGTGCTCTTGACCTCGGCGGGATGCAGCGTGAAGGTGGCCTCGCCGCCGAGTTGCTTGATGACGCGAGCGTGATTGGCGGCGTGGACCTGCTCAGCGCGGGCGGCGGCGCGGAAGAGACTGGCGGCACCATGAAAACCATCCTTGTCGGCCTGGACGGCAAAGGTCGTGTACTTGGCGTTGGCATTCGATTCGCCTTCGTAGGCGGCAAGAAGATTTTTTACGGTCACAGCATTTTCAGGAGTAACAGACATGGGGATTCCCTCCAAACTACATTCAAAGGCTAAGGATGCCGTAGAGCGGGCGCTGTGACGGCGACTACACGGGATTGTGCCTGTGTAGCGACGCCCAAATCTGATGCGAGACGCAAGAACAAAAACGCTCCGAAGACGAGGACGCGCAATATGGCGCAAAGCCTTTACACACGAACGGCCATCCCCAGAAGGGATGGCCGTTCGTTTTTTGTGAAAAGGAAGATTACCGGGAGGCCAGATGCAGGCTGCTGCCACTACGGGCCTGGGCCTTTTCGGTGGCGACCTTGTGAGCGTTCTGTTCGAGGGTCTGGGCCTCGGGTAGATAGCCAAGAGCCTTCTGCAGCACCGGGTCCCAATCGGCAAGCAGACGCTGGCCCTGCTGCTGGCCAAACTGGATAGTGAACAGGTTGCTTTTGAGCGTTACCTTCAGCCAGTCCTCGACGCCCTTGATGTCGCTGTCGGTGAAGGTGATGTTCTGCGTCTGCAGATACTTCTTGAACTCGGCCAGCACTGCGTCGTCAACCTGGAAGTTCTTGTCGACGGTGTGGTTGCTCATATAAAGCGGCGCAAAGCGGAAGAAGACGTTGTGGTAGAGCAGATCCTGCTGGAAATGATTGGCCTCGGGGGCAACGATCTTCTCGTCGGGCGTGATGCCGCCACCACCGTAAACCGTGCGACCCGCGTCGGTCAGCTTCACCTCGCGGTTGGTGTTGTCGGCCGGCTGCGCGCCCGCGTGGTTGTAGTAGTAGTCGTAGAGCGAGACACCTGAATAGTTGCGCTGGATCAGACGACCCGAGGGCGTGTAGTAGTGATAGGTGGTCAGCGCCAACCCCATCGTGTGATCGTCCAGATCATAGACGGTCTGCACCAAACCCTTGCCGAAGGTGGTCTCGCCGACAATCAGCGCGCGGTCGTGATCCTGCAAGGCGCCGGAGACGATCTCGGCAGCCGAGGCCGTGCTGCGATTGACCAGCACAATGATCGGGAAGACCTTGCCACTGTTGCCGTGCGTGGCCACATAGTTCTGGTCCGGATAAGCGCGACCACGCTGCGAGACGATGGCCTGCCCCTTGGTCAGCAGATGATCGGAGACGTCGACAGCCTGACTGAGCAGCCCGCCCGGGTTGCCGCGCAGGTCGAGGATGAGTCCCTTCAGAGGACCGAAGCCGTCGATGGCCTCGCGCACCTCCTGGCCGGTGGTCTCCATGAACTGGCTCAGTTGGATGTAGCCGATACCGGGGCGGATTTCATATTTGAGCGTGACGGAAGGATGCGGAATCTCGTCGCGCATCAGATCGAAGGAAAGCGGCTCGGGCTTGCCGGGACGCATGACGGTGACCAGCACATGAGTGCCCTTGGGACCTTTGAGAGCCTTGGCGACCTGATCGACTCCCATGCCATCGGTGTTTTTGCCGTCGATGGTCACAAAGTAATCGCCCGGATGGATGCCGGCACGGTAAGCCGGCGTGCCCTCGGCCGGATAGACCACGTAGACGTGATCCTTGCCCGTCTGCAAGTCGTGCTGCGGCTGGATGGTCATGCCGACGCCGTAGTAGCGGCCGCGCTGATCTTCGCGCAGCTTGGCGTAGGACTTGGGATCGTAGAAATTCGAGTGGGGATCGAGAACGCGCAACATGCCGGGGATGGCGCCATCATAGATGGCCGTATCGGCGCGGTCGCCCGTGATCGGTTCGGCGTAGTTCTTCTCAACCAATCCGTAGACGTCGGTGAAGGTCTTCAGGCTGTCGCGGAGCTGGCTCTGGTCGGCCGAGGACTGCGCACCAACGCGGCCCTGCAACAGGGTGCCGGCCAGGGCACAGACGGTGAAGAACAACACGAGGGAAAGCAGAGCGCGGCGTGCGCGAGGCGTCATAAGCGGAACGATCCTCCCAATGGCGCGTGGCGGAAGCGGAAGCGAGTTCCAGCTCCGGTCAACCTTGTTCCCCCGCCCTCAGGCGACGGACTCCCGGACAAAATAAGCCTTGCACAAATAGGGCAAGGCTACAGAAAACTGGACATTCTATTCTGCGCGGCTCCACGGAGCCATTCTGGGCTAAAGTATAGCATTCAGAAGATTGGACGGACCCCGAAACCGTAGGCGAGCCGGACACGCAGGTTCGGCCATGGCACGGGCGGTGCGGGACGGGAAAGCAAAAGCCCGGCAAGAATCCGCACGGAACCGTCGCGCGGGTGCTGCCTATCCATTTACAATGACGTCTATGTTATAGGCAGGAAGAATTTCCTCTGCCTCGAGCGTGTGTTGACCCCTATGACCTCAAGACTCGTACGTATCTCCTCGGCGCTTGCCTTTGGCTCGGCGCTGCTTGCAGGCGCCTCTCTGGTGCAAGCCCAGAATATTGCTCCGCAGAGTCCCTACGGCGGCTCGGTCGTCGAGGACATCATTGCCCGCGTCAACGACCGAATCATCACGCGCTCGGACTATGATCGTGCGTTGGCCGACGTGGACCGCGAGGCCCGGCAGCGCGGCGCGGTTTCGATGCAGGAGATCTCAGCCGGACACAAGGATCTGCTGCGCAACCTGATCGACCAGCAACTCTGGCTCTCCAAGGGCAAGGAGTTGAGCATCACCGGCGACACTGAGCTGATCAAGCGGCTCAATGAGATTCGCAAGCAGTACAACTTGGAGACCATTGAAGACCTGGAGAAGGCCGCCAAGGAACAGGGCGTCTCCTTTGAAGACTTCAAGGCCAACATCCGCAACGGCATCATCACCCAGGAGGTGATGCGTCAGCAGGTCGGCGCGCAGATTCGCTTCACTCCGGGCGAAGCCGAGCGCTACTACGAGCAGCACAAGAAGGATTATGCGCAGCCGGAAAGTGTAACGCTGAGCGAGATTCTGGTTTCGACCGGCGGCTCGACCGACAAGGCCAAGCTGGATGCGGCCAAGGCCAAGGCGGACGACATCGAGACGCGCGTCAAGGCCGGCGGCGACTTCAGCCAGATCGCCAAAACCTCCAGCGACGGTCCGACAGCACCTCAGGGCGGCGACCTTGGGCAGTATCAGCGCGGCGCGCTGCCGAAGCTGCTTGAGGACAAGACCTTCGTTCTCACTTCCGGCCAGGTGACCGAGCCCATCCTCACCCGCCAGGGCTACATCATCCTCAAGGTCAATCAGCATGTGACCGGCGGAGCCAAGCCCTACAAGGAAGTGCAGGAGCAGGTGGAAGAGGCCTTCTATATGGAGCGCATGGAGCCGGCCATCCGCGGCTACCTGACCAAAATGCGCGAAGAGGCCTTCATCGACATCAAGCCGGGCTATGCGGACACTGGCGCCAGCGCCAAGGAAACCAAGCCGGTCTACAGCGCCTACGTGCCGCCATCGCCCAAGAAGAAGAAGAAGGTAGAGCGGACACGCTTCCGCGAGTCGGCGCATAGCTTCCGGCAAAAAGGCGGAGCCATCGCACCGGCGGCGGAAACGGCCACTGCGGATGCACCGGTTCCCTCCGTCGCAAAGACTTCGGTGAAGAAGTCCAAGGTCGCCAAGAACGTCACACCGGGCACCGAAAAGCCGGGCAAGAAGGAAAAGATTCGTTACGGCCAGAAGCCGCGCGAAACTCTTCCCGAGGCTCAGCATGAAACGGTGGTTGAAAATGCCGGCGCGGTTCCTGCCGAACAGCAGGCCAATGCCGACGAGCCGGTGAATCCTCTGGAGCCGAAGGCGGCAACCACGAAGACCCGCTTCAGCGCCCGCGCCAGCGATCCCAAGCTGCGCAAGGTCAAGACGCAGCAGGTCAACCCGATCGACATTACTAAACCGACCGGACCCGATACGGAAACGGTCGCCGACCGGCAGACGCAGGCCGCCCCACTCGGACTCAGCGGCGATACGGTGAGCAAGAAAAAGAAGAATGTGGCTACCGGCGACAAAACCCGCCTGAGCCAGAAGAAGCAGGAAATTAAGCCGAAGAAGGAAAAGACGCAGGAGCAGGAATTTACGCCCCTGCCCGCGGTCAAGGGCGCTCCGGCTCCGGCCAAGACGTCAGCAACCGACGCTCCAGCTCCGGCCACCAACTAACACAAACGCAAAGCACACGCGAGCGGGTCAGGGAAACATTCCCTGGCTCGCTTTGTTTTTGCCCGGCATGGTGCGGTAATCTGCTCGCAGCATGAAAGACATTTACATCAGCGATCTGGCCTCCTTCGACGAAGGCAAAGTCTTCGATGGTTACTTCCTGGTTCTGCTCAAGCAGCAGCGGACAACCAAGACCAACAAACCCTATCTGAATGTGATTCTGGGCGACAAGACGGGCCAGCTCGAAGCCCGCGTCTGGGAGCCGAACGATCCGCGCATCGCCAAGGACTTCGAGAAGGGCTCCGTCGTCAAGGCCCGTGGCTCGGTCTCGCGCTTTGACGAACGGCTGCAAATGAAGGTCGATCAGGTCCGCGTGGCTCTGCCCGACGAGTTCGACAAAATGGATCTGATGCCGTCGACCCAGTACGATGTGGCTGCGCTCTGGCAGCAGCTCGAATCGACCATCGAGAGCTTCACCAATGCCGACCTCAAGCTGCTTCTGCGAACGATTCTGGCCGACCCCGCGGTGTCCGAAGCCTATCGCGAAGCCCCGGCGGCGCGGCAACTGCATCACGCCTGGCTGGGTGGACTGCTGGAGCACGTCGTCAGCTTGCTGGAGGTAGCCGACCGCGTGGCGGCGCACTATCCGCTGCTCGACCGCGATCTGCTGCTGACCGGCGTGATTCTGCACGACATCGGCAAGACGCGCGAACTGAGCTGGGAGATCGGCTTCGACTACACCATCGAAGGCACGCTGCTCGGCCACATTCAGTTCGGCACCGAGATGGTCGACAAGGCCGTTGAGCAGCTTCCCGGTTTCCCGGACCGGCTGCGCACGCTCGTGATCCACATGATTCTGGCCCACCACGGCAAGCTCGAATTCGGTTCGCCCAAGCTGCCCATGATTCCCGAGGCGCTGGTGCTGAACTTTGTCGACGACCTCGACGCCAAGATGCAGGCCATGGCCACCGAGTTCGACAAGTGCGAGCGCGAGGGCAAGAGCGCCGAGGAGATGACCGGCCGCGTCTGGTCGCTCGACAACCGCCAGTTGCTCAACACCAAGAAGTGGCTCGGCGCGGAAAAGGTGTAACCGGCCGCCGCGCACGATAGGATGAAGACGGGAGCGGCTTTCGGCCGCTCCATAAAATTTGCAGGCAAACCTGCGGGACATTGCGTGACAGAACAGGAAAAAAATCCGGCCACCGGAGCCAAGCCCACGGGCGCGGTCGACGAGGCCAGCGCAGCGCGCGCCGTCGAGCAGATGTTCAACTCGATTGCGCCGAAGTACGACCTGCTGAACCATGTGCTGTCGGCCAACGTCGACCGGCTTTGGTGGTGGCGTGCCGCGCGCCGTTTTGACGCGTTGCTCAAGCAGCCCGATGCAGCGATTCTCGACATCTGCTGCGGCACCGGCGATATGACGATGGCCCTGCTCAAGCGGCGTCCCCGGGGCGCGCGGCCAATTGTGGCCGGTGACTTTGCCCGCGCCATGCTCGAACGCGGCGCGCAGAAATTCAGCAAGGAAGCCCGACCAGAGGGTGCACCGTATGCAGTCCCCGTGGAAGCCGATGCACTGCATCTACCCACCGAGACGGCCTCGCTCGACCTGGTGGTTTCGGCCTTCGGCTTTCGCAATCTGGCCAACTACGCGGCGGGGCTTGCCGAGTTTCGCAGAGTGCTGCGGCCCGGCGCACAGTTGGGCATTCTTGAATTCAGCGAGCCGGGCGGACTGCTGGGCAAGGCCTATGCCTTCTACTTCCGCCACGTGCTGCCGAAGATCGGCCGCGCAATCTGCGGAAGCGAAGGCCCGTACAGCTATCTTCCCGCCTCGGTGGGCCGTTTTCCCGCGCCGCCCGAGATGCTGGCGCTGATGCGCGCCGCTGGTTTCACCGACTGCGCCTGGAAGCCCTACACCTTTGGCATCGCCGGTTTGTATACAGCGCGCGTGCCGCTAGGAAGCGCATGAGCCCCTCCTCTTCTCTCACTCCCCGCTTGAGCGTGGCGGAAACAACGGCCCTCAAGCAGCGCGTGGCGCGCGATTCCATGCTCGCCGCCGCAGTAATGACGGTGCTGAAGCTGGCCGCCGGCCTCGCCTCCGGCTCGCTCGGCGTGCTCTCCGACGCAGCGCACTCGGGTCTTGATCTGCTGGGCGCGATGATGACCTTCTTTTCGGTGCGCGTCAGCGACAAGCCCGCCGACGAGGATCACACCTACGGCCACGGCAAGATCGAAAATCTCTCGGCGCTGGGCGAATCGGTTCTGATGGCCGTCAGTTGCGCCTGGATCATCGCCGAGGCCCTCAAAAGAATCTTCAATCATCATGTGGAACTGCGCCATTCCATCTGGCCGGTCGTGGTCCTGCTGCTGTCGATTGCCGTCGACTTCTGGCGCTCGCGCAAGCTGGGCAAGGTGGCGCGCGCCACCGGCAGTCCTGCTCTGGCGCTCGACGCCTTCCACTTCGCCAGCGACATCTGGTCGACGGTGGCGGTGCTGTGCGGCGTGGGCGCAAGCTGGCTGGGCGCGTCCCTGGGCATCGGCTGGCTCAAGTTCGCCGATCCCGTTGCCGCCATGGTCGTTTCGCTGATGATTCTGCGGATGACGGTGTTTCTGAGCCGCGAGACCATTGCCGTGCTGATGGATGCGATTCCGACCGAGACGCGACGCGCCCTGATCCGCGCCGTCGAACAGGTCGAGGGCGTACTGGCGGTGGAAAAAGCGCGCGTGCGCCGCGCCGGTGCCGGATATTTTGTGGACCTGACGCTGGCCATGCCGCGCCGTTACACCTTCGAGCACACCAACGAACTAGTGCAGGCCGCAACCGAGGCTGCGCGCCGCGTGCTGCCCGAAGCCGACGTGATGGTGCATCCCATGCCGCGCCAGACGCGGGCCGAAAGCATCTTCGACCGCATCCGCGCCGCCGCCTCCCGCCACAATGTGAGCGTGCACGACCTGAGCGTGCAGTTTTTGCACGGCAAGCTGCGCGTCGAGCAGCACCTGGAACTCGACGAGCGGCTGACGCTGGTCAAGGCGCACGAGTTCGTCTGCCGTCTCGAAGCCGAGATCCTGCGTCAGGCGCCAGAGGTTGAATCGATTCTGACGCACATCGAAAGCGAACCGGCGACCATTGAGTTGCCCGAGGATCTGGTCAAGGCCGATCGCCGCATCGAAGAGGCGCTGCGCGCCGTGGCCCGGCAGTTCCCCGAGATCATCGACGTGCATGAGATTCTGGTGGGCCACGCGGGCGAGCAGATTTCTCTCTCCTGCCACTGCACGCTGCCCGACGAGTTGACCGTGCAGCGCGTGCATGGCGTCATTTCCGGACTCGAAGATCGTTTCAAACAGGAATGCCCCGAGGTGCGGCGCGTGACGATTCACCCCGAGCCTGCCACCGATAATCTGCGATAGTTGTAAAGGGAGATTCCGCAAGGGCCGGAACGCGACGATGGACAGCCGTTCGATTAAAAGTTTTTTTCAGGTAGCTTCGCTGCTGATGGTGCTGGTGGCGCTGGGCCTGCTGGGCGCGATTGTGACGATGCACTTCGCCATCCATGGCGCCGAGGTGCAGGTGCCCACGCTCAAGGGCATGACGGTGCCCGATGCACTGAGCCAGACGGCGGGCCTCGGACTGAACCTGAGCGTCGACAACCGCTACTACTCCGACGAGGTGGCCGCCGGACACATCCTGACGCAGTCGCCGGCGGCGGGCACGGTGGTGCGGCGCGAGTGGCAGGTGCGCGTTTCGGAAAGTCTCGGGCCGCAGCAGGTCGACGTGCCCGACACGGTGGGCCGCGAGGAGCGCGTGGCTCAGCTTGAACTGCGGCGCGTGGGGCTGAATGTGGGCACGACCGTGCATCTGCCCTATGCCAAGGCCACACCGGGAACCGTGATTGCACAGGACCCGCCGGCGCATGCGCAGAACATCGGCCAGCCCACGGTGAACCTGCTGGTGGCCGTGCCCGACACGGAGACCGCCGACGGTTACGTGATGCCCGATCTGGTAGGAAGACTGGCGGTCAGCGCGGTGGCCCAACTGGGTCAGGCCGGCATCAAGGCCACGGCAAAGTATGTCACCATCTCCGTCGGGAAAATCGCAAACAGTGGACCGATGCGCCCCCCAGTGCCTCCCGGCGCAGTGACCGCGCAAGCCCCCGCCGCTGGTGAGCGCGTCGATCAAGGCACCGTTGTGCAATTGTTCGTGGCGAAATAGGGCAAGCCCAATAGCGGACCGAAACATCTTCGCGAAAACTAAAAGTGGATGCGGCGGAAGGGTGCGGGGATTTCAATCCCCGCACAAGGTTCACAAAAACCACGCGGGCTTCAGCCCCGGCGGAATCTTCGTGGCTTAGCCCTGCTTCTCCAACAGCGCCGCAAAAAATCCATCGGTGGGCGCGGCACCGGGAACCAATTGCAGAGCGCCCTCGGGCGTGAGCGCGGCGCGAAGCTGCTCTGCTGCCTGTGGCGCGAATCTTTTCTCCACATCCAGTCGGTCGAGGGCAACAACCAGAGAAAGCTGCCGCACCTCGTGGCTAGCGGCCAGCACGGCGGCGACCACCTGCTCGTTTTCTTCCGGTTCGAGCGAGCAGGTGGAGTAAAGCAGACGGCCTCCCGCAGACAGCGTCTTCAGGGCCGAAGCAAGGATCGCGCGTTGCCGCTCGGCCTGCCGCGCAAAATCTTCCGGCTTGAGCCGATGACGAATCTCAGGATTGCGACCGAGCGTGCCGGTGCCACTGCAAGGCGCGTCGACCAGAATCAGATCGTAGTTTTGCGTGGTCTCCAGGGCCGCCGCATCCGCGCAGAGCATCTCAATGCGTTCGCCGAAGCCGACCAGCCGCTTGCGCAACACGGTGCAGCGCGACGGGCTGATTTCGCAGGCCACGATGCGCGCAGCGGGAAGCCGCTCGGCCAGCACCAGCGTTTTGCCGCCCGGCGCGGCACAGGCATCGAGAATCTTTTTGGACTGCGGCGCGCTGGCAGCGGCCAGTTCGGCGATCAGTTGCGATCCCTCATCCTGCAAACGCGCGCGGCCTTCATGCAAAGCCTCGGTCTCCGTGGCGTCGCCGCCGACAACCGTGCGGGCATCGAAGAGGAGTTTGCCCGGGGCCAGTGAGATGCCGGCCTCGGCGAGTTCCGCCTCGACCGCTGCATCGGCCAGCCGCACGGTGAGCGCCGGCTGCGCCTGCCCATGCTGGCAGATGGCGCGCGTGGCCTCCACGCCGTAACGCTCGACCCAGCGCTTGACGAGCCAAAGCGGATGCGCAAACTCCAGAGCCAATGCGGCGGGCGAATCGGTGGCGTCACCGGATTGCGCACGCAGCACATCTGCCTGCGCGGCCATCTTGCGCAGCACCGCATTCACCAGACCGGCGGCAAAGCGATGGCCGGTCTGCTTGGCCAGCTCCACGCTTTCGTCGATGGCGGCGCGGGCCGGAATGCGCTCCATTTTTGTAATCTGGAAGGCCCCCAACCGAAGTGCGAGAAGAACCTCGCAGTCGAACTTTGCGTTGGGCTTGGAGAGAAAATTCTTCAGTTGATGGTCCAGCCGCACCTGCCAGCGCAACACGCCGAGCACCAGCGCCGTGGCCAGATTGCGGTCAAGGGCCGAGAGACGGCTGACGGCGTGGGTGCGCAGCAGATCGTCCGAATGGCCGCTGCCCTGCTCTACCGCGAGAAGAATGTTAAAGGCGGCTCGGCGGGCCGCGGAGATGCAAGACATTACTTTAGACAAGATGTGCGCCTGCTGCAAGAGATGCGCCGCGCAGAAAATCTTCCGCGGGCATACGTTTCTTGCCTTCGAGTTGGAGTTCGATGATTTCAAGCCATGAGCCGGCGGCACAGCGCACGAAGAGCTTTTTCTCGTCGACCACAAGCGTGCCCGGTACGGTCTCGGCTGGTGAGTGTTGCGGCTCGGCCACGAGCATCTGGTGCGCGATAAACTTTTTGCCGTCGAGCAGCGCGAAGCCGCCGGGCCAAGGTTGAAAGCCGCGCCAGCGGTCGTAAAGTTGCTGCGCGGTGTGCGCGGCAAAGTCCATGTGCCCGTCCTCGCGGGTGAGAATCGGCGCGAGGGTGGCCTGCGCATGATGCTGCGGCGTGGGCTTCAGCGTGCCCGCGTTGAGCGCGGCCAGGGTCTCGATGACCAGCGGCGCGCCTTCGACGGCCAGTGAGGCGAACAGGTCGGCGGCGGTGACCGTTGGCGCGATGGGAGCGGTCTTCTGCAGCAGGATCGGGCCCGTGTCGAGGCCTTCTTCCAGCAGCATGGTGGTGTTGCCGGTGACCGCATCGCCCATCGCCACCGCCCACTGAATCGGCGCCGCGCCGCGATACTTAGGCAGCAGCGAGGCGTGCAGATTGATGCAGCCGAGTCGCGGCAACGCCAGCATCCACGCGGGAATGATGCGGCCATAGGCGACGACCACAATGGCGTCGGGCGCAATTGCTTCAAGCTGCACGCGGAACTCCGCGTTGTTCTTGATCTTTTCCGGCTGCGCGACCTCGATGCCGTGCGCCAGTGCGGCCTGCTTCACCGGCGGCGCGGTCAATTGCTGATGCCGGCCAACGAGCCGGTCCGGCTGCGAAACAACCAGCGGAATCTGATGCCCGGCCGCGATGAGCGCCTCAAGCGTGGATACAGCGAATTGCGGAGTGCCGCAGAAAACAATCTTCATGGAAGCCTTCCAAAGAAAGTAGACCCCACCCGGGCGGCAAAAACAAGAACGCCGTCGGAGTGGGGTCCAGATGCGTATAGCATTTTTGGAATGGGTGTAGACCGAAAGCAAGAAGCTAAGTGGTTTTTTCCTCAAGAAAACCGAGCCCCTGGTGACAGGTCTTCGTCACCAGGGTGGAAGTAAAAGCCACCTTGCACACCGCTTAAAAAGTCTACGTGTATTCCAAAAATGCTCTAAGGACGCGCGAGTTCTACGGATCGGCGCGTGGGAGCTTGAGCGCCCGGGAAAAAACTACCAGTTGCCGTCGCGCTGCAACTTGCGGATGGTGCGCAGATTCAGGCTGCGCTTGAGCGGACTCATGCGGGCGAGAAAGACGATGCCGTCGACATGGTCGATCTCGTGCAGGAAGCAGCGGGCCAGCAGTTCCTCGCCGTCCATCTCGAACCATTCGCCGTCGGTGTTCTGCGCGCGTATGCGCACCTTCTCGGCGCGCACCACCTTTTCGCGCAGGTCGGGGAAGCTCAAACAGCCCTCCTCGCCGTACTGGCGGCCTTCGCTCTCGATGATCTCGGGATTGACGAGCACGATCTTCTGTTCGGGGTCGCGCTTGTTGCTGAGGTCGATGACGATGACGCGCTTGGAAACGGCCACCTGCGGCGCGGCCAAGCCGACACCCTGTCCGTCGTACATGGTTTCAAACATGTCGGCGACCAGCTTCTTCAGCTCATCGTTGAACTCGGTGACGGGCTCGCCGGGCTTCAGCAGCACCGGATCGGGATACTTGACGATTTTCAAAATCATAGTGGTTTGTTAAAACTTCCGTATCTGTTCGATGTAGCCGCTAAAATTCCGTTGCATTTCTGTGACGGAATCGCCGCCGAATTTTTCGTGCGCAGCCTGCGCCAGAGTGAGCGCGACCATGGCCTCGCCGACCACGCCGGCCGCCGGAACCACGCTGATGTCGGAGCGCTCGTAGCTGGCGCTAACCGGCTCGCGCGTGTCGAACCGCACCGATTCCAAGGGTTTGCGAAGAGTTGAAATGGGCTTCAAATAACCGCGGACAATCACGTCTTCGCCATTACTGATGCCGCCCTCGATGCCGCCAGCGTTATTGGTCGGCCGCGTGAAGCGGGTAGGCAGCCCAGTGTCGGTTGCGGCGTAGTGAATGGGGTCGTGGACCTGCGAACCGAAGCTTGCAGCAGCCACTACGCCCCGGCCGATCTCGACGGCCTTCACCGCCTGAATGCTCATCACCGACTGCGCCAGCAGCCCGTCCAGCTTCTCGTCCCAGTTCACATGCGTGCCAAGCCCGGCGGGAATGCCGTGCGCCACCACCTCGAAGATGCCGTTGACGGTGTCGCCAGTGCGCGCGGCCTCTTCCACCTCTGCCTTCATTCGCGCTTCGACCTCGGCGTCCACGCAACCGAGAACGACGTCTTCGCGCGCGGACAACGAGACAAGTTCTTCCCAAGCGGCAGGCCGGTCCAGTTCCACGCGGCCCACGCGAACCACGTGGCTGAGCACCTCAATGCCGAGGGTGCGCAGAAACAATTTGGCCAGCGCTCCGGCAGCCACGCGGCTGGTGGTCTCGCGCGCCGAGGCGCGTTCCAGAATATAGCGGGCATCGGGAAAATCATATTTGAGCGCGCCGGCCAAATCGGCGTGGCCGGGTCGCGGCGAAGCGACGGCCTGATGCTTGGCCGGGTCGCCCGTCTCAACGGGCAGCTTCTCTTCCCAGTTCTTCCAGTCGCGGTTGACGATCTCAATCGCGATGGGCGCGCCGATGGTCTTGCCGTGATGGATGCCCGACAGCACATGAACCTTGTCGGTCTCGATCTTCATGCGGCCGCCACGACCAAAGCCCTGCTGGCGCCGCCACAATTCACGGTTCACAAACGCAAGGTCGACCGGGACCCCGGCCGGCAGACCGGAGACCAGTGCCGTCAGTGCTTCGCCGTGCGATTCGCCTGCGGTGGAAAAACGGATCATAGATTGATTGTAAAGGCGGGGGACGAAGGCGAGGGACCAGGGACGAGGGAACAGGGCGGAGGGAATGGGGAATAGTGGACAAAAAAGCCAGGAGCTAAAAGCGAACGGCTAAAAACCGCTTTTAGCTACACTGCAAAAATGCAAGGTGTTGCTGACATTCGGCGCAGCGGTCGTGAGCCTGGGCGGCGGCGTAGAGCGATGTCGCGCCCTGCCAAAGTAGCACGGCCTCCTCCGGGTTCGTTGCTTCTTCAAGGGTCGCCAGACCTTGTGCAGGCAGCGGGCCTCGTCAAAGGGAGAGGCGATGGGGTTCGACTGGATGCGGTCAAGCGCGCGGTGATAAGCGGCTTTAGCCTCGGCGGTCTTTTCCTGCTCGCGCAGCACGGCGGCAATCTCCTGCAGCGCCTCGGCCTCGACGCCACCGTTACCGGAGCAAAGCGCGGCGGCCTCGTGGAAGCTGTGCAGCGCCGCCTCCAGCCGCTTCATCGAACGCGCAGCGCGGCCTTGCGTCATCAGCGCATGAACCAGCAACGCGGGCTTGCCTGCCCAACGAGCCTCGGCCACAGCCTGCAGAAACAGGTCGCTGGCCTCGTCTGGACGGCCTGCTTCGCGCGCCTCGCGGCCGCGCTCCAATAATGTTTCTGGATCGAACACCTTGGCAAGCATATCAAAGATAAAAGCGGATGGAACACAATTCCGATCTTCCATTCCCAAACTCTGCCTGTATGGTTCCCCAAGGAGGTTTTGTGCCGTATTTCCTGTTTAAAACCGAACCCGATGTCTACAGCTTCGATGATTTTCTGCGCGACCGGGAGACGGTCTGGGATGGCGTGGCCAATCCCCTCGCCGTGAAATATCTGCGCGAGATGGAACTGGGCACCGAGTGGATTTTCTATCACACCGGCAAGGAAAAACGCGCCGTCGGCACCGGCACGGTGCTCTCGGTCGACCCCAGTGATCCCAAGGTTCCCCTCGTGCGCGTGCGTATCGGCGAGCCGCTCAAAACGCCGAAGACCCTCGCCGACATCAAGGCGGAAAAGATCTTTGCCGACTCGCCGCTGGTCATCATCGGCCGCCTCGGCGTGGTGCCGCTGACCGAAGAGCAGTGGCAGTGGTTTCTTGGATAAAAGGACGAGGGAACAGGGATTAGGGAACAGTGATCAGTAGGTAGTGGACAGGGGGTAGCTTCCTATCCCCTGTCTCCTGTCCGCCGCACGCTGTTCTCTATTCCCTGTTCCCTCGATCCCTCGTCCCTAGCTGAACAGGTCCTTCATTTTTTCGAGCAGCCCCGGCGCCGCCGGTTTGTTGTCGGCCTTGAGCGTATCGCCCAACTGCCGCACCAGTTCCTTCTGCATGTGGCTCAGCTTGCGCGGCACCTCGATGACGACCTTGATGATCAGGTCGCCGTTGCCGCGGCCATTGAGAATTGGCACGCCGCGCCCGCGCACGCGCAGTTCGCGACCGTTCTGCGTGCCCTCGGGAATCTTGATCTCCACCGGTCCGTCGATGCCTTCAATCTCGAACTCATCGCCCAGCGCCGCCTGCGGATAGCTGATCGGAATCACGCAATACAGGTCGTTGCCGTTGCGCTCGTAGAAGTCGTGCGCCCGCACGGAAAGCACCACGTAGAGGTCGCCCTTAGGGCCGCCATTGCGGCCCGCGTCGCCCTCGCCGCCATAGCGAATGCGCGTGCCGTCCTCGACACCCGGCGGCACCTTCACCTTCAGCTTGAACTCGCTGACCACGCGCGCATCGCCGTGGCAACTCGGGCAGGGATCGGTCACGATCGAGCCGGTGCCGCCGCAAGCGCTGCAGCTCCGCGCCACGGTGAAGAAGCCCTGCTGGAAGCGCACCTGGCCATGGCCCTTGCACTGCGGGCAGGTACTCGGCCCACGCCCACTGGCGCTACCGCTGCCCTTGCAGGTGGAGCAGGACTCCATCCGCCGGATTCTGATCTCGCTCTCGGTGCCGAAGATGGCATCCTCGAAGTTGATGGCCATGTCAAAGCGCAGATCGTCGCCGCGTTGCTGACGCGACCCGCCCGAGCGGCTGCCGCCCATGTTGAACACGTCGCCGAACATCTCGCCGAAGATGTCGCCGATATCGACGCCACCGGCAAACGGTCCGCCGCCAAAACCACCCGCGCCGCCGCCGCTCACGCCTGCATGGCCGTAACGATCATAGGCCGCGCGCTTATCAGCATCGCCCAACACCTGATAGGCCTCGCTCGCCTCCTTGAACCTCTCCTCGGCCGCCTTGTCGCCCGGGTTGCGATCCGGATGAAACTTCAGCGCCTTCTTGCGATATGCGCTCTTCAGTTCCTGCTCGCTGGCTCCGCGCTCGACGCCGAGTACCTCGTAATAATCTGCTTTACTCACTTCAGCGATAGCTCCTAGCCTCTAGCTCCCAGCCGTGACAGCCAGGAATCACCAGTCTATGGATGGACGAATCCATCTTCTGCACTTCGCTTCCTAGAGCATTTTCGGAATACATATAGGCTTTTCGAGCGGCGTGCAAGGTAGCTTTTTCTTAAGAAAAAATCCACTTAGCATCGTGCTTTCGGTCTACACCCATTCCGAAAATGCTTTAACTCCCAGACACTAACCCGCAAAGGCTAGCCGCTAAGAGCTGGAAGCCGTTTTACTCCGCCGTCTGCTTCGGATTGTGCGCCACGCGCACCATGGCAGGACGCAGCAGCCGTTCCCGTAACTTGTAGCCACGGCGAATCTCCTCGGCCACATGCTGGTCGGGAATATTTTCGCACTCGACCGAACCCAGCGCCTCATGCACGCGCGGGTCAAACTCCTCACCGACGGTCGGAACCGGCACCACCTGCATCTGGCGAAGAACGTCTTCCATCTGCTTGACGATCAGTTGCACGCCCGAACGCAATTGCTCAGCCGAGCCGTCCGCCTTGAGCGCCAGCGCGAAGTTGTCCACCACCGGCAGAAACTGCTCGACCACCGCACCCGTAGCATAGTCGCGATACTCCAGCTTTTCGCGCTCGGCGCGCTTGCGCGCATTCTCGAACTCGGCCTGCATCCGCGCCAACCGGTCCACCAGCTGATCGCGCTCGGCCTTCAATTGATCGAACTCGGCGCGGAGCACTGGCTCCTCGGCCGGCTCCGTCTCCTCGGCCTCGACAGGCTCGGCGGGCGCATCCTCCTGCTTTTCGCACTTCGGAGTCTTCTCTCCACGCGAAAAGATGTTGATCGTCTTCCTGCCCGGCGCCTTGGCAGGTACGTGCCCCGTCGCAGCCTGCGATTCCTGCGCGACCGATTCTGTTTTTTCCTCTGGCATAGCTCTACCTATTTCTCCTGAACTTCGAGGACGCCTTGCAGCATTCCTCTTTCCATCTTATGGTGTCAATCGGCGCACGGCCTTTACCGACGCCGGAATGCGTTCGCTGTCCGGTTACGACTCGGCCGGCCGATCCAGAATTCTCTCCGACAGACCGGCAATATAGCTGACCGCCTGGATCATCTCCTGGTACTGAATGCGCGTCGGCGCAATCACCGCCACCGTGCCCATGCTAGCGCCGCCGAGCAGCGCCGGAGCGCCAATCAGCACCAGATCCTGCATGGCCGGCGAAGCCTTGTCGAGCCCCACCACCACGCGTACCTCCTGCTGCCGACCGTCCACATACGCATTCAGCAACTCGATCAGCCGCTGCTTGGCCTCAAGCGCGGCCATCATCTGCCGCAACCGCTCCCGATCAAGCTCGTTGGTAATCAGGTTCGCGATCCCATCCACATAAAGCGCCGGACCGGCCTCGCCCACCGCCAGCGCACCCTTGTTGCACAGCTCCTCGACCGAAGCCAGCATGGCCTGATAGGCCTGCTCCTCATCGACAACCCGCCGGGCAATCTCGGCGCGAATCCGGTCGATCGGCCAGCCGCGAAAATTCTCGTTCAGATAGCGAGCCGCCGTCTCCAACTCGGTCATCGACAACTCACGGTCGAGCACCAGCATCCTGTCTTGCACAGCACCGGTCTGCGTTACCAGCACGGCCAGCACGCGACCGGTCGCCAGCCGCGAAAAATGAATATGCTCGAGCACCTGGCTGGCCGTCGAACTGGCCAGAGCCACGCCCAACCCTTGCGAGATCAACGCCAGCAGGTGCGCGGTCCGCTCCAGATACTCATGCGAACTGCCCACGCCCGACAGGCTCTCGTCGATCTGCCCGCGCCGCGCCGCGCTCAAAGGCCGCGCCGCCGCCGGCTGCCCACCAGCCGCCAACGGTCCAAACTGCGTAAGTTGTTCCACGTAATAGCGGAAGGCCGCCGCCGTGGGCACCCGGCCCGCCGAGGTGTGCGGCTGCTCCAGCAGTCCGGCCTCGCCCAGCACCGCCATCACGTTGCGCAGCGTGGCCGAACTCAGTCCCTCGCGATGGGCCAGAAACCGCGCCAGCGCCTGCGAAGCCACCGCTTCGCCGGTCGCGATATAAAGCTCGATAATCGCATGCAGAACCAGCCGCTCGCGCGGACTGAGGCGCATCTCGGGCATCATCGCGGACTCCCGTTCGCACTCCTGCCTCGACCAGCAGGGCACGAGCTGCATTCCTTCCCTGCAGTCGCCTCAACTGCTTTGATTTCAAACGCTTTACGAGAAAACCAGAAGGAACAGCTTTATTCATGGTAGAAACTTGATAGTCCTATTGTCAAGTTTACGCCTGCCGGTAAAAATTTCACGTTCCCACGAAGAAACTCACTCGCTTTCGACCAGTTTGAAGGGCTTCTGCAACCGCAGACGCGCCTCGTTCAACGCCCCCTGTGTATTGTCGTTGGTCTGCACCGCCAGCCGGTACTCGTTCACCGCCCGGTCCCGCTGGCCGGTCAGGTCGAAGATCTTGCCGATCTGGATGTGGCTCCAGACCTCGGTCCACTTCGGCTCGCCATCGCCCCGCAGCGCGTCGCGATAGGCATTCACGCTGGCCTGATAGTTGCGCTGAGCGAAGAGCAGCTCGCCGATCCGGTAGCTGGTGAGCGAACTCAGCGGATTCGCCTCCAGCGCCTTCTGATACTGCGCCAGCGCCGCAGGCAGATCATTCTGCGCCACCAGTTGCTGCCCTTTGAGAATCGCCACCCGCACCTCAAGATCCGGCGTGGTCTTCAGCACCCAGTCGTCGGGGTCGATCCGCACCCGCCGCGGCCGCCCGAAGGTGTCGGCGACGAAGGGCGTATTGGTGCCCACCACCTCGATCTTCTTCGTCTCCGTCTTGCCCTCGGTCTCGATGCGCAGCTCGACCGGCATGCGGAACAGGTCCAGATCCTGATCGATCTCGCCGATGATCCGGAAGCCCTTGTTGTTGCCGAGACGATAGACCGAATATTTATTGCTGAACCGGGGCGCGCCGGTGCCGTCGAGCCACTGCGCGAAGAACGGCGTCAGGTTTGCGTCGGTGTGCGCCTCGGCCACCTTTTCGAATTCGCGCGTGCTCATCGGCTTGCCGTCGAACTGGCTGAGCGCGCCCTTGAGCGTGGCCAGGAAGGCATTGTCGCCCACCACTCCGCGCAGCATATGGAAGACCATCGCACCCTTTTCGAGGGTCATCGATTGAAACTCCGGCGTGAAAGCCCAGAAGCGGCTCACATTCGCCAGCGGAATCGTGTCGTAGGCCAGCGCGCCCGCCGACACATCGGCCAGCGCCGTATGCAGCGCGCTTTTGCCATTCTCGTTTTCGAGGACCATCAGTTCGCCATAGCGGGCCAGCCCGTTCATGATCCAGGCATCATTGAGTGAACGCGGGCTGACGGCCGAGCCCCACCACTGGTGCGCGATGGTGTTGGCCAGCAGCCTCGCGCCACTCTTGTCGCCTACATGCGCGCCCATGATCGCCGCCAACTCCGGCGCCCAGGCAGCAGGCAGCGTGTCGTCCGGCAGTTCCACCACGTTGAGCC
>Ga0255352_1000250_pt1 | contig 30467 bp, 25 predicted proteins | sample HBST0metaG_FD_189939 | JGI IMG/M metagenome (GOLD analysis project Ga0255352, IMG submission 189939) | Peat soil microbial communities from Stordalen Mire, Sweden - H.B.S.T0 | ecosystem: Environmental > Terrestrial > Soil > Wetlands > Peat | place: Sweden: Norrbotten County, Stordalen Mire...
CCACCCACATAGCATTCGTCCACCTCGACTCTGCCCGCGAGCAGATCACGCCCAGGCCGCACCATAGCGCGACGGAACTTGTGCAGCCACGCCCAGGCCGTCTCATAGCTCTTCAGTTCCAGCACCCGTTGAAGGCCTAACGCGCTGGCGCCGTTCTTCTGGGTAGTGACCCACCACATGGCGCGAAACCAGACGGCCAACGGGGTCCGCGTGTCCTGAAAGATAGTTCCAGCAGTCACTGAGGTCTGGTGGCCGCAGGCCGCGCACTGAAGCAGTACGTCCCGAACCGGCCACGACTTGACGCCACCACAGTTAGGGCAACGAAATCCATCCGGCCAACGCAAGCGGGCCAAGTACTCCCTACAGGCTGCCTCCGTGGAAAAGTTGGCTTCCAACTCTATCAGGTTGCGTGGGTATTCCTCGATCACGGCCGCATACTACATCTTGGGGTAACCTGAGTCAAGCAGATACCTAGTATCTTGGAATCCCCATCAATGGACTTCGGTTGGTGGTAGGACCCCTCTGCCGCATCCGTTCTCAAGCGACCCAACGCAATGGTTATTTAGTGGTCATCCAATGAACTCTGATCAGCCTCTTCATGTGGCAGTTGCGCGGCTGCTCGGATACGCCTGGCCGCGTCAAACTGGAAGTAGTTTTTATGATTGTCCTGCCCTTGGCCCCGATGGGCTGGAAGGTTTTGCCAATAGTGATGGCATCGTTTGTCTGCCCCCGGTCAATCACGAGCAGGCCGCCGCTAATCGGCTGCGGCCGCTGCTTGCCGCTGCCCTGGGCAGCTTTGAGGAAAGCTCGCTGATTGCCGCTGCTGGATTGAAGGGCAGCAAATCCAAGACTCTTGAAGATTGGTTGCGCGATGAGTTCTTCGAGCAACACGCCAAGCTCTTCCATGACCACCCGTTTATTTGGCATCTCTGGGATGGCCGTCCAGACGGTTTCCATGCTCTGGTGAACTATCACAAACTCGACCACGCCACCCTGCAAAAGCTGACCTACAGCTACCTGGGCGACTGGATTCAGGATCAAGCCAGAGATGCGAAAGATAACAAGCCCGGCGCGGCAGATCGCTTGGGCGCTGCACAGAAACTTCAGAAAAAACTCGCCGCCATCCTTGAAGGCGAGGCTCCGCTCGACATCTTCACACGATGGAAGCCGCTCAAGAATCAGGCTGAGGGATGGCATCCCGATCTGAACGATGGCGTTCACCAAAATATCCGCCCATTTCTTTTAGTGGGTGACGTTGGTAAACGTGGAACTGGTCTATTCCGTGATTCTCCTCTAATTCTCCAGGATAAGGATAGGGGCAAGGAATCGAACCGGCGCAAGGAAGAGTATCCGTGGTTCTGGTGTAAAGACGAGCCGGGGACCGATCCGGTCGGAGACAAGGAGTTCGTGGGCACGCGCTGGAACAACGTCCACTTGACTCTGGAGAAGAAGAAAGGCGCGAAGGCATGAACGTCCTCGCGGCGATTGTGGAGTCTTTGCATTGGGCGGCGAACTACAACAGCCACGAGCTGGCTGCGCCGACGGTCATTCTATGGCCGGATGAAGAACGGCTGTGGACGCAGGCGATTCCGGCTCTGCGCGCAAGCTGCCCCCTGCTGTGGACGCTTGGGGATTACGATCCCGGCAATGCAACCGGCCCGGCTGTGTGGATACGGCATCAGATAGAGACGCAGCAGGGCGGCGAGGTTCCGGTGGTGTATCTTCCGGGGATGGCTCGCTCCGTGTTCCGCAGCGCGGACCAATGTCCGGTGGCGCTGACTCACCTATTCGCGCTTCAATTCCAGGGACAATTCTGGACACAGAAGAACGGAAAAGATTGGACTCCCTTTGCGTTCCTATCGAGTGGCAATACGGGCCTCAGCCTCGATGTTGCTGCTGACCAGGAGACAAAGAAGGCTATCCAAGAGTGCCTACAGGCACTTTTGAAGGTGGAAGTCTCTTCCTTGAAGGCCGGCAAGCTGGAAGCTGCCGATTTCCGCGAACTAGTGACGCCTGATCCCGCACGAACTCTGCTGCGTTGGATGAGCGACCCGGTTCGCATTCAGCAGGAACTAGCGAATGCCGGAGCAGGTTGGACCACCTTCTGCGCAGTATGCCGGAAGACATATCACTTCGATCCGGAGAAGGACGGCGCGATCACGGCAGCCGAAAAGCTGACGAGCGGCAAGGACGCGTGGCCGACAGTGTGGCAACGATACAAGGATTCTTATCCGCACTTCCCCGGTGTAAAGCCGCTTCTTGAGTCCCTTGCGCCGACAAGCCTTTTTGCTGAGAAAGCGAGCGAATACAAGCCACTCAGCAACCGCCGAGAAGAAGAGCTGTTGGCGAAAGAACTGCTCCAATTAGAGGCGCTTCCGCACAAGGATGCCCTGGCAAAAATCAAAGCCCTGGCCGCAGAGCACGGCCCACGGGCAAAATGGGTATGGGCGGCGATGGGAGAGTCTCCGCTGGCTATGGCGATGGAGAACCTCGCGACTCTTGTCGCGACGGTTGATTCGACAGGGACGCCGGCCACGTGGGATGCGCTCGCGGAGTACTACAGTTCCACGGGATGGAAAGCTGATTGGAGTGTTCTGCGGGGACTGGACACCGTACGGTCCACTGCGCCCGCAAAGGCGTTGGCTGTTGCGATTCGCGCGGTATATATTCCATGGCTTGAAAAACTCGCAGTCACAGCGCAAGCGCAAGCACCCAATTACCCAAGCCACGGTCCTCAAGCCTGCCGTTGTCTGACGGTGGAGGATGGCACTGTCTATTTGTTCGCCGATGGACTTCGAATGGACATCGCCAGAGGGCTAGAAGCGAGCCTTCTTAAGACAGGAGCCCCTGTTGAGATTGCTCTGGACCACAACTGGGCAGCACTGCCAACGGTGACGGCGACGGCCAAGTCGGCATGGATGCCGTTGGCAGCGAGGCTCGGTGGGCCACTAGAAGGGACCGGCTTCCAAGCTGTGGAACAGAACAATGGAAAGGCGCTTACTCATTCGCGGTTCAAACAGCTTTTAGAAGAACTCGGGATCTCCTTTCTGGAGTCCGGCGACGCGGGATCGCCAACCGGATGTGCATGGACAGAGATGGGATCTGTCGATTCCTATGGGCATGAGCAGGGTGCGAAGCTCGCATGGCGCATTGACGAGGAGATCACCGGACTGCGGCAGCGCATATTGGACCTGCTCAACGCTGGGTGGGCCAAAGTCGTGGTGACAACGGACCATGGCTGGCTGATGGTTCCAGGTGGTCTTCCCAAAGCTGAATTGCCGAAGCACTTGACTGCCACTCGCTGGAGCCGTTGCGCTCTTCCTGGGGAAGGTGCTCAGCATGGGTATCCGTTGACATCGTGGTTTTGGGATGCCGCTGAAAGCGTCGTCCTCGCCCCCGGTATTTCGTGCTTCTCGGCAGGAATGGAATACTCTCACGGCGGCCTTACCATTCAGGAATCGTTGATCCCATTGCTGACGGTATCGGCCAGAACGACGGGCGTGGCAAAGACTGTTAATCTGAAGAGCTGGAAGTGGGCGGGACTGAGATTGAATATGGTATTCACCGGCGCCCAAGGCCTCACCGTGGATATTAGGAGCAAAGTTGCTGACCCAGATAGCAGCTTTGCAAAGAGTCCGGCAACCGTATCGGCTGACGGGGAGAAGACCAGTATCCTCGTTGCGGAAGACGATACCATCGGGACCGCGGCATTTCTCGTTGTCGTCGATAAGGCAGGCCAAGTCATTTTCAAACAGCCCATTGTGATTGGAGAGAACTAGTATGCAACTCGACGCCCTGGACCAAATAACAGCCAAGGCTTTCGAGGGTTTCCTCGTTCGCAAGGACCTCGTCCGTCAATTCAAAGGGCAATATCCTGTTCCTACATATGTGGCGGAGTTTCTCCTAGGTAGATACTGTGCCAGCGTGGATGAAATGGAAATCCAAGAAGGCCTGGCCATCGTGCAGCGGCAATTGTCGAGCCGCACGGTTCGGGCTGGCGAGGAAGAGCTATTCAAGGCCCGCGCGAAAGAACAGGGACGCGTCAAGCTAATCGATATTGTCAAAGCTCGCCTGGACGCCAAAAACGATTGTTTCCTGGCCGAGCTTCCCAGCTTGCGGCTGAGTGATGTTCGCATTGCGGATGAATTAGTCCACAAACATGACCGGATGCTCACTGGCGGATTCTACGCAGAAGTGGACCTCACCTACGATCCAAGTATTGCCGAAGAGAAGAATGGACGCCCGTTTGGAATTGAATCTCTGCGTGAGATCCAGCTATCAAAGAGCGACGTTCTGGAAGCCTTGTGTCGGGGAAGGTCTCATTTTTCATTTAAGGAGTGGAAGGACGTTCTCCTGCGCAGCGTTGGTCTGGAGCCGTCAGTTCTCAGCGAGCGCACCTGTGACATCATGCTGCTTCGCATGGTCCCGTTTGTCGAGAATAATTACAATGCCGTTGAACTTGGTCCTCGCGGGACCGGCAAAAGCCATCTCTACCAGCAGGTATCGCCTTATGCTCATCTTGTCTCAGGAGGCAAAGCCTCTGTCGCAAAGATGTTTGTGAACAATGCCAATGGCCAGCGTGGCTTGGTCTGCCAATATGATGTAGTCTGCTTTGACGAAGTGTCCGGCATCTCCTTCGATCAGAAGGATGGCATCAATATCATGAAGGGGTACATGGAATCCGGAGAGTTCAGCCGGGGTAAGGAAAGTATTCGCGGCTTCGGCGGAATGGTCATGGTTGGCAACTTTGATGTAGATGTAGAACATCAACAACGAATTGGCCACTTATTTGGTCCGCTCCCGGCGGAGATGCGCGACGATACGGCATTTATGGATAGAATTCACTCCTATATTCCCGGATGGGATGTTCCAAAGGTCAGCCGCGAGCAGCTAACGGAACATTTCGGATTGGTCAGTGACTTTTTGTCTTCGTGCTGGAATCACCTGCGCTCCCAGAGCCGTGTAAACAAGCTGCAGGGGCGCGTCCTTTTTGGTGGAGCTTTGAGTGGTCGTGATACAACCGCCGTGCAGAAATCAATGAGCGGGCTGCTTAAACTCATGTTTCCGGACCCCGAGGCAGACATACCTGACGAGGCCATCGAATGGGCCGCGAAGCTTGCGTTGGAATGCCGTCGAAGGGTGAAGGAGCAGCAGAAACGCATCGGAGCAGCAGAATTTAGAAATACCCATTTCAGCTTTACTATGTGCCCAGATGGAATCGAGCAGTTTGTCGCGACCCCAGAATTGCACAGTGAGAATAGTATTGGCAGTGATCCGCTCCCGGCCGGTCAGGTGTGGGCATTGTCTCCAGGTGGTGCGGATGAGAATCCGGGACTTTTCCGCATAGAAGTCACAGAGGGGCCTGGAAGCGGAATCAAGATACTTAATCAAACACCTCCAGGGCCTCTCAAAGAGAGTGTGCGTTGCGCCGAGCAGAATTTGTATTCCAGATCTAAGCAGCTCGTGGGTGATCGTGATCCTCGCGCCCACGAGTTCACAATCCAGTTTCGCGCATTCGATGCATGCAAGAGTGCAGCAGCCACGGGTATACCAATCTTGCTCGCCATGAGTTCTGCCCTCGTCGAGCGTAGTCTGGAAGGCGGATTGGTAATCGTTGGCGGACTCAACCTCGGGGGGTCTGTTGAGCCGATTTATAACGCTGTGAGCATCATCGAACTTGCCGCGGACAAGGGTGCACAAAAAATCCTGATGCCCGTCACCGTGCGTAAGCAGTTATTCGACTTGCCCGATGAACTTGCCACAAAGGTTACAGTTGTGTTTTACGCGGATGCAAGAGACGCACTTCTCAAGGCGCTCAGCGAGTAAATTGCGTTTAGATACTGGCCTTTGGCAATATCGTCGAGCTTTTGCTCAAAGAGGTGCGCATGCGCCCTGGTTTACCGCAGCGGCTCAGTCCCTTCGTTGAGGATGTCGAGGTAGCCTTTGTAAACGAATAAGCGGTGACGTTCCCGCCCGGTTGTTTCTTCAAGGATGCCCAAGTCGATCATGTGGCCTAGAGATTTTGCGACGGTTGGAGCTGAGATGCCGATCTTCTTTGCTGCCGAAGGAATCGCGATGATGGGGTTCCGTTGCATGTGCTGGAACACTCTGAGAACCGAGGCTGCCGGTCTTCCGAGGGTCTCGATCTTCTTTTGGTCCTGGCTGAAGTGTTCCAGAATCTCTCGTGCCGCGCTGGCTGCTTGTTCGGCGGTGTCGCGCACGCCGATGAGGAAGAAGTCGAGCCATCCCTCCCAGTCGCCCTTGGTGCGCACGCGCTCAAGCAATTCGTAGTAGGCTGCACGATTCGTCTTAAAGTAAAGACTGAGGTAAAGAATAGGCTCCCTCAGCGCACCCTGAGCACAGAGCAGGAACGTAATGAGCAGTCTGCCAAGTCTGCCATTGCCGTCCAGGAATGGATGGATGGTTTCAAACTGTACATGCAAAAGGCCGGCTTTGATGAGCGAAGGCAGCCCTGTCTGTTCGTCATGCAAGAAAAGCTCAAGCTGATTCAGACACTCATCCAGCAGTTCTGGCGGCGGGGGGACGAAGACTGCATTGCCGGGGCGGCTGCCGCCAATCCAATTCTGGCTGCGGCGGAACTCGCCGGGCTGCTTGCCGCTGCCTCGTCCCTTGGATAGCAGGATCTCGTGAATTTCCCGAATCAGACGCAGGCTCAACGGAAAGCCTGAGCGCATTCGCTCCAGGCCGTGGTTCATTGCCGCGACATAATTCGAGACCTCCTGCACATCCTCAATGGGCGCGCCCGGTGCCTCATCGTTCTCGTACAGCAAAAGATCAGAGAGCGACGACTGCGTGCCCTCGATTTGGGAAGAGAGCACAGCTTCTTTGCGAACGTAGGTGTAGAGGAGCAGCGAAAGGTCTGGCAGTAGCGAAGCCAGCCCGTCGAGCCTGCCAATGGCCTGGTTGGCCTGTTCCAGTAGAATTTGGAAACGCGAGAGATCGACCGGAGGATCGGGCGGCAATGGCGGAGGCACGAAGGCGCGGACACCTTCGCCGTGAAACTGCTTTAGGACATAACGTCCTTGCCGGGCGTTGTGATCGGTGTCTGGCACGGCATCCTTTCGTTAGTTTTTCTACAACGAAAGGATAGTTTATTATCGTTTCGTTAAAAATCCTAGCGAAAAATTTAGAGGGTATAGATTATGGTATAGATTCGAATCCGAATTTTAGCATTATGTTCATTCCATTTATCTTAGCTGCGTATTCGAATCCCCCTCTCGCTCATAGCGCAAATTATTGATTCAATGGATATCATTCACAAAACAAACGGATTAACATCAAGATCAAGATAGTGACTCGCATTGTGTGCGCCCCGTGCGGCTCGGCTCGCCCTGCCTGAACGTCATACCTTACAAATCAGAAAGCACCTTGCAACACCCGGTTTGTCATCTGCCTCGCGCGCCGAGGTGCCCCCGATCAAGCGCACGCTGCCGATTGCTTTGTGGAAATCCGCAGGGCTCCTACTGGAATCCCAAAAAAGGAATGATCTGACTCCGGGTGCCAAGCCAAGGCGAGCAAGTGCGGAGGTCCGAACTCTTCTTCTTCAAAGTTTTTTCGACGGTTCAAAGCAGGTCCTCCCTGGATACCGCTCATTTCTGAACGGCGGGACGGATGAGCCGGACTGGAAGGCCAGGTGTGCACTACATCGCATTTTCCAAATACCGCCGATGACGCGCAAAAACTCAAGACCTCAAAATCCCTGAAAACTGGAGTGTCCGGCCTCTGATCACGAACTTGGGCTAGTGCGAAGCAACATCAATCCAGCAAAATCAGCGGGGCTTTAGCCCCTGCGGTCATTTCTTTCACGGATACGAATGGAAGAGCAACGCCGCGACGGAAGAAGCTTTAAGACTCCCGTCGAAACTTGTTCGCCTGTTCGAATGCATTGCGCAACTCGGGCGTGCGAAGGTTTTCGCGCAGATGGGCGAGGCGCTGCTCAAGCGCGAACAGCGCAGCCTGAACCGCTTCCGTATTCGTAAGCGCAATATCGCGCCACATGGAATAGGGGCTCGCGCCCAGTCGAGTCATTTCGCGCAGGGCGCGTCCGCCCACGTCTTTCAGCTCCGGCGCATCGCCCACTTTTTCTTCCAGCAGCGCACTCAGCGCGGTAGCCACGAACTGCGGCAGATGGCTGACCCAGGCAACTAACTCATCGTGGCGCGCCGGGTCAAGATCGATAGTTTTAGAGCCCATCGCGCTGACCCACTCCCGCCAGCCCTTCACCAAAGCCGCCGAATGCGGTGACCGCTGCCAGTCCGGGTCGTCCGTAAACAGCCACACCGCGCCGCGAAACAGATTCGCGTCGCCCAACTCCGCACCGCCGCGCTCCTTGCCCGCCATCGGATGGCCGGGAAGAAACGCCGCGCGTTCGGGCGTATTGAACAGCCGGCCGGCGGCCTCTGTGATTTGTCCCTTGGTGCTGCCCACGTCGGTAACCAGGTGTTCAGAGCCGAGGATGGGACCCAACCGCTCCATCCAATCCAAACTCGCATAGATGGGCACAGCCAACAGCACCACCTGGCTCTCCCGCGCCGCTTGAAGGCCGTCCGCAGCGATGGAGTCGATGGCCCCGGCGGTCAGTGCCGTCTGCGCACCCTCCGCGCCGCGGTTCCAACCGACAATCGAGCCTTGGAAACCAGCCGCACGCAAAGCAAGGCCCACCGATGTGCCCAGCAACCCTGTACCCAGAATGGCAATGCGCTCGATCATGGGTTCTTCCTTGCTCCAACTGCCGTGCACAAGTTCTCGCATTGAAAGGGCACGGCTTTAGCCGTGCCGGCCAAGAAACCAAGTAGCCCATGGGGGAACATTACTGCAACAACTTGTGTGCATCCTCTTCTGATTGGCTCCAAGCGCTTCGACGCAGCCTGAAACAGAGGTAAAGTGAGACGGACACAGGAACAAGTGTAAAGAAGATGAACGGGATCAAGTCGCGCGCCACAGTTAGTGAGAGAAACCCAAGCCTGTAGGCTGAGTAGTCAAGCCCCAAAGCAAACAAAACAAAATGAACAATAACTGCCGCGAGAAACAAGCCGAATCTCCGTCCACCACGTCTCCTGCTCAAATACATAAGTGCGCCTGAGAGTAGTGACGGAGAAGAAAGTAAACCCACAGGCAGCAGAAATCTATTGAACGGGATTGTCAGGATCAAGGAAAGCACGAAGGCTTGTGCAACGAGGAGCGCAAAAATGACTGCTGTGAACTGCGCCACCCAAGCTCCAAGACTCAGATGACCAACACTCGAATCTGCATTCCTCGTCACTTTGACCCTCCTCACAGCAACCCCTACAGCGTTCTTCCCACCGCCCCGGCAATCACGCGTAACTGGCCCATCAACTCGTCGAACTGCTCCAGGTACAAAGTCTGCGCCGCGTCGGAAGCAGCCTTGTCGGCGTTGGGGTGAACCTCAACCAATATAGCGTCCGCGCCCGCGGCCACAGCAGCCCGCGCCATCGGAGCCACCATATCGCGGCGTCCCGTGCCGTGCGAGGGATCGCCCACAATCGGCAGGTGCGAAAGTTTGTGCACCACCGGGATGGCGGACAGATCCATGGTGTTGCGCGTGGCGGTTTCGTAGGTGCGGATGCCGCGCTCGCACAGGATCACATCGTAGTTGCCGCCGGACATGATGTATTCGGTTGAAAGCAGCAGCTCTTCAATGGTGGCGGCGATGCCGCGCTTCAACAGCACGGGCTTCCTCACCTGGCCCAGTTCGCGCAGCAGGTTGAAGTTCTGCATGTTGCGCGCGCCTACCTGGAAGCAGTCGACATAGGGCAGCATGGCTTCAATCTGCGCAATCTCCATCACTTCGCTGACCGTGAGCAGGTCATTGGCCTGGGCCGCCTCGTGCATCAATTGCAGCCCCGGAATGCCCAGCCCCTGGAAGGCGTAGGGTGAGCTGCGCGGTTTGAACGCGCCTCCGCGCAGAAAGCTGGCTCCGGCAGCTTTCACGCGTCCCGCGGTCTGGAAGATCTGTTCGCGGTTTTCGATGGCGCACGGACCGGCCATCACGGCCACCTGCTTGCCGCCCACTTTCACGCCGTTGGGGAACTCAATCACCGTTCCTTCCGGGCGAAAGCCGCGGCCGGCCAGCTTGTAGGGCGAACTGATGCGGTGCACGTGCAACACGCCCGGCAGCACTTCAAACTTGCTCAGGTCTACGCTTGCCGTGGGCCCTACACCGGCCAAAATGGTTTGGCTTGCACCTGTGGTTCGATGAACACCGACTCCGGAATCCACCATGGCGTCGATGACTGCATCGATCTGCTCGTCGGTGGCGTTTTCCTGCATGGCTACGATCATTGTTTCTTCCCTGTCTCTGGCGCTTCAGCGCCTGTGCCTTGGCCCGGCGCAACCGCCTGGGCATTTCTCTCCGATGCCAACTCGTTCCGCTGCAATGCCCGCATCACGTCGATGATCCGCTCGTAGATATGCGTCAGCTCGATGTCCGGCAAGGGGCCCTTGTTGGCCGCGCGCACGTTGGAGTAGATCACCTTTTCGCGCGCCGGTTCATACACCGGCAGCGCCGTTGCAGCCTTCAGGTGACCAATCATGATTGCGGCGCGTGCCCGCTCGCTCAGTAATTCCACAAGCTGGCGGTCCAGAACATCAATTTGGTTTCGCAATTCGTCCAGCGTCATTCCATCCTCGTGTTGAAGGCTTAGCTATTAGCTTTCAGCTTCTAGCTTTGAGCGGACCCTGCGCCTGTTCGCTCCCGGCCCTTTCCAAAGCGCTATTGCTGCTTATGAAGAGGGGGCCAGGAGCTGGCGGCTAGAAGCTAGGGGCTGTTCTTTTTACCGGGCCAGCGCCGCGTGCGGCAGACGAAGGCCCTTGATAAATCGAGCCACTGCGCCGGGTGCTGCTTCCGGATTGGAGCGTTCAATCAGCTCCACAATCGCGCTGCCAACGACCGCGGCATCTGCGAACCGGCCCACCTGCGCTACGTGTTCGCCAGTCGAGATGCCGAACCCCACGGCTATCGGCAGCTTCGTCCATCGCCGAATGCGCGCCACCAGGGATTCGGCGTCCGAGGTCATGTTCTGCTGCGTGCCGGTGATGCCCACGCGCGAAATGGCGTACACAAATCCCTTGGAATGGGTGGCAATCGCCTCAAGCCGGTCGTCGGGACTGGTCGGCGCGGCGAGGAAAACGGGCGCAAGCTTCACGCGGGCCATTTCGGATAGATACTCGCCCGCCTCTTCGACAATCAGGTCGGTCACCAGTACTCCGTCCGCTCCCGCCGCAGCGGCATCGTAGGCAAACTTGCGCAGTCCGTAGTGCAGAATCGGATTGAGATAGCTGAACAGGATCAGGCCGGCGGCCGGCCGCGCCGCGCGAATCTCCCCGGCCAGCGCGATCACATCCTTGAGCCGCGTTCCACGGGCCACTGCGCGATCCATGGCTCTCTGAATCACCGGCCCATCGGCCAGCGGATCGCTGAAGGGCACGCCCAGTTCAATCACGTCCGCACCCGCATCGATGGCCGCAATCGCAATCGCGCGCGTCGCTTCGAGGCTGGGGTCTCCGGCCGTCAAATACACGACCAGTCCGGGTTGATGATCGAATCGAATCGGCATGGTTCTTACGCTCCCTGGATATTCAACTCGTGCGCCAGAATGCCCATATCCTTGTCGCCGCGTCCAGAGAGGTTCACCACCAGTATGTCATGGGGCGCCATCGTGGGAGCAATCCGCAGCGCCTCGGCAACCGCATGCGCGCTCTCCAAAGCCGGCAAAATGCCCTCGGTGCGCGACAGCCTCACCACTGCGTCCAGCGCCGCCGTGTCATCCTGCGAGACATACTCCGCGCGTCCCGAATCGTGCAACGCCGCGTGCTCCGGTCCGATGGAAGCGTAGTCCAGGCCCGCGGAAACCGAATGCGTCAACGCAATCTGCCCGTTCTCATCCTGCAAAATGTAGGAGTAAGTGCCCTGCAATACGCCCGGCGATCCACCATTGAACCGCGCCGCGTGTTCGCCCAGCGCCTTGCCGCGCCCGCCGGCCTCGACGCCAATCAGCCGTACGTTCTTATCGCCAATGAACTCGTAAAACGCGCCGATAGCGTTCGATCCGCCGCCCACGCAGGCAATCACCGCCGTCGGCAGCCGGCCTTCCTTTTCCAGAATCTGCCGCTTCATCTCGATGCTGATGACGCGCTGGAAGTCACGCACCATGGTCGGATAAGGATGCGCGCCCAACGCGCTGCCCAGCACGTAATAGGTGGTCCGGACGTTCGTAACCCAGTCGCGCATGGCCTCGCTGATGGCGTCTTTCAGCGTCTTCGACCCCGAGGAAACCCCGCGGACCTCGGCGCCCAGCAGCCGCATACGCAGCACGTTCAACTCCTGCCGCGCCATGTCCACCTCGCCCATGTAGACCACGCATTCCATGCCCAGCAGCGCGCAGACGGTAGCGGTGGCCACGCCGTGCTGACCCGCGCCCGTCTCGGCGATAATGCGTTTTTTGCCCATCCGCTTGGCGAGCAATCCCTGGCCCAGCGCGTTGTTGATCTTGTGCGCGCCGGTGTGCAGCAGGTCTTCGCGCTTCAGATAGATCTTCGCCCCGCCCAACTGCTCGGTGAGCCGCTTGCAGAAATAGAGCGGCGTCGGACGCCCGGCGTAGTTCGTCAGCAGATCGGAAAGTTCCGCCTGAAACGCCGCATCCGCCTTGGCTATGTTGTACTCGCGCTCCAACTCGTCGAGCGCCGCCACCAGCGTCTCCGGCACATAGCGCCCGCCATAGACGCCAAAGCGCCCCGGCCGCGATTCGGAAGGAACTGAGGGAAGAATGACCGATGCCATGAGCGTCTCCTGCGGGCTTGCGCGAAAATGGGGGAACTTTTCAGTGTACTAGCAGAGACGTACCGGGCTGGGAACTGCGGATCTCCCACTCGCGATATGTCACGCTCCGACCGGATGCCTTCCAAGCCGGATGAGCGGCTTGATGTTGTCTGCGGCGCTGCCCGAGTGACAGGCATAGGATGGGAACGGTCGATGGGGATGCAGTTTGAGCCTATCCGCTTCGGTCAACCGTCCAACAAGTGGAAGTGATCTGTGCCGAATCGAAGACTTTGGGCAGGTACGCACTGAGAGTTCGAAGGGAGAAAATCGCATGAAGTATCCAGGAACGGTCCTGTGCGTTGGCGCTTTGGCGCTGCTCGGAGTGGCGTCGGCATTTTGCCAAAGCGAAAGCAACCAGGGCCAGGGACAGGCCGTAGTGACGGTCCTCCCCAAGCATGAGGGGGTGGTGCCTCCCAGCGTCGCCAATCAAGATCTGGCCGTCAAATTGAACGGCAAGAACGCCAAAGTGACGAAGTGGACCTCGCTTCAGGGGCCTGATAACCGGCTGGAACTGGTGGTGTTGATCGACGGCTCGGCTCGCAACAGCCTCGGAAGCCAGATGGAAGACATCGCCCACTTCATCAACAGCCTGCCGCCGAATACGAAGGCCGCCATCGCGTACATGCAGAATGGAAACGCCGTTTTTGCCACGCCACTGTCGGCGGATCACGCCCAGGTGTTGAGCGCGCTGCATCTGCCCGGAGGGATGCGCGGCTCCAGTGCCAGCCCTTATTTCTGCCTCTCGGACCTTGCCAAGCGCTGGCCGTCTGCGGATCGCAACGCGCGGCGCGAAGTGGTCATGGTGACGGACGGCGTCGACAACTATGAGAGGCAATACGACCCCGACGATCCCTACGTCCAGGCCGCAACCAAGGATGCAGTGAAAGCCCGCCTGGTGGTTTATTCGATCTACTGGAAGAGTCAGGGGTTGGCAGACAACACGGCCTACGCGAACAACACCGGGCAGAATCTACTGGGCCAAGTGGCCGAGGCGACGGGCGGCAAGAATTTCTGGCAGGGGTCGGGCAATCCGGTATCGTTCCAGCCGTTTCTCGACGAGTTGACCCGCCGCTTGCGGAATCAGTATGAGCTTGGATTCGTCGTCCGCTCGAACGGCAAAGCGGAGATGGAGAACTTCAAATTGAAGCTCAGCGCACCCGGAACGGAAGTCGACGCGCCGCAGCAAGTGTTTGTTTACCCTGCTGGCTCCGCACAAGAATAGACGCCCCCGGGGTGTGGGCTACGGCAGGCGTTCTCTGCAACTGCGAGGGGGACCGGTAGCCCGGTCCCCCTCGCAATTCAGCTGCTGTTTCCGGTCACTGTCCGACGCGGAACTGCGTAACGTAGTGATAGAGCCCAAAGACGTTCAGAAGCCAAAGCACGAGCACAATCACCACCACTGCGTTGAGCAATCCTTTGATCGTCCCCTGCATGGGAATGTAACGGTTCACGAGCCATAGGAGAACTCCTACGACAATCAGCGTGAGCAAGACATTGACAAGCGGCATGCCGCACTCTCCATTCAAAGTGTAGAAATCCACCCAGGTTCATTAGCCGCCTGGTTGCGACGGTTCAAGCGGAGATGGCTTTAGCGCCCAGGTCCGTATCCAGCCCCAGGTCCGGGGCCGGGTCCGGGCCCACCCATCAGGTGAGACATGGCGCGCTCATATCCCTTGCGGTAGCCATCGCGGTAATCCTCGCGCAGATCGCGCGAGACCTTGGGATGGCGGAATTCGCCCCGCCTCTCTACGTCCGGCCGACGGTGATGATCGAAATCGCTGCGGGCGCCTTCAACGCCATCGTGGAAGCCCTTGCGCTGCGCCTCGCGGAACTCTTGTGGGGGTTCATCCCATCCACCGTGCTCCTGGCCAATGCCGGGCGCCGGAGACGCGAGAGGTGCGCCGTGTGCAGAGGGACCGGTGGCGAGGATTGCCGCTCCCAGTGAAAGCGAGAGCGCCGAAAGAGCAAACCAATTCAACTTTTTTGTTTCCATTGCGGATATCTCCCTTGTTTCAGATAGAGATGACCCAAACAGGGGTCAAGTTGCCTTGCCATGCCGCTCCAAGCGCCGCCGCACCCGCTCTACCGGCTGCATGTGGCTTATTCCGTGTGGCTTCGCGCTATGCAGTTTGTTGAGCCCTCTGCGGCAATGCGACCTGGCTGCACTCCATTAGTTCCGCAACCCGGCTGCCTTTCTCGCGGGTGGTACCGGCCTCCAAACCGGCTGTCCTGGTGCTTCCCTGCCCTCAGCGACCCGCTGCCTCGCTCCACCCACCAATGGTCTAGCATGGGTTCATGCCTTCGCTTTTGGACATTGAGAGTTTGCAGGTTCGCTTCGGTGCAGCGGAAGCAGTGCGCGGCATCAGCTTGCAATTGGAGCAGGGCGAGGTGCTCGGACTGGTGGGCGAGTCGGGATCGGGCAAAAGCGCTACGGCTTTAGCAATTCTTGGGCTCCTGGGACCAGCTGCGCAGGTTGCGGGTCAGATTCTCTGGCAGCCAGCCGGAGCGAACGGCCAAGGTGAGACTTCGCCCGGTGCCAGCGGTCGCACTGCCCCGGCCATCGACCTGTTGCGACAATCGCCGGCTGCGTTACGACGGCTGCGCGGGCGCGAAATCGCCATGATCTTCCAGGAGCCGATGACGGCGCTGAATCCGGTGATGACGATCGGCCGACAGGTGGCTGAAAGCGCCGAAGCGCACTTCCCTTCCTGGACCGGCGCGGAGTCCAGGCGCAAAGCCCTGGCGGCACTGGAGGCGGTTTCGATTCCCGAGGCGGCGCGGCGCTATGGGGATTATCCGCACCAGTTTTCGGGCGGGCAGCTGCAGAGGATTCTGATCGCCATGGCGCTCATCAACCGGCCGCGCCTGCTGATCGCCGACGAGCCGACCACCGCGCTGGATGTGACGGTTCAGGCGCAGGTGTTGGACCTACTGAAAGACCTGCAGCGCGCGCACGGGCTGGCCATGCTCTTCATTTCCCATGATTTGGCGGTAGTGGGACAGGTGGCCAGCCGGGTGGCCGTGATGCGTGCAGGCCGGATTGTTGAAACGGGCGCGGTACGCGATGTGCTGACGCGGCCGCAGCATGAATACACGCAGAGCCTGTTGGCGGCCGTGCCCACGCTGCGCACGGACAGGAGCCGGCCGCTGGCGATGGTGGAGTAGGGTCCTGAAACACGACCGCCCCTCGGCGAACCAAGAGGCGGGGTGGGTGCGAGTGGATTGGAACTACTCGGCTGCGGCTGTTTCCGCGACGGGCTCGGCAGCTTCGGCGGTCGGTGCCGCAGCAGGAACTTCGTCGGAAGCTTCGGCCAGGACCTTCACCTGAATCTGCGCGGCCACTTCGCGGAACAGCTTGATGGCCACGGTGAATTCGCCCACGGTCTTGAGCGGCTCGTCCAATTGGATCTTGCGACGATCGATCTCGAAGCCCTTGGTCTCAAGAGCGGCGGCGATGTCGACCGTGGTAACCGAACCAAACAGGTGGCCCGCTTCGCCCGACTTGCGGGTAAAGCTGAGCGCGACCGGCGCGAGTTTGGCGGCCAGTTCTTCCGCCTGGGCCTTTTCAGTGGCGGAGCGGCGGGCGGCGGCAAACTTCATCTGCTCGACGACAGCCTTATTGGCTAGAGTGGCCTGCAGCGCCAGCTTGCGGGGCAGCAGAAAGTTGCGGCCGTAGCCGTCGGCCACCTTGACGAGATCGCCGCGGTGGCCAAGATTGGCTACGTCTTCCTTCAGAATTACTTCCATGTGAAACTCTCCCTCGGTACGGGCGGGCGCCCCTGTGGGCGAACTTGTCTTTATAGACAGATGCGCCAATCAATACAGTGCGCCGCGCAGAATTCTACATCTGCATCCGGGAAATTGTCGCCTGCCGGATTCCGTTCGATCGGGGTCACTCCTGATTGCGAAGGAGTTAACCAGGCGGACGGGCGACAGCCCGGGTTTAGTGCCGTGTGGCGAACGGCAGCAGGGCGATGTTCCGGGCCTGCTTGATGGCGCGGGTCAGGCGGCGCTGGTGCGTGGTGCAAACGCCGGTGAGCCGCCTGGGCACGATCTTGCCGCGCTCGGCCACAAACCCTTGCAGCAGCCGAACATCGCGGTAGGGAATCGCGTCGATCTTCTCGGTACAGAACTTGCAGACCTTCTTGCGGCGGAAAAACTTGCCGCGGCCGCCGGGTCCACCGGAAGGCCGTCCGCCAGGTCCGCCGGAGCGGCCACCGGGGCGGGGTCCTGAGCTCTGGTGTGAGCTGGGACCGGAGCCGGAACTGGGGCTGGGACTGGAACTGGGAGCCGAGCCGGATTCCGATCCGGAATTGGCTTGAGGTGTTGCTGCTGCGCCCGTCTCGGGCGCCTTTCCTGAAGTTTCTTCAGCCATGGTATTTCCTCTTCACTCTCTTGGGTCCGGCGGGCGCCAAACGGCGCTCAAGGGACACTGGATCGGGCCGGGGCCGACTACCCCTTACAACGGGGCCGGCACGGCAATTCGCGACAAACTCTAGACACTGGCGGGGGCTGGCTCGGCTGCTTCCGCTCCTGCTGCCGGCGCTGCCACAACAGGAGCTGCTGCGACCGGTGCTGCCTCAGGAGCGGCAACAACTGGCGCTGCGGCTGGAGTTGCGACCGCGGCCGGGGCTGCAACAGGCGCCGGGGTGGCAACGGGTGCCGCACGGCGAACTCCGCGCAGCGCCTTCACCTTGGCCAGGCGCTTCTCTTCCTCGTCAATGCGCACGGTGATGAACTTGATGACCGGCTCGGTGACGCGCAGACGGCGCTCGAGTTCCAGAATCACCGGTCCGCCGGCCTCGACGGTAAGCAAAACGTAATTGCCGTCGTTGAACTTGCGCACCATGTAAGCAAGCTTGCGCCGGCCCATCTTCTCGACGGTCTTCACCACTCCGCCGCCGTTGGCGACATTGGTGGAAAAGCCGGCGATCAGCTTGTCGACTTCCTCTTCGACCACATCCGGCCGAACAATGAACATAACCTCATACACACGCGACATCCGGTTTCCTTTTCCGCTGAAGTCCGATGACTCCAGCCACTGCCGCCGGCGGACACACCATAGCGACCGTTGGTTCCTTGCTTCTCACTTCAGAGCTTCGATGGCAACGCCATCCACTGCCTTGATCTGTTGCGTCAATCTGGATCTGCGGATTCATAAGCCGTTGGCCTATTCTCCGCTCCCTGCCTTGCTACTCCTCCGCGGAACCATTTCGCTCGCGGCGGTTAAACTCGTTCATCGCGACTGCCGGCCCTTCGCCGATGATGCGCCGTGTGGCAGTCGCCACCCGGTCCAGCACCTCATCCAGCACCGTCAAATCCGCCTTGCGCATCGGCGAGAGCAGGTAATCCTTGCCGGGACGCCTGCCGCCAACTGCCGCAATGGCCTCTGGTGGTAAATCCAGCCCCACGCCAATGCGAAGCCGCAGCCATTCCTGACTTCCCAGGGACCCGGTGATGCTGCGGGCTCCGTTGTGCCCCGCTGGCGAACCCCGCTCCCTGATCTTGAGGGTCCCCAGTGTCAGGTCCAACTCGTCGTAAATCACGAGCAGGTCCCGGGCCGGGTCGGCCTCAAACTCGCGAACCAGCGCGGCCACAGCCAGCCCGCTCAGGTTCATAAAGGTCTCCGGCTTGGCCAGGATCACCTCGCGCCCTGCCATGCGACAGGTTGCGGTGGCGGCCCGGCAGCGCCGGTTCTGGACCACAACCCCTTCTTGCTCAGCGATGCGGTCGATGGCCATGAACCCCGCGTTATGCGGGGTCCACAGATATTCCAAGCCGGGGTTGCCCAGCCCCACCACAAGAAAGGGGCTGCGCCGTACACCGGGTTCACTTGCCTGGTCCAAGGCTTACTTTTTTGCCTCGGGCTTTTTCGCTGCGGCGTCCTCAGGCTTGCCCTTCTTGGCAACCTCTGGCTCAGCCCCGGCTGCAGCGGCTCCAGCAGCGGCGGCTGCCTCAGCCTCGGCAGCAGTCGGCGCTTCCTCGCGGATGGAGACGACGTGGGCTACGGTCGCATCTTCCGGCATCAGGATCTTGACCGCATCGGAGTGGGGCAAATCGGCAACGCGTATGACGCCGTACATCTCCAAATTGGCGACATCCACGTCGATATGACTAGGAATGTCGGCCGGGAGGCACTCGATTTCCACTTCGCGCAAAACCTGATCCAGAATGCCGCCAGAGGTCCTGACGCCCAGTGGAATGCCCACCAGCTTGACGCGGACGCTGACGCGCAGGGTCTTGTCGAGAGCGATGCGCTTGAGGTCGATGTGGATCAACTGATCCTTGATCGGCTCGCGCTGCCAGTCGACGATCATGGCCTTGGCTCCGGCCTGTCCGGCAACCTCGACGTCGAAGATGGTGTTGTGGCCGGTCTCGGAGAAGAGAATCCGGGAAATCTGCTTGGGGTCCACCTCGATGGCGATCGGGGGCTGGCCGGAACCGTACAGGACGGCGGGAATCTTGCCCGCGACGCGCACACGGCGAGCGGCATTCTTGTTGAACTTGCCCTCACGGGGCTTGGCTACGACTACTTCAGGCATTCGATCTCTCGTTTCCATGTATCGGGCACGGTGGAACAGCTCCTAGCTTCTAGCCGCTAGCTCCTAGCTCCTAGCTGGCTGATGCTGATGCGAACTGAATCGTCCCGCTCCCTTTGTGAAAACAGCTCCTAGCTTCCAGCCGCTAGCTTTAGCTGTTTGTTGCTGTGGCGCGCCGAATTCGCTTGGCGATCGATTCGGCGCATTTCCCCCGCTCAATCGCGAGGGCCAATGGGACAAAATGCCTAGCTAGAAACTAGAGGCTAGAAGCTAACAGCTGCTTTTAGCTAAACAGCGTACTCACGCTGGTTTCCATGTGAATGCTCTCAATGGCCGCGCCCAGCAGGCCGGCAATGGAGAGCACTTTGATCTTGGGCAACTTGGCGGCCGCTTCGCGCAGCGGAATGGTGTTGGTGACGACCACCTGCTCCAAACGCGAATTGGCGATACGGTCGATGGCCGGCCCGGAGAGCACGGCGTGGCTGGCTGCAGCGTGAACGGCGGCTGCTCCCGCGGTGTAGAGGGCATCCACCGTCTTGACCAGGGTTCCAGCGGTATCGATGATGTCGTCGATGATGAGGCAGTTCTTGCCCTTCACATCGCCGATCACGTGCATCACTTCCGTCACATTCATATCGGTACGGCGCTTGTCCACAATGGCCAGGGGCGCGCCAATTTTCTGCGCAAAGAACCGCGCGCGCTCCACGCCGCCTGCATCCGGCGAAACCACGGTCAGGTTCGGCAGCGCAAGCTCGCGGAAATAGCTCACCAGCACCGGGCTGGCGAAGAGGTGATCGACGGGGATATTGAAGAAGCCCTGAATCTGGGCCGCGTGCAGGTCGACGAAAAGAGCGCGATTGGCGCCAGCGGTGGTGAGCAGGTCGGCGATGAGCTTGGCGCTGATGGCCACACGGGGGCGATCTTTGCGATCCTGGCGGGCGTACCCGTAGTAGGGCACCACCACCGTGATTCTGGCCGCCGAGGCCCGCTTGAGCGCGTCAATCATGACCAAAAGCTCCACCAGGTGCTGGTCCACCGGATAGCAGGTGGGCTGCACCACAAACACATCTACGCCACGCACGTTTTCGAGCAACTGGAAGTAAACTTCGCCGTCGGCAAAGCGCTGGATCTTGACTTCGCCTACCGGAACGCCAATATAACGGCCGATTTCCTCAGTCAGGGGCCTGTTGGCTGTGCCGGAGAAGAGCTTGAAGCGCTTGTCCTCGCTCAGATTACGGGTGCGCTTACGCTCGGGGGCCGGCTTGAGCACGCTGGCTTTGGCGGCATCCAGTACCGGTGTCACGACCGGACTTACGGTTGGAGTGACAATGGGAGCCGCAACAGGGCTTGAAACTGGAGTGATGACCGGGGGCGCTACCGGAGTAACAACTGGACTCTGCGCCGGCTCCTTTGCAACCACGACATCCCTTGCTACGGTTTCCCTTGCTGCTGTCTCTTTGCCCGCGCCGTCTTTCAGCGTGTTCGACCCGTTTCCCTGCTGCTTCACTTCCGTCGTTCCCGTCAATGTCCCTACTTCCATTTCCGATGACCTCCAAGCTGGTTGGCTTTGGCTGTTTCCGGGTTCCGTTATCAGATTTCAGTTTTCAGGATTCAATGGGCACCGCTGACGGGCTACCACTGCCTACCGACAAACCGACGACTGTTCACAGACTTTGAAGAACTGGCTGGGCGACCAGGATTCGAACCTGGACAAGTGCCTCCAAAGGGCACTGTCCTACCATTAGACGATCGCCCAACGTGAGCAGAACCAGAGCCCCTGCATCCTGCTCAGTGATTGCGAGGTCGCCGCTTCCTGATGGTCGCGTCGACTTGGCTGCACTGCTGCCGGGATACACCAACTCTGCTTCTGCTGTAGACAGCCGCTGGCGAGTCTCTCTCGCCGAACGGATGACTGTCAACACCTTATTGCAGAAGCATTTCGCGCCAGTAGGCGACTCGCGGCTGGGTGCGGGTCAACAGACTCCGAACGCCGGCCGGCCGCAAACGTTCACGCGCCGCTTCCGCATCTTCGCGGGTCAGGTACAACCCAAAAAGAGCCGAACCGGACCCGGACAGCGAGGCCACTAACGACTGGGCGTGGCAGGCTGCCTCCGGTGTACCGTAGCCCGCAAGTGTGCGCTTGATTTCTGCAAGGGAAGGATGCTGGGGGAAAACGACGCGTTCAAAGTCGTTCTGGATCCAGCTACTGATCCCGGTGCGGACAAGCGCGGACTCTTGTGGTCCGGCCAGGTTCTTCCACTTTGAAAGAACACCGGAGGAGCCTGCTCCCGGCCGTCCTTCCGGAATTGCTTCCGCAAAGGCGCTGGCATAGGCGCGGCTCAACTCCTCTAGTTTATCTGTACTCGCCTCGGCGGTCAAACCCTCGGCGATGCAGAGGGCGTCCCAGTCGCGAAAGGCCTGCGGGGTGGAGACGCCGACTTCGGGCGTGGCGACCACACACCAGAGGCATTCGATGTCCGGCAGGGGGTAAACCTGCTGGCCGCGGTCGAGCCCCAGAATGGTGCCTCCGATGAGAAATAGTGGCACGTCGGAGCCCACTTGGGCGGCCATTTGCAAACGACGAGCGGGCGAGCCCTGGGCGGAGATTCCGAGTTCGGTCTCCAATCCCACCAGCGCCGCCACCGCGTTGGCTGATCCAGCGCCCAGGCCGCCTTGCACCGGCAAACGCTTCTCGATGTGGAGGTCGACCTCCGCGGTGATGTTGAACGCATCAAGAGCCAGCACCACCATTTTCCAGGCGGTGTTGCGGGCGTCCGTGGGAACGCGGTCGTCGTTGGATGTAAGGCGAAGGGTGGTTGTCGGCGCTGGATGGGCCGTAACCGTGACCAGGTCGTAGAGCTCCAGAGTCTGGTAAACCGTGGCCAGGGCATGGAATCCGTCGGCGCGCGGTGCGCCGATGTGTAGGCCAAGATTGATCTTTGCGTGCGAGCGAACGGCGGTGGACATACCGATTCATTGTAGGTCAGGGGGCGGAACAAGGATCAGGGATTCGGGGTTAGGGAAGAGCAGAGCGAAAATCTGCGCGGATCGCATTCACACTGCAGCGGTGGACAGCGCCAGGGACTTCGCCTCGCGGAGAATGGCGACCGGATCGCCGACGGGAAGGAACTCCATGGCCGCGTGATGGCGGTAGTTGAGCTGGGCGAGTTTGCGGTAGATGTTGGCATAGTTGAGCTCGCCGCTGCCGGGCTGATGGCGGCCGGGCACGTCGGCGATGTGGATAAGGCCGATGACATCGATGTGCTTGTCGAGCTTCTCGATCAGATTGCCGTACCCCATCTGCTCGTGAAAGATGTCGTAGAGGAACTGGACCTGGGGATGATGGACGGCCCGCACGATATCGATTGCCTCGTCGGCCGAGGTGAGAAAGTATTTGGGATTCTCTTCGAGGTGAATGCACTCCAGCAGCAGGCGGATGGGCTGGCCGGCGATCTGGCGGCCTTCCACCAGGGTCGCGGCGCGCTTGAGGGTCTCAATCGACGCCTGGTGCTGCTGGTCGCGGGTGAGGCCGGGAACCACGTTGCCGGAAAGCACGATCATGGCCGGGCAATCGAGGGTCTGCATGGGCTTGAGCGCGGCGGTGAGCTCGGCCAGGAAAGCGTCGCGGGTGGCGGGATTGGCTACGCCGTTCGCGAGGCCGGCGGTGGCGTCAAAGCTGATTCCCAGGCGCTTGCGCACAGCGTTGGCGCGGTCGAAGTCGGCCTCGGACCAGTGCTGGGCGTTGTACTCTCCGACCAACTCGACGCTGCTGTAGCCGGCCTCGGCAACCTTGGCCAGGCGCTGATCAAAGGGCAGATCGGTGAAGACCGTCCACAACATCACGGAAAGCGGGAACGCGGAGTTCGCGGGCGTGGCGGCGTTGGAGGGAGCGGCGGCGGGAAGAGAAGGCGTGGCGGCGGAGAGTGCGGCGACAGCCAGCGATTGGGTAAAGGTGCGGCGATTCACTTATGCCTCCCGATCCTCCGGCGAAGCAAAGTGAAGATTTTCGCCGGCCGATTCATCCGATGATCTTGTTGTCAGGACGATAACACGGGGAACCATCTGTGTGGTGGACGCCACGCGATCCTGTCTTGGCAAGAACCGCGGCCCGGCGACGGATCTTTGTCGATGGGGTGGAAGTCGACGCGCCCCCCCGGGAAGCGGCGACCTCGAATTCATTGAACAAGACAAAGAGACCCTGGTTTTGGCCTAGAGGCTGAGCGCCGCGGGGAGAATGTCTTCTGCATCCACCCACTGGGTGGGGTAGTTGCCGGTGTAGCAGGCGGTGCAGTAGCCGGTGTGTTCTTCGCCCTGGCAGCAGTGCAGGAGGCCGTCGAGGGATAAATAGGCCAGCGAATCGGCTTCAATATAGCGGCGGATCTCTTCCACGGACTTGTTGGCAGCAATCAGGTCGCGCTTGCTGGGAGTGTCTACGCCGTAAAAACAAGGTGAGATGGTCGGCGGGCAACTGATGCGGAGATGAACCTCTTTTGCCCCCGCGCCGCGAACCATGCGAACGATCTTGCGGCTGGTTGTGCCGCGAATGATGGAGTCATCGATCAGGACAACGCGCTTGCCTTCGAGAAGGTTGCGAACGGGATTGAGCTTGAGACGGACACCGAAATCGCGGACCCGCTGCTCGGGCTCAATGAAGGTCCGGCCGACATAGTGGTTGCGGATGAGACCAAGACGGAAGGGGATGCCGGCCTCTTCCGCGTATCCGAGAGCGGCCGTTACGCCGGAATCGGGGACAGGCACGATGACGTCCGCCGGGACGCTGGATTCGCGAGCCAACTGGCGGCCCATCTGGTCGCGGCTCTCCTGCACCCAGCGGCCAAAGATGCGCGAGTCGGGGCGGGCAAAATAGACATGCTCAAAGATGCAACTGGACTGCGGTACGCCGGAGGCATACTGGCGGCTGGTGACTCCGTCTTCGGTGACCATGACGAGTTCGCCGGGGAGCACGTCGCGAACATATTCGGCGCGAAGCAGGTCGAAAGCACAGGTTTCACTGGCAAAGACGATGGTGTCGGGGCCATCGGGGTTCTTGATGCGTCCCATGGAGAGCGGACGGAAACCGCGGGGGTCGCGCGCGGCAAAGACGCGGTCGCGGGTCATCATGACGATAGAGAAAGCGCCCTCAACCTGAGCCAGCGAGCCCGCAATGGCGTCGACAAGAGATCCAGCGCGGGAGTGTGCAATGAGCTGCACAATGATCTCCGAGTCGGAGGTAGTCTGGAAGTAGGCGCCATCGCGTTCGAGGCGGGCGCGGATATTGCCCAAATTGACCAGGTTGCCGTTGTGCGCGATGGCAATAAGGCCCTTGGTGGAGTCCACGCGGATGGGCTGGGCGTTGAGCAGGGCCGAGTCGCCGGTGGTGGAATAGCGAGTGTGGCCGATGGCCATGGAGCCGGGCAGTTTGGCCAGAACGTCGTCCGTGAAGATCTCGGAAACCAGGCCCATTCCCTTGATGTTGGCCAAAAGCTGACCGTCGGCGGTAGCGATGCCGGCTGACTCCTGACCACGATGCTGGAGAGCGTAGAGGCCGAGATAGACCTGGCGGGCAGCGTCGGGGTGGCCATGAATGGCGACCACGCCGCACTCTTCCCTGAGTTTCGGATCGGTCGAATCCGCTTGACTTCCTTCCCAGGTCCCCAAATGCGAGGGACCTGGGGCACCCGCACCCGGCACGATCTCCGCCGTTTCGTCCTTCTCGCCTTCGACACCTTGAAAAAGCAGCCGGGTCATGCGGTTGCCTCGCCGTGGAGGATGGATTCGAGGGCCACGGACCAGGGCTTGCGCAGGGCTTCAAGCGGAGCGGAGATGAAGGGCTCGTGGTAAACGGAGACTTCCAGCCGATCGCCGCCCGTGGTGCCGATGCGGGCGACGAAATAGCCATATTCGTCGGCCAGCGCTTCGATGGTCGAAACCTGACTGGGGTCGGTGGTGACGAGCATAGTGGACGCGGGCTCGGCAAAAAGGCCGAAGAGCGGGTGGACCATGAGCGATTGTTCCTGTTCGACGATGGCGCCGATTGCCTTGGGGAATCCTGCCTGCGCCAACGCCACGGCGATTCCGCCATCGGAGATGTCGCGGGCGCAATGCAGCAGCGAGCGCTCGGCCAGAACTCCCAGCAAGGTGTGCAGATCGGCTTCCGCGTCGAGTTCGAGCGGAGGAGGTTGGCCCCAGACGCCGCCCAGCACTACCTTGGCGTACTCAGAGGAGCCAAAGACAACCAACTCGGCAGAAGCGGCAACTTCAGTCTCGCCCGATTCCTCGGGATGCACTGCGACGGGATTGCCAAGTACCGGAGAATACGGGTCGGCGCTGCTTTCCACCTGGTCCGGATGGATCGGGACATCCAGGTCGGGGTCAGGCTCCTGGCCTGCGGGAATAGGCCACATGAGCAGGATGGCTTCGCCGCCGTTCTGGAAATGAGAGGGGACGGCGAGGGTCACGTCTTCCAGGATGCCGACGATGCCCAGCACCGGGGTGGGATAGATACCCTCACCCTTGGTCTCGTTATAAAGAGATACGTTGCCGCCGGTGATGGGCGTGCCTAGAGCAGTGCAGGCTTCCGAGATGCCGTCGATGGCCGAGGAGAGCTGGGCCATGATCTCAGGCTTCTCGGGATTGCCGAAGTTGAGGCAGTTGGTGGCGGCGACCGGGGTTGCGCCGGTGGAGGCGACCTTGCGGGCGGCCTCGGCGACGGCGTGCATCGCGCCGAGCTTTGGGTTCAGATAAGCCCAGCGGCCGTTGCCGTCGAGAGCCATGGCGAGTCCGCGCTCGTGGCCCTGAGTGCCCGTGCCCTTGATGCGCATCACTCCGGCTTCACCGCCGGGGCCGATCACCGTGTTGGTCTGGACCATGGTGTCGTACTGCTCGTGGACCCAGCGCTTGGAACTGACGTTGGAACTGGCGAGAAGTTTTTTAAGGTCGGCGGTGAAATCGCGGTCCTGGGCCAGACTGGAGAGGATTTCCTCCGATGGCTCGAGGGGAATGGGAGCCTTCCAGACGCCGACGGGGCGATGGTAGAGCGGAGCGTCGTCGGTGAGCGACTCGTTGGGAATGTCGGCGACAAGGACGCCGTGATGGCGAATACGAAGACGCGACTCCGACTCGACGGTGCCGACGATGACGCCGTCCAGGCCCCATTTCTGAAAGACGCTGAGAACTTCGTTTTCGCGGCCCTTGGTGGCCACCAGCAGCATCCGCTCCTGGCTCTCGGACAGCATGATTTCGTAGGAGGTCATGCCGGTTTCGCGCTGAGGAACGAGGTCCAGCTCGACATCGAGGCCGACGCCTCCGCGTCCACCCATCTCGCAGGTGGAGCAGGTGAGGCCGGCGGCTCCCATGTCCTGAATACCGACAATGGCGCCGGTTTTCATGGCTTCAAGGCAGGCTTCCATCAGCAGTTTCTCCATGAAAGGATCGCCGCATTGCACGTTGGGCCGCTTGGCTTCGGAGCCTTCGCTGAACTCCTCGCTGGCCATGGTTGCGCCGTGGATGCCGTCGCGCCCGGTCTTGGCGCCCACATAAATGACGGGATTGCCAGCGCCGGAGGCCTTGCCATAGAAGATTTCGTCGATACGCACCATGCCCAGCGCGAAGGCGTTGACCAGCGGATTGTCGCTGTAGCAGGCCTCGAACTTGGTTTCGCCACCCAGGCAGGGAACGCCGAAGCAGTTGCCGTAGGCGGCAATGCCACTGACGACGCCATCGACGATGGCATGGTTGCGGGCCATGAGCTTCCGCTCTTCGGCGTCCGGATTGGAGTTGGTCTCAGGCTCAATGGAGCCGAAGCGCAACGAATCCATGACGGCAAGCGGTCGCGCACCCATTGTGAAGATGTCGCGCAGAATGCCGCCGACGCCCGTGGCCGCGCCCTGAAAGGGCTCGATATAGCTGGGGTGGTTGTGCGATTCAATCTTGAAGGCGCAGGCCCAGCCGTCGCCCACGTCAATGATGCCGGCATTTTCGCCTGGCCCCTGGACGACGCGTTCGCTCTTGGTGGGCAGCCGCTTCAAATGCACGCGACTTGACTTGTAGGAGCAGTGTTCGCTCCACATAACGCTGTAGATACCGAGTTCGGTAAGGGAGGGGACACGCCCCAGCGCTGCCTGGATGCGGGTGTACTCATCCGCGGTGATGCTGTGTTGTGCCAGCAACTCCGGGGTTACCGCAACCGGCTCGGGAACAAGTGCAGAGGAGGCGGGGGTCATCACGATTGCTTCCATTGTCGCACGGGACGCGCTTTGGGCGGCGGCACGGAGGGACGAACGAGTGAGTTAGAGGGAGGCGGGGGGTAATTTCGCGGGTGATCTTGGGCGCTCCTGGGCCAAGCATGGACGCGGCCGCGCGTTTGAGCACATTCATGGAGGGTCCAGGGCGCAGGAATTGCTGCGGACGGTCGAGCGAGAGCAGTGTCTTCAGCCTCGTGCGCCCCCCGCTTGTAGAAGCGCGGTTTGCGGCCCCTGACGTCGACCTGGACGTCGACCTTAGCCGCTGGCCGGTGGTACGAACCCGCGCTTCAAGATTTGCCGCGTGGTCGGCCCGCCGATCCGATCCGTGCGCTCCGTCGACCGCGGTCAACAGTTCCACGCCGACCGCGGTGCAATGGCGCTGGAAGCGAGGCCTCTGGACGGCTTGATACCGATCCGGCCGAACTTCTCTGCTCCAGGCAAGCTGATCATGCATCCTCTGCTTGCCCGATCAGGCTCCTTCGAGCTCATCTTGCGTTGGAATCAACCTCTACCTTCAGGCTCATCTCGTAGCGGAAGGGAGTTGGCCTTTCCCCAGCGCCTCGATCCTGTTAGACTACCTAGAGTTGGCCTTAGGCGCGTAGCTCAGTTGGTTAGAGCGCTTCCTTGACACGGAAGAGGTCGCTGGTTCGAATCCAGTCGTGCCTACCAAGATTAGATTCAAAGACATCCTAGACAGTCCAATGAGACTCGATAAGCCGCTGAAAAATCAGCGGCTTTTGTCTTTTTACGTCCAAATGCGTATCATGAAAGCCAATCCCCGGTGGGGGTATTTCCGGGGGTACGGATTTTCGAAATGGGGGTATTTCTGAAATCCGGCGATTTGGGGGTGATTCATCATGGCGCTCACAGACACTGAGATTCGGCGTTCCAAGTCCGCTGCAAGGCCGTACAAGCTCTCCGATGGTGGCGGGCTGCATCTGCTCATCACCCAAGCCGGGGGAAAGCTCTGGCGATGGAAATACCGCTTTGACGGAGCCGAGAAGTTGATGGCCCTGGGCCGATACCCAGAAGTTGCGTTAGCTGACGCCCGCGAGCGCCGCGATGCAGCCCGGAAAAGACTTGCCAACGGCTCCGACCCGATGGCGGAGCGGATGGCCCAAAAGACAGCCGTCAAGGTCGCCACGGAGCATACGTTTGAGAAAGTCGCCATCTTGTGGCTGGAACATTGGGGTGGCAACAAGAGTGCGCGTCATTCAGCCACAACAGGGAATCGCCTGAAGGCGAATGTCTACCCCGTCCTGGGAGACAGACCCATTGCCGACGTGGAGCCGATGGAGCTTGTCCAACTCGCCAAAGGGATTGAAGCCCGTGGAGCCTCGGATATGGCGAAGCGGATTTTGCAGATCGTGGGAATGGTCTTCCGATACGCCGTCGCGCACGGCTTGAGCAAGCGCAACCCTGCCGCCGAGATTCGGCCATCGGACATCCTCAAACCGACCCGCAAAACCAATATGGCGCGCATCGATGCCCGTGAACTACCGGCGCTGCTCAGCTCCGTCGAAGTCTATGAGGGGCGGCAACTGACACGGTTGGCTATCAAGCTCATGGCCCTCACCTTTGTTCGTACCAGCGAGTTGATTGGCGCGCGGTGGGAAGAGTTCGACTTTGATGCCCGGCGCTGGTCTATCCCCGAAACCCGGATGAAGATGAAAACGCCTCACATTGTTCCGTTGTCAATCCAAGCCGTCGAAGTGCTTGATCTTTTGCGAACGATCTCGGGCAATGGTGAGCTTGTCTTTCCCGGCGAGCAGGACTCGACTAAACCCATGTCAAATATGACGATCTTGAAGGCGCTGGAACGGATGGGCTACAAGGGCCGGATGACCGGCCACGGCTTCCGCGGCCTTGCTTCAACCATCCTTCACGAGCAGGGATACAACCACGAGCATATTGAACTGCAACTCGCCCACGCGCCACGCAACGCCGTGAGCGCCGCCTACAATCACGCCCTCTACCTGGAGCCCCGCACCAAGATGATGCAGGACTGGGCCGATTTTCTGGAGCGGACGCAGCGCGGAGGTAAGGTGTTGCCCTTCCGTGGAACAGCCGCATAGCCATTCGGTCAACTCGGCCGGCAGAGAATCAGGCCATGCCCTGCAATCCGATCCCAGACGGATGCGAAGGCGGAATCCCATTCCGGGCCTCATCTTGACGACAACGGATTCACTCCAGTACGTTGACCCCTGATTTCCCGGCTGACCTCTATCTGGCGGGCAATCCATTCCTCTACTTCCGTTTCGATCCAGCCGACAGCCCTGGCACCCAATGACACTGGCCTTGGGAACCTTCCTTCAGTGACGCGCAGATAGACGGTACTGCGTGACAGGCCGGTGCGATCCAACACGTTTGGCAATCTCAGAATCTTCTCGGGCATCCTCTTACCTCCGGGTCCGCAAGCTGCCGATCATCTACTACTGCAATGTACATCGCTTATAGTGTGCCATATTCGTCTTCGGCAAACAAATCGGCCATCGGGTAAAATCGCAAGAAGAGAATCGACTACCGCGACGTGCATGGCAGTAGTGGCGTGTCATCATAGTTGAGTGTCGTCTGTGTGATGGGCGTTCAGTGCGCTTTGTGAATGCGGATGCGGACAGAACGCACGTCCTTTTGAAGGCTCAGGAAAAGCGCAGAATGAAAGCCGAGGTCCATTTGTGGCCGTGAAGAAGAAAACCCAGACTGCTATTAAAAAGGCGCAAGAGGCGGCTGACAACAGGCCAGGAATGACGCTCCGGCTTCCGATTGATCTGCGGGAAGCAATCACGGAGGAATCGCGCGTGAAGGGCGATCTTGCGCGGATTGTGC
>Ga0255352_1000262_pt1 | contig 30066 bp, 17 predicted proteins | sample HBST0metaG_FD_189939 | JGI IMG/M metagenome (GOLD analysis project Ga0255352, IMG submission 189939) | Peat soil microbial communities from Stordalen Mire, Sweden - H.B.S.T0 | ecosystem: Environmental > Terrestrial > Soil > Wetlands > Peat | place: Sweden: Norrbotten County, Stordalen Mire...
TGCGAGCGGCATGGACCAGAATAATCATCGCTTCAGTTTCGCTGCCGCCTGGTGTGACTACGACAACGACGGCTGGCCTGATCTCTACGTGGCCAACGATTTTGGCAGAAAGAATCTGTATCGCAACAATCGCGATGGCACCTTTACCGACGTTGCCGCCAAGGATGGCGTAGAGGACTATGGTCCGGGGATGAGCACCTGTTGGGTAGACATCGATAACGATGGATTGCAGGACGTATACGTGGCCAACATGTGGCTCGCAGAGGGCCAGCGCATCACGGCCGATGACCACTTTCTTGCGGGCGTCGATCCGGCGATACGCGCGCTCTATCAAAAACACAACATGGGCAATTCGCTTTACCGGAACACGGGCTCGGGAGCTTTCGAAGATATAGGCGCAAAGGCAGGAACATCGAAGTGCGGCTGGTCGTGGTCGTGCGCATCGTGGGACTTCGACAATGACGGCTGGGCCGATCTCTATGTAGCGAATGGATTCGTTTCCGGTCCGAAACACTTCGATCTGCAGAGCTTTTTCTGGCGGCAAGTGGCACAGCGTTCGTTGACCCCTTTGGGCGCCTCTCCCGAATACGAACAGGCGTGGAACGCCATCAATGAACTGGTTCGCTCGGACTATTCCTGGAGCGGGTACCAGCGCAATGTATTCTTCGCCAACAATAACGATGGCAGCTTTTCTGAAGTCTCAGGTGTGCTGGGACTGGATTTGATCGACGACAGTCGCGCCTATGCGCTGAGCGATTTCGACCACGATGGGCGGCTCGAACTCGTCCTCAAGAATCGCACCGGCCCGCAGGTACGCATCTTGCGCAACAACCTTGAAGGCATCGGCAATTCGATTGTCTTTCGACTCAAAGGACACGAGAGCAACCGGGATGCGATCGGCGCTTTGGTGACGCTCGAATCCGGAACTACACGGCAGGTGAAGTTCGTCTCAGCCGGTTCCGGCTTTGCATCGCAACATACCAAGGAACTCTTCTTCGGACTGGGCAAAGCATCGCAACCTGTTTCCATATCCGTTCTCTGGCCAACGGGAACGACTGCCCGCTACACCAATCTTCCCGTGAATCACCGGGTGCAGATTGAAGAGGGCAACCCGGTCGTTCAGGCTAAGCCCTATGAGCCGGGTCCATCGCACGTTCAATCCTCGGCAGCCGTGCTCACCAGCCCGCCCGAGCCAGAAACGACGAGTACCTGGTTGATTGCGCCACTTTTCGGGCCGGATCTTCGGCTTCCCGACCTTAAAGGCGAGGAGTCTCAGCTCAGTTCACTGCGGGGACAACCGGTTTTGCTCACGTTTCTTCGGTCCAATTGCCCCGATAGCAGATTGCAATTCGAGCTTCTGCAGAAGGCCTTCGCGGATATCTCATCAGCACGTCTCGCGCTATTTGCAGTGGTCTTGCCGGGCAGCGGCGATCGTGCGGCCATTGACGATCTCGCACGCTCCGCTCAAGTGAGATTCCCTCTTCATGTGGCTGATGAGCGCAGTGCAGGGGCATGGAATATCCAGCATCGCTATCTTTTCGATCGGCGTCGCGATTTGGCATCGCCGGTGTCGTTTCTTCTCGATGCAAATGGCGCGATCATTCGAGTTTATAACGGGGTGGTCAAGCCGCAGAGCGTGATCGATGACGCAAAGACCGCTCCCGGAACGACAGCGGAGAGACTTGCTCGCGCCATGCCGTTTCCCGGTCCTTATTATGGCGCGGCGTTGAAGCACGATTACCTCAGCTTCGGAATTGCGTTTTCTGAGAATGGATACACGGACGAGGCCCAAGCCGCCTTCCAGCACGCGATCGACGACGATCCGGGCCACCAGGTTGCGTGGTTCAACCTGGGCACCATCTATTTGAACAAGAAAATGTATGGCGAAGCCCGCAGGTGTTTGAATGAAGCCGTGCGCCTGAACTCGCAGGACTCCGACGCATGGAACAACCTCGGCTCAATTTCGGGTATGGAGGAGAAGTACGACCTGGCTCTCGAACAATTCATGCATGCTGCCCAAGCCAATCCGAATCACTTGAATGCGATTACGAACATGATGCGGATCTATGAGTTCCAAGGCCGCGCGGCAGACGCGCAAAAGGCGATGGAAGACCTGGTCGCCCGTGCGCCCGATAATGCCGATCTTCATCTGTATTTTGCCATGACGCTGGTGGCACAGAACGACCTCAAGAAGGCGCGCGCGGAACTGGAAACGTCAATCCGACTGCGGCCTTCCAATCCAGACGCGATCAACAATCTGGGTGCGGTACTGCTTCGCCTGGGGCTTGCAGGTGAGGCGCTTCAGCGCTTTGATGAGTGCCGGCTCCTGGCACCGGACTTTGATCGGGCGTTTATCAATTCTGCCCTTTTGTATCGAAGGCAAGGACAGCTCGACAAGGCAAAAGAGATTCTTGAGGAGTTTCTATCGCGACATCCAGGCGACGCCGCGGTGCGGGACACCCTGAAAAACATGGCGACAGAGTGACCGTCCGTCATCTCTATCGACGCCTCACCGGCGATGCGCTTGCAGCCAGCGTACATCCCGCAGAGGCTTCGACGCGTTGCTGCGCCGTCTCGTTTCTCTGGGACGGACTCAGCGATTTTTGGCCGACCAAATCGGGGTTGCAGGGGATGATTTAGTCCATTTCAGCAGTAGCCTACTGTAAGATACTGGATTCATAACAATATGAAAATAAATGATTTGTCCCTGTCTGGGTGATATTTACCGTAGTCCACCTTACGGAGGGCATTCGCGATGAATATTCATTGCCACCGTAATTACCTTACCCGAAATTGCGGCAGGAACCGTTGAAGGATATCTGCCGCGGGTACTTTTCAGGAGGACTTTTCAATGAAGCGAGTGCGATTTCTGGGCCGGATCTGCCTGCCCATTATCCTGTTCCTGGCCTGGCTAGCCATTCCTTTCGTTCTGCAAGCTCAAGATCTGACGACGACGGCCAATCTTGCCGGCACCGTCACCGATAGCACGGGAGCCGTCGTGGCCCAGGCTACCGTTACTGTTTCCGGCGTTGACAACGGCGTGGTCCGCACCGTGAAGACGGACGGCGTGGGCGGCTACTCCGTCACTTTACTTCCTCCCGCCTCTTACAACGTGAGAGTCGCAGCGAAGGGATTCCAGGCTTACGAGCAAAACGGAATTGTCCTGCACCCTGGTCAGGGCGCAAGGCAAGATGTAGCCCTGGTCGTCGGTTCTGAGAGCCAGGAAGTCGTGGTCACAGCCCAGGCATCCCTGGTCAACACCAGCGATGCCAATCTATCGGCGGAGATTGAGTCAAAACAGGTCGAAGACCTTCCGCTCAACCTTCGCAATGTGTACGGCCTCGCCGTGTTGAATTCGTCCGTACAGAACTCCACTGAGAACCAGACGTTGGGTGAAGGTGGGACCTCCGGCAAAGCCGACCAGGATATCTCCTTCTTGAACTTTGGCGGCGGCTTCTTTGGGACCTCTGCTTACATGCTGGACGGCATCTGGGACACGGATAGCACCTGGGGCGCGGTCGTTTACGTTCCCTCGGTTGAGGCTACCGCTGACATGAAGATCCAAACCAACTCGTTTACTGCGCAAAGCGGATTCAGCACAGGTAACGTTTTTCAGGTCGAAACCAAGTCCGGTACAAGCGACTTCCACGGTGATATGTTCGAGTTCATTACCAACGAGAAAGTCGACGCAAACAAATGGGCCAACAACCTAAACGGCCTGGCTAAGACTCCCTACCGTCGCAATCAGTTTGGAGCAAGCGCGGGCGGACCACTCTACATTCCTGGACTCTATAAGCAGCGCAACAAGACATTCATCTTCGGCGTTTATGAGGGGCTGCGCATGAGCACCCCCAACAATGGCACGTTCTCCGTTCCAACCGAAAAGATGCACTCCGGAGATTTCTCCGAATGGTACGTTCCCACAGCGGCCTCGGGCATAACGAACACCAATCTAGGCACTGATGCCCTCGGGTATCCGGTCTTGTATCACCAGATCTACGATCCAAGCACGGCCGTCGTCCTGACCACCGGGCAAAGCTATGTGAATCCCTTCACCGGCATGACCGCAACCGCAAGTTGCCCCCAAGTTACCGATCCAAACAATCCGGGGCAATTGTACACACCACCCACTTGCAACTATCGTTTTCCCATTCCGAACAACGATCTGGCCGGCGCACATGTGCTCAACCCGGTAGGCGTCGCGCTCATGTCGTATTATCCAAAGCCGACCGGCGCAGGGTATACCAACAACTACATCGCGGCAGCATCTGCGCCCACTACTTCGGATGAATACATCATTCGTGCCGATCACAACATCACCGACGCGACCCGTATGTATTTCCGTTGGGCCTATAAGTACGAACAGAAAACCAACGCTCCCCAGTATTACGACGCCGGTTACGGTGGCGACGATCCTGGCGGTCCGGGCAACATTCGTCCCAACAATCGGTTCAGTGTCGCAGCCGGATTCAGTCACGTATTCAATGCCACCACAGCCATCAGCGCCAATGCTGGATTCCAGCGCTGGCATCAGGACGGCGTAGACCAGGGATATCCTTTCGACTTCTCTACCATCGGTCTGCAGTCGTTCTTGACCAAGAACTCATCGTTGTTTCCAATCGTGAACAATGACTTCAGTTCTCTTGGTCCAGTTGACGGTTGCGAATGCATTCCGGCCACAAACGTAGGCAGCGTGGGAGCCGATCTAACCAAGACGCTTAAGAAGAACGCCCTCTCGTTCGGATTCATCAATGTAGTCCTTCAGAACAACAATGGATTTAACCCTGCCGATACGACGTTCAAGTTTAACGCCGGCGACTCAGGCGATCTACTCAACGTAAGTGGCGCGACTCTTCCTAACACTGGTTCCGGCTTGGCCGGAATGATGATGGGGCACCTGAGCGGCGGCAGTACGGCTAACAATCTCGGCACCGCGCCGCAGGAAAAATACACGGGCTTCTACGCGCAGGATGACGTTAAACTTACCAGGAACCTGACCGTCAACCTCGGGATCCGCTGGGAGTTCCAAAGCCCCTGGACGGAGCGGCACAATCGCCTGGCGTTTTTCGACTATAACGCCCAAAATCCAATCGGCGGTGGCGCTGTCGGTGAAGAAGTCTATGTCGGGGGCAATAACTCACGGCACCAGAACGCTACTAACTTCAGAAACTTTGCACCGCGCATCGGCTTTAGCGATCAGGTTTTGCCAAGGCTGGTCGTTCGTGGTGGATACGGCATCTTCTATCCGCCGTCGCAGTTTACCGGTACCATGGCTAACCCGGGGTATGGTCAAACCACCCCGATTCCAGGGCTCTCAAACAATGGCCTCACTCTGGGTCCGAGTCTGAGCAATCCATTTCCAAACGGACTGATTACGCCCGTCGGGAACGCCAAGGGATCTCTCACAGATGTTGGATATAACGCCAGCACTGGTGTCCCCTACGTCCGTGATTCTCCGACACTGCAAGAGTACTCGTTGGGCGTTCAATATGCATTTACACCGAACGATGTGCTCACCGCCAGCTATGTCGGCAACCACGGAACTCACATGTTGACCGATGGTGTAAACCGCAGCGCAGTGAACCCAGCACTCGTTGTTCCGGGTAACACCCTCTCATCGCAGTTTGTACCCAACCCATACTATGGCCTGATCACATCGAGCGGATGCAATAACAGTCTTGCCGCGGCGACTATCCCGTTGGGTAACTCGCTGCAACCCTACTCCGAGTATTGCAACGTGACTGAAGGCGAAGCTCCTGAGGGCGACTCGATGTACAACGCACTGCAGACTGACTTCAATCACCGCTATCACAGCGGACTCAACGTACTCGTCTCCTACACCTTCTCTAAGTTCCTCGATGATACCGGCGGAACCGCTGATTGGGCGTATGTCGGCAACGACGGCAGCAGCTACAGAAACCCCTACAACCTGAAGATGGACAAGTCCGTCGACGGCAGCAACATCAAGCACAGCCTGGTCGTGAACTATTCCTACGAACTGCCTTTCGGCAAGAAGGGCAAGTTTGCCAATCATGTCAACACAGCAACGGATGCAATCATTGGTGGATGGCAGATTACCGGCATCACCAGCGCCAAGTCCGGCTTCCCATTGCACGTCTGGAATAACGGAGTCGTCGATCCCTTCCAGGGAAATGCATTCGCCGATGAAGTTGCCAGTCCCAAACTCAAATCCGGAAGAAGCTACAAACAGTGGTTCAACACGGCAGCGTTCGTGGGCTCCAAAGAGTGGACCTACGGTACAGCCAGCCGCTACCAGGCCGATCTTCTCGCGCCCGGATACGTCAATTTCGATGCGTCAATTCAGAAGATATGGGTTCTGCCGCTCGAGAAGCTCAAGCTTCAAGGTCGCGCGGATTTCTTCAACGCATTCAACCACACAAACCTCTATGCGCCTAACACAAACGTTCAAGGCTCGTCTGAAGGACAGATCACAAACGCCGCGGATAACCGCCAGATACAGGGTGGAGTTAAAATCCTCTGGTAAGTTGGTGAACTGATGCAATCACTTCTTCGGCGCGTCGTACTCTTCATGCTCTTTCTCTCAGTTCTTGCAGCCTGCCCAACGAATGGGCAGGCGCAGGATCTCGATAAGTTGCTGACGAGTGCGCGCGCCGCGGAATCAACTGGCGATTATGCGGGTGCTGCGAAGTACTATAGCCGCGCTACCGTTCTCGCTCCAACTTCCGCAGAGCTTTGGGCCAATCGAGGAATCGACGAGTATCTAGCCGACAACTTCGATGTATCTGCAGCAAGTTTGAAACATGCACTGCAAATAAATCCCAATCTATTTGCTCCTCTGCTTTTTCTCGGCAAGACCTACATCGAGGCAAGCAAGCCGGCGCAGGCTCTGCCCTACCTAAACCACGCGCATAGTGAGCGGCCGAACGATCCTGAAGTTCTTCTCAGCATTGGCAAAGCAAACGCTCTGTTGAATCGGCAAAAGCAGGCGGCCGTGGTATACGCGGGAGCCACGCGGGTATCGCCGGAAAATGCACAAGCCTGGCTTGGCCTGGGCGCAGCATCACTTGAAATCATTGCAGAAGACGGCCGCACACTTGCTACGTCTGGGGCGCATTCGGCTTGGGCCCGTGCTCTGTTTGCCGATGAACTATTTGCCCAAGGCAGACCACTTGAAGCATCAGAGACCTACAAATCTGTTCTGAATGACGCCTCACCTGCGGAGAAGGCCACCTTCGCTTTCATCCTGGACTTGATGCAATCCCATCCTGATTTATTCCCGGTACCGCAGGCCTCTCACGAGGCTCTCGAGCGACTCAGCGCGCAACTCAATGCTGACCAGACCAAGGCAGTTCTCTCGCCATGTGCTTCCACGGATCAGAAACGTCAGTCGACTCCGCAACCGATGGTCGACGCAGCTTGCGCATTCCAGAGCGGCGACTACGAGCGCAGCGCGGCACAGGCATGGCGAGCGCTCAAGCAGTCTCCGCAAAGTGCCGAAGCACTGTATTGGTCGGTGAAGGCCGACGAGCGCGTTGTGGTGACGGCACTATCGCAATTCGAAGAACTGGCTCCCAAGTCTCCCACAAATTATGACCTTGTGGGCGACCTCTACCGCGATCAGCGCAATGCGGATAATGCGCTCGTAGAATACAAAAAAGCCTTGGCCATCGATAGCCACGATCCAGCGGCGCTCATGGGCTCTGCAGCCGCCTATCTCTCGCTCAACAACTTTGAGCGGGCCGCCTCAATGGACCAGGCCGCCCTCGATGATCGTCCACTCGATCCGCAATTGAATTTGCTCATGGCAGAGATCCTGATAGGGAGAAACCACATTGACGATGCCAAACCATTTCTAGCAAAATGCCTTACCGCTCCGCCAGAACAGCAGCCTAGAGCACATTACCTTTTGGGTCGCGTAGCGATGGAGGACGGCGATAAGCAAGAGGCGATCCGTCAGTTTGAACTCGCATCGCCCGGCGATAAAGATGGTCGAACCCATTACATGCTTGCGCGCCTTTACAAAGAGACCGGCAAGCCCGCCGAGTCGCAGAGGGCGATGGCTGAGGCCAAAGCTCTCATTCAGAAGCGCGATGCCAATGCTGCCATTGCAATACGAGAAGCGACCTCAACCACTCCATAGAACTTATTGATGAAGAGTCGGAAACTGCGCCGAGGAATCTCATGCCCATTCGTTCATTAATGCGTACTTTCTACTTGCTTCGAGCGGGATTCGTGATTGTGTTATCGGTATTATCGGTGTACTCGCGGGCAGATACTCGGATCGAGCCAGGTACGTTTGCGTTGGCAACAGTTGTTCAGTCGCCATCACTGAGTGGGATCGCTCGCGATGGCGAAGGCAAGCCTTTGATTGGTGTAAGGATCGTGCTGACCCGTGGCGAAGACGCCGCACCTGCTTATCAGACCACCAGCGATTCATCTGGAGAGTATCACTTTGTCGGCATGGACACTGGCAAATATACGCTCGTGGCTGATCTCAGCGGTTATCAAACGAATGGTCCTCTTGCAGTGCAAATTGATTCCGCGTCTACTTCTCTGACCATCGATCTTAAGCTGATGCGAAGCTCCTCGGCACAGGGAAGTCCGCGTCCTAAACCTGAATTCCAGTCAACGGGGATTCGCGGCCTTATCGATCCGGGCGGTTATTCCGCATCGACAAGTAGCGCTTCCTCTGGCCTCTTGCGGGGAATCGCGGACGTCAAGCGGACGGATAATCGCTCTGACATAACGGACGCGAAAGACTGGCCATGTGGACTAGGTGCAGAACTTCAGAGGGCGATTGCCGAGCACCCAGAGCAAGAGGAAGCAAATCGTAAGCTTGGGCAATTCTATGTGGCTCACGGTCAGCCGGCAAAGGCGATTTCGCTCCTCAAACGTGCCTTGCAGATCAACGGATTGGATGCGATTGTCTCGCGCGAACTCGCGATTGCGCACATGCAGGAGGGCGACTTCGAGAGTGCCCGGAAAGTCCTTCTCCCACTCGTTGAGACTCACGCCGATCCAGACCTTCACCAGCTTCTTGCCCGCGCCGATGAGGGCTCCGGAATGTTCTCGCTTGCCGCGCAGGAATACAGGTCAGCCGAGAGCGAAGCGCCAAGCGAGGAAAGTATTTTTGGCGAAGGATATGAACTGATCCTGGCAGGATCGATTACTGATGCAGTGGCCGTTCTTGATGACGGTGTCAAGATGTGCCCTCGATCGATCTCGCTCCGCATCGGCCTGGGTGCTGCACAGTGTTTGCGCGGCAAGACCTCTGAGGGTCTACACAGCTTTCTCGATGCTGCAGACATCGATCCTTCCGATGCTCGACCCTATTCCTTCCTGGCCAACGCGTCAGCTAATCCAAGTGATCAGAGCGATCGAGTAAAGAAGAGCTTTGAGCGCTATTTCGATCGCGAGCCAGACAACGGATCCGCGAGCTTTTTCTATGCTCTGGCGCTATCGAGAGAGAATTCCGCCGCTAATACAGATCGGATCGAAATCCTGCTCAAGCGAGCGCTTCAATTAGATGGCAATCTTGCGAAGGCTCATCTTCTGCTCGCAGAGACCTACGCGAGGCGCAATGATTATGAGCAAGCAGTTCCGGAATTTGAAGCCTCCGTTCGCCTGGCTCAAGATTCCAGTGAAGCACACTATCGCCTCGCCTTGGCATACAGACACATTGGTCGCTCGGAACAGGCCGCGCGCGAAATGCAGCTATTTGAGCTGTCCAAAAAAAGTCAGACAGTGGAGTCGGAAGGGAAGGGAATTGGAGTTGAACTGTTCATCTCCGTGATGGATTCTGCAGGGCGATCTTCAGATGCGGGGAAGCAATGTCCAGCAACTTCGATAACTCAGGAGTCGGTTCCGTGATTCGTGCCGAGCAATAACGCGCGGCCAGATTTAAAGATTTAGTCCACCATTTTACAACGCTCGTCGAAATCTACCAATACTGTGTCGCAACGATATTTTCCTTGTCGAGAGCCTGGTTCAAAACCTTAACGTTAAGCACAACCTGCATATTCATTTTCTGCCAACCCGCGGGAGCATTTGGCACCAGCTCTTCCATCTCGCGTGGCGTCGTAATGAACTCAGCGGCTGCCTCAGTGCCGACATCGCCGATGCCTGCCGCGCTAATGAGCACCTGCCCTGTTTTCGGATCGAGCAGGCGAGTGATGACTGCGTAATCATCCTGTACTTCGCCATTGGGCAGCTTGGTAATTGCCCAACCATGCGTCTTGCCCCAGGTGTCTTCAATGTGGTCGCCTTCTTTGAAGACGAAGCGCAAATGACGCGTGATGTTCATTGTCCAGGTGTTGTTGAACGCACCGATAAGAATGGTGGGCGAGTTCATCAGATCCCCCTTGGCAATGTCTGTGCCGTAGCGTATCTCATACGGACGTTGATAGCGCGTCAACAGGGCGACGACATGGGCGCAGGCATTCGGGTCCGCCGTGGTATTCGTCACGGGGACAAGGTCCGCGGCGTCGATTTTCTTCAACGAAGGAAGATCAACAAAGAATTCGGGACCCTGGTTTTCCAAGTGATGTTCCTTGCGATAACGATCGAGAAAACTCTCTGACAATCTATACACAGCGTTCGCGCCGCCATAGATCAAGGCCGGTTTCGTGCTGCCGAGAACGGGGGCCCAAAACTGCTCCAACGTGGTCGGCGAATGACGGAACGCACGCGGAACCGCTATTACGGATAGGACTATGGCGATCAAAGCGATCGCGATCCAGAGAAATCTATAGCGAAAATGCCGCAGGCCAATCTTGCGCTGCCTTTCAACCACCGGCAACAACGTATTTGCCGTCTGCACAGGCACAGTCTCGACCAGCACAGTCACTGGTTCGACTGATGGAACGATGTGCTCTTGTGGAATGACCTCGAACGCCGCAACATAAGAACCAGATGGAATCTCAATCCGCACCCTGGTACTGGCGTGGGCCGCGTTTTGGTAATACTGAGCTAACCGCTTGCGAATATCGGCGGCTCGCACGCGCACCACCGGGTCGTCGCTCGTGTCATAGTCGCTGCGTTTTCCAAAGACCTCAATGCCGATTACACGTTCACGCAGAGACTCGCGCTCATGTTTGAGCGTCTTCTCGACAACGTAGCGAAGCATATCCTGGCATTGCTTGCTGGTACAGAAGGGTGTGCTATGAAGTATGTCCTCCATGGCGCTGCGAATCATGGCTGGCTCGACATCGACTACTGCCTGGTCGGTTTGCTTCGCGTCCTCATGAGGTGCCATGTTGAGTCATCCGCCATTGAACGAACTAGTGTTGATCACCGGTCCGCCGCGCGCCCCACTAGGTTCATCTTCATTGAAGCTTGCATACAACGCGGAGGAACTCCGGAGAAGAAGCTTTCGAGGAGAAGCGAGCAAGGTATTTTTCGGACACCTCATTATAGACATCCGTGGGAGCCCGCAGCAAGGGTGCGGGCGGCGTACGGGGCTCCGTCCGGCGTCGGCACAAGGTAAGCTACCGATGCGCATTGCCTTAATGGAATGAATGATTTGCGCCAAAAATGAAACCTCGATACTGTATCGTACCTTGTCCTTCTAAGCGCGACGACGTTCTATAGACTAGATTCCTTGTTGAGCTGCGCCGCGTTGATCAAAAGTGTGCAGAGCAAGGAGTGTGCTTGTAACTGTGCGAGGAGATTGATGCGAGTCAGAGCAGTAGAAGACGAATGCCAGAGAACGAAACATAATACCTTGACCTTGGGACGCCTGTTCCTGGCGCTCATCGTTGCGCCTTGCGCACTTGCGCAGCAGAATCCCACCTACGCTTCGTCTGTTGAGGAAGCAAAACAAGAGGCAACCGGAGTCAACATTCGCTTGACCACCGGTACGCTTCGCATCACGCCGTGCAGGTCGAACGTTGCGCGAATTACTTATTACACCGGCGCGAACGTTCCCAATCTCTCCAACCCATTCCTCTTGGAATCCGGTTGCGAATCGCCCTCATTCACCTTGCAAGACGATCCCAAAGCAGTGATCGTTCATATGCCGAACCTCACGGTTAAAGTGGATCGCGCCAGTGCCGCCGTGCGCTTCGAGACCACCGATGGCGTCGAACTGCTGCATGAGGCGGATTTCCCGCAACCCCGGCAGATAAAGCCTGTCGTGACGGACGGAGAGACAACGAATCGCGCATCGGTGTGGTTTGCCCTGACACCTGAAGAAAGATTCTACGGCCTAGGGCAACATCAAAATGGACTGCTCAACCAACGCAACCTCGAAATGGAATTGTCACAGGACAACACCAACATTTCAATTCCGTTTTTCCTGTCGTCCAAGGGCTATGGCGTCTTGTGGAACAATGCTTCGGTCACTCGTTGGAACAATCGTTTCCAGCCGGTGTTGAACGTAAGTTCGAACGTGGCAGATGCCATCGATTACTTCTTCGTGAACGGCCCGAGTTTCGACAGTATCATCGCCGACTATCGCAAGCTGACGGGCGATGCGCCTCTCTTTCCGCTCTGGGCCTACGGATATTGGCAATCAAAATTTCCTTACGGCAGCCAAAGCGAACTCCTAGGCGTTGCGGAAAAATATCGCAGCCTTCATATCCCTCTCGATAACATCGTGCTCGATGAAGGGTGGGAGACGGTGCTGGGATCGCACATCTTCAACGACCAGTTTCCCGACCCGCGTGCCATGGTGAAAAAACTTCATGACGACCATCTCCACATCATGGTGTCTATCTGGCCTGTGTATCCGCCGGGCAGCGCAAACTTCGACAGCCTGTTGAAAGACGGTCTTTTCATCGGCGAAGGTGTTGACCATATCGCTCCCTGGGTTCCCGGTACGCGGCTGTACGACGCATTCAGCAAGAAGGGGCGCGAGACTTACTGGCAGCAGGCGAAAGATGCGCTCTTCAACATCGGCGTCGATGCCTTCTGGCTTGATTCATCAGAACCCTCCGATGCGTTTGGTGAGGAGCAGGGTTTGTTGATTGCCGGTGCACACACCGCGATGGGCAACGGTTCTCGATACGCAAACCTTTTTCCCTTCATGACGACGAGTGCTATCTACGACGGTCAAAGAAGCGTCACAGACCGCAAGCGCGTGTTTATCCTCACCCGTTCCTCCTTCGTGGGTATGCAACACCACGCAGCTGTTGCCTGGTCTGGCGACATTGCCACGAACTTCCTGACACTTAAGCGGGAGATCCCGGCCGGCTTGAATTACGCAATGACCGGGCTGCCCTATTGGACTACTGATATTGGTGGCTTTCTTGGGGGAGATACAAGCGACCCAGCTTATCAGGAAGTCTTTGTACGATGGTTTCAATACGGCTCGTTCTGCCCTATCTTTCGCGTTCATGGGACAAGGATCAATCGTCAAAATGAACTCTGGTCTTACGGCGAGAATGCACAAAAGATTCTCACCCTTTACGACCGTCTTCGCTACAGATTGTTGCCTTACACCTACGCGCTTGCAGGCCGCACCACGACCGAAGGGTACACTCCCATGCGTGCCCTGGCATTTGACTTTCGGCAAGATCAGAAGGTCCTCGATATCAACGATCAGTTCATGTATGGACCTTCGATTCTCGTAGCTCCCGTCACCGAAGCCGGCGCCAGTTCGCGTCGTGTTTACCTGCCTTCCGGCGCCGATTGGTACGATTTCTGGACCGGAGAAAAGTCAACAGGTGGGCACGAAGTCAACCGGAGAACACCGCTCGACATCATGCCGCTCTACGTTCGCGCAGGGTCGATTCTCCCCATGGCACCTGAGTCGGAATACAGCAATCAACATCCGGACGCGCCTGTCGAGTTGCGTGTTTACCCTGGGCATGACGCCGCTTTTAAGCTCTATGAGGATGACGGCACGACTTACGATTATGAGAAGGGTTTATCTGCGTGGATTCCCATCAATTGGAACGATAAGATGAAGGTACTCACCATCGGCGCGCGAGAGGGACATTATCCCGGCATGGCGGCAAATCGTAAGTTCTCAATTACGATGGTCGACTCTACGCACGGATTAGGTGAGGCCGTTGCCCAACCGATTCGCCGCGTTCAGTATGATGGAACGTCGCAGCAAATCTCTCTCTTACCGAAGTAGGATATGCTTGAACGCAACATCACAAGCACGGCACTAGCATCAGGGGTCTAAAGCGGCAGAAGGAGATTCTTCTTTCTGCCGCTTCACTGCGAGGAAGTCTTGAATCAGTCGCACGGAAATGGAACTACAACTCGTCGTTCGCTGCTTCAGAATGCCGCAATTGGTGTGGCTGCTGCAATGGCTGCACCCGCATTTGGAAGCGTGAGCAAAGACAGCGTCAATGTTGAATCCGCCTCGTCGAGCTTTGCAAATCTTCTCGATCATCCAACGTCTGTAACGGTCTTTCTCGAAGACAAAGGCATCGCTAAGCTCGATCGCGTCGGAGATACTTGGCGGGGTGGCTCCTGTACTGTTGATACGGCACACACCGCGCGCGGTTTATCACTCAATCTCATTGCCCCTTCTGAATCCGTGCTGAGAGTGCATCTGCGTTGGCGAGTAGCGTTACCGGCTACAAACTTGCGCGTTCTCGGCGACGCCTGGGAGCGGAGCTATGGCAATTTGGGCTGGTGCGAAGTGGTTCCAGAGCGCCCGTTGCCATGGTACTTTCTAACCTTTGATGGAGTGAGAACTCACGGCTATGGCGTTGCCGTCGGCGCCGCTTCGTTGGCCTTCTGGCAATGCGACCCCGAAGGCATTTCTTTGTGGCTCGATGTTCGCAATGGAGGCAAAGGCGTCGTACTCGGCGCGCGCACACTTCCCCTTGCCACGGTCATCATTCGCGCAGGTCAAGACGGTGAATCTCCTTTTATTGCCGCAAGAGCTTTCTGCAAACTTCTCTCTCCATCGCCCAAGCTCTCGGCCGGGCCCATTTATGGCAGCAACGACTGGTACTACGCCTACGGCAACAACACGCCGGAGGGGATTCTGCGCGATGCCTCGCTGGTGGCCGAACTTGCACCCAGTGGAGGGGCGCGTCCGTTCACAATTATCGATGCGGGCTGGGAAGATAAAGCAAAATTCCCCGACATGGCTGGCCTGGCCGAGGGTATTCGCAAGAAAGGCGTTCGGCCCGGCATTTGGATTCGTCCTACTCAGCCAGTGGGAAAGCCCGATCCTTCGCTGCTCTTACCCGCGCGTCGATTCGTGTCTCAGACAGACGCAGAACAAAACCCATCGTACGATCCCACCATTCCTGAAGCCCTCGATAAAGCTCTTGAGAAGGTCCGTCAAGTCAAAGCTTATAAGTTCGAACTTATCAAGCATGACTTTTCAACCTTCGACCTTCTTGGCCAATGGGGTTTTTCCATGAAGGCCGAACCGACGGTGCCGGGGTGGAATTTTCATGACCGCAGCCGAACCTCAGCGGAGATCATTCGAGCTTTCTACCTGGCCATCAGCGATGTCGCCGGCGACTCCGTCGTTATCGGCTGCAACACCATCGGGCACTTGGGTGCTGGCATTTTCGATGCGCAAAGAGTTGGTGATGACGTGAGCGGCAAGGTATGGGAGAGAACGAGAAGGATGGGCATAAACACGCTAGCATTCCGTCTCTCCCAGCATCGCGCGTTCTTCGCCGCAGATGCCGACTGCGTACCTTTCACGTCCCACATTCCTTCGGAACTGACACGTCAATGGCTCGATGTTGTCGCCAGGAGCGGCACCGTGTTGCTCATCTCTCCAGAGCCCGGTGCTGTAGGTCCAGAGATGAGAGCCGCGATCCAATCCGCATTTGCGATGGCGGCAAAGGGCGGAGATAATCTGGAGCCAGTCGACTGGCTCGAATCACGCACTCCGTATCGATGGCGAACCAATGCTTCATCGGACGAAACTTACGACTGGCTTCAGCCTGAAGGAGCGTTTCCGTTCGAAGTCTGAGCCTTCTCATCATCGATCAGAGCCGTCGCTTATTAGTCCCTCACCGCCCTCACCGGTTGCAGCGACCCGCTTAAGTTGAAACTGGGTGCCCCATCCATCGAGCACCTTTGCTCGATGGGTGGGAGACCACAAAGGCTTGCCGTCGACCCTCGGGTTTTTGCTTCGTCCAGTGCTTGTTTCTAGGCTATGAAGGATGCCGCTCGTTCGCGCTTCCACCGGATAGCGAGTAACAAGATGGCCGAAAGAGCGCTGACTATCCAGCCCGCCGTTTGATCCAGTGTGTGCGCGTACTCAATATCAATCTCTGAATTCCCGCTCCGAATCGGCACGGTAATAAGTCCGTCCTTGCGATGTGGCCGAATGCCTATGGGGCTTCCGTTGACCGAGATTCTCCAGGCTGGGTAATCTCGAAGATTGAGTATCACGAAGCCGGGATTGTCGCTCGACACATTGAAGTGGAGCCGCTGCGCAAGAGCAGTGGAGTAGCCGGCGCCAGTTTGCGCTGCCGCCGCCGTAGGATTGGCGTCAATCCAAAACACCGGGTTCGCGCGGGCAAGCGCCAAGGGGTCGGCACTGGCGGGCGTGTACTCATCGGTAGCGTCGTAGCGCCCCCCGTAATAAAAGTCGTGCAAGATACCGGGCGTCGCGAACGACCAATGGTAAGGCTGTCGAAAGAAATGATCTCCGCCCAGAGAAAACGCAATCACCAATGCCAACGCGGTCATTGCAGTGACACTTGGATACAATCTGATCCGTCGAATCGCCAACGCCGATAAAGTAGCTGTCGTCGCACCCAGGATCGTGCAGAATCTCCACGGAAACTGCAGGTATTTGAGCTCCGGCAATCGACTCCACACAAACGAGCTGGGTGCTGTAAGCATGAAAACTCCAGCACAACTGAGCAGCGAGAGAGCCCCGAGGACGCCCCCAATGGGCACGCCATGATGTTCCGCGGGCGCGCTCTTTTCATCCCCCTTGCCGACAAGTAGCGAAATCAAGACGAAGACAACACTCATGACCAAGAGAGCGATTCCGCACAGCGACACCGAGCGAAGAATCGCGTCGTGAGATAGATCGCCGATGTACCCAAATGCGAAGTTATCTTGATACCGCACACCCCGCATGAACGGCATGTTGATATCGACCCAACGCCGCTCAACGGCCGCAGGGACAATATAAAACCCAGCGAGCCCGATCCCGAGAATAGTGCCTGCGCAGATCTTCGCCGCTTCCTTAAAGCAATGCCGCAAGCCCTGTCCGACGCGGTACGAAACGACGACACGAATCAGCGCCAGCAGCGCAAAGCTGTAGCACCCGATCACCGCAGCAGGGTCATTGGTAAGCCAAAGCAGGCAGATAGGAACGGCAATGCCCGCGATCGTGAGACGAGGACGCAAGATGCCGAGCAGGAGCAGGGGTATCCATGCAGCCGCGAGCAATTCCGCATAGGCAGAGCGTTCGTAAAAATTGAATAGTGTGTACGGATGGACCATATAGAAACATGCTGCGATGACAGCATTGCCCGATGTAGTCCATTCGCGGGCAAGTCGATGCATCGAGAATCCCGACGCGGTCAAGGCGAGCCAAACGAAAGTGGTCGGAACGGCAATCCACGGAAGGAAAAGTCCCAGCGCAGCCCCGATAGTCCAGGAAAGTGGCGGGTAGAAGATGAAGCGCGGCTCGCCGGAATTCCACGCCGCTGTGAACTCCCAGTGAGGGAAGAGAACGCCCTGTTTCCACTGCGAACTGACCTCAAGCCAGTTGCGAAAATGGAATTCAAAGTCATGCCCGTACGAGACGCCCTGAACGATTAGTGGAAGCACCGCGAGAAACGCAGCTAGAGGGATAAGGATCAGGGAGCGACGGTCTCGCATTCCCCCATATTACGCGCTTGTATTCAAGCAGTTAGGGATTTTCGATGGCGCTCGATTTTAACCCGGCTCGCCTACTACTTAGGGCTTTTACCTGGACCATTGCCGGCTAAATCGCGACTGCACGTCGGCACATTCCTGGCGAATAAATCTCGGCGACTTGGAATGCCACTTGGTAAGGTGGATTGAACAATCTAAATTGCCGATCGATACCACTCTACCGTTCGACGCAATCCTTCTTCGAAATTGACTACAGGCTTGTAACCGAGAAGCTTTTCAGCGAGCCGAATGTCGGCCAATGAATCTCGTATATCGCCCGACCGAGCTTCAGCATAGGCCGGCTCGCCTTTGTAGCCAGTCAAGTTCTTGAGGATCTGAAAAGTCTCATTAAGCGTGATCCGCGTACCGGTAGCAAGGTTCATCATCTGCCCAGCCACTTTCTCAGCCGGCGCTGCGGCAGCCAACAGGTTGGCATGCACGACATTTTCGATGAACGTGAAATCGCGGCTCTGCTCTCCATCACCATAGATGAGCGGCTGTTCGCCTGCCAGCATCTTGCGGCAGAAAATAGCAAGTACACCGGAGTAGTGCGACGTCGGATCCTGATAGGGTCCGAACACGTTGAAATAGCGCAGAACCACGGTCTCAAGCCCATAAACTCTAAAGAACGCGCGCATGTAATGCTCACCCGCCAGCTTTGCGACAGCATAAGGCGAAAGAGGAGCAGGCAGCATCTCCTCATGCTTAGGCAGTGTTGGCGAGTCGCCGTAAACGGACGAAGATCCCGCATAAAGCAAACGGCGTACCCCTGCCGCGCGAGCCGCGACCAACACATTCAAGGTCGCATCGACACAATGCAGGTTGGTGCTGACCGGGTCGGCCACCGAACGAGGAACCGACGCTAACGCCGCTTCATGAAAAACAATCTCGATTCCCTCGCACGCCTTGGCGCAAGCTGACGGGTCGGTAAGATCGCCTTCGATGAACTCCATGCCCTCGAGGCCGGCAAGATTGGAATGTTTCCCGGCAATAAAATTGTCAATTCCGCGTACATTTTCGCCGCGCGCCAAAAGGGCGGCAGCGATTGAACGGCCAATGAAGCCTGCAGCTCCAGTTACAAGATAATTTGCCAAAAGAAGTACTCCTGCGGCTCGGCATTTGATGCTTTGCTTGAGCCTAGAATACTAGGTCTGCATCCCCATGAGGACCGCATCTTTATGCAACGAAGGATGTATGGCATCTATTTATAGGAGGCAAAGACTTTGTCCACAGGGCGCTACCATCCATTTTGCCCATTTGAAACTTTTAAGCCACAAGAGTCATTCTCACGCGAAACTTTGTCTTGAAAAGTGCAAAGAGTTGCACAATGTAGTAATGAGGAGAGGACTTAGGCTTAATTCGGCTGTCTTGGAACGGCATGCTAATTGCTACACTAGTGGGCAGCCCTAGGCTTGATTTCTCCAGACAGCGGTGCGACAGGTGCCATGCCGAAATACGGGGTGAGGTGAAGCATTGCCGCCGCTCGGTCTCGAGTTCAAAGAACCGATCGGCTTGGGTCGCATCTTGAAAGGCGGGGTGCATTAAATGGAACGAGAACAGCCGGCCGAAGTCAATCGCAGGGCGCAGGAGCGCTTCGCGATTCAAGCTCCACTGACCATGCGCCTCGGAACCACAAGCATCGCTGCCATTACCCGCGATCTGAGCAATAATGGAGTCTATTTTTACTCAAAATCCTGCGATATCTTTAAGGTCGACCAGGAGTTGGACTTTGTGATCGAACTGCCGCCCGAGCTGACGTTGACCCATGATTGCGAGATTCATTGTCACGGCAGAACTGTGCGTACAGATCAGATGTCGCCGAGTCAGACGGGAGTAGCTGCCGCCATCCTGAACTATTCGATCGTGCGGAGCGCGACTGCCTGATTTTGCCCTGAGTCCTACAGCTTTCGCATGCCAAGTACTTTATAGTCTTTCAACCATTTCTTTACGACGTATACAAGCTTGTTATTGCTGCCTGGATCCGTCGGCTTCAAAAAGAACCCGGGATCGATCAGGTAGCGGATCGAATTATGCACGATCCCTTCCATGACCTCTCCATCAAGAAACTCCAGTCTCACCCAGATACCAAGTACGATCGGAGCACGAGAATGGAAATTGAGGGTCCGATGTTCTGTGTCCCCATCGAAATTGTTTACATAGAAAATCGCTTTAGCATTATCTGTTGGAAATTCTTCGACAATATCTGAACCGATACGCCGAATTCGGAAAAACCTCGGTGGGCCTTCAGGAACATTCCTTAACAGGCCTTCGATGGTATTCCATGACTGAGACTCCAAGTAGCCCTTGACCAATTCCGAGCCAAACTGGATGACCACCTTCTCCGACGCTACTCCTGCTTCGCCGATGGAATTCGTCTTCACTTGGCCGGACTTAGATTGTACTGTTTTATCTTGTAAAGCAACGCCTTGTAACTGATCTGGAGGTCGGTTGCAGCCGCTTTGCGGTTCCATCGAGTCCCTTCTAGTGTTTGAAGAATCACTGCAGATTCAGCATCATCTTTCAAGCCGCGGACCAAGCGCTTTAGTCCTCCCCGGTTGCCCATTTCATCTGGCGCCGTCGTCATCGAGCCAGAGTTGCACCGCGGATCTAGTTCATTCATGATGGCCTGCTCGTCCGCCAGGACCAAATAGCGCTTGATCGTATTTTCCAGCTCTCTAAGATTTCCGGGCCATGCATAGCCGGTAAGTGCCTGCATAAGGGCGCGTGAGATGGGCAATGGCTCGCGTTCGAATTTTGCAGAAATTCTGCGCATGAAGTACTGCACCAGAGTCGGAATTTCGTCGCGCCTCTCACGTAAAGGAGGCAAATTCATGCAGAAACCATTCAGACGGTAATAAAGATCTTCGCGAAATGTCTTTTGAGCAATCGCGGACTTGATGTTGATGTTGGTGGCAGCAATCACGCGTACATCAACCTTGATTGTGGTTCGACTACCCAGCCGCGCGAAACTTCCGTCTTGCAACACCTGCAGAAGCTTGGCCTGTAATGCGGTTGGCATTTCGCCGATTTCGTCCAGGAAGATGGTTCCCTTATCGCAAATTTCGAACTTGCCCGGCTTTGACTTTACCGCGCCGGTAAAAGCGCCCTGCTCATAACCGAAGAGTTCACTCTCCAGCAAGTCCAACGGCATCGCCGCGCAATTCACCTTAAGAAAACTGCGCTGGCTGCGAGCTGACATCTTGTGAATGAACTTTGCCGCGATCTCTTTACCAGTCCCGCTCTCTCCGAGGATGAGTACCGGTATATCGGTCCGCGCCACCAGCGAGCATTGTGACTCGATCTCCCGCATCCGCTTACCGGATCGAACAAAGGACGTGTTCTCATCGAGGGGCGTTTCCTTCACTTCGATCTGCGGGGAGTTAGGTTCTACATAATGCCGCTGCACGACCTCGTAAATATCATCTTCCTGAAATGGCTTGAGGATGATATCGGCCGCTCCCATGCGGGTGGCTTGGACCAGATCTTCGAGTTCGCTGGAGCAGGACATCACGACAACGGGAAGCGAAGGCCTCGACTCAAGAATCCTGGCGAGAACGTGAGGCGAATCTTCAGACACGTTATCGTCGGCGTGCCAATCCATCAGGATCAGATCGGGGCCCGATGCTTTGCCTAGAGACTGGGTCAGTTCGGTCGGATCTGTATACAGGCTCAAGTCGCAGCGATCAGTTAGGATACGGCGAACATAATCGAGGATCGCAGGATCTGCATCGAGGACTCCGACATGAGGACCGCGTCTCTTCTTGAGACTCGCAACCGATGGTGATATCGCCGTCGCCACTGTACTCCTCCCCAAAAAGAAGCGCATCATTCCGTTCCAGCTTTCGCCAGTCCGGTAACAAGCGTCACACGCCGTCCGGACCTGCCGGATCAGGATGAAGACGCCATAGGATGTACATTCAATCCCCAGGGCATCGCGGAAACGGCAAGTGGCAGAACCCAGTCATAGATCCAAGTCCCATCTACTCGATGAAGTTCAAGGATCGTACTCCTGTAACTGACTCGCACAGATTCCACGTGCGGTTTCAGTATCCCACATCGAGCTTGAGAATGGGCAACCTTTGGCACAATGTGGGAAATAATTTTCCCATCTTTTGGTGTAACCCAGCTAATCCCTTTGGGTCATAACAAGGTTACTAATGTGTCAGATGCGTGGACCCTTCATTGCATACCGACTCGCAGACGCCTACGCTATCTTGAGTTCGAGCTCGCAGTTTTGGCGATCTAAATGCAACAGGTGTATGAGCTAAATCCCCGCTCTTATCAGGCTATTTATTCACTCACGCAACGTCGGAAATTTCCCTTTTTGTGTCTTCGGCGTGGGATTTAAGACCATATCAAAGCGGTAACTCAGTTTGATTGAGGGTAACTCGTTGATGCTGTGAATGATGTCTCTCTTTGAGACACCACGTGGGCCCGCGAGACTGGTCCCTTAGTTGCTTACAGCACAGTAACTACAAAGTTACCAAGGAAAGGGTTTGCATCTGATTCCCCCAAACGGCTCGATAAGTCCGAGTGGTATCCCTCCCAATGACGTCTTCTTTGGGAAATCGCCGCAGATGGCTGTCGCTCGAGCGAAGCTGGAGCGAGTAGCGTCGACACACTTCCCCGTGCTCATACAAGGCGAAAGCGGAACCGGTAAGGAGATCCTCGCCAAACTGCTGCATGACCTTTCCAATCGATCGAATTCCTCCTGGGTTAAAGTGATTTGCCCCGCCATTCCTGGTCCGCTCATCGAGTCAGAACTCTTTGGATATGAGAAAGGCGCTTTCACCGGCGCCTACACCAGCAAGCGGGGACGAGTCGAGCTTGCCCATCAAGGAACCCTGTTTCTTGATGAAGTTGGGAGTCTCGACTTGGCCGTACAAGCCAAACTTCTGCAACTGCTGCAGGACGGGAGTTTCACGCGCGTTGGTGCCCACGAGGCTCGAAAGATCGATGCGCGTGTCATCTCCACGGCCAACGGAAATCTTCGTCAGCAAACAGAAGACGGGACATTCCGGCTCGACTTTTTCTATCGCATCAACGCCGTAACGATCGACATGCCACCCTTGCGGCAGCGGATCGAAGATTTGCCGGTCTTGACAGACTACTTCATCGAACAACACGCCAAAGCCCTTCGCGCAACGCCCAGGCCGCTCTCGCGCGAACTCATGCGCATGATGCAAAAGTTCCATTGGCCCGGCAACATCCGCCAGTTAGAGAACATGATTCGCATGTATATTCTGTTGGGTGACGAAGAGGCCCTTGCAGCGGAATTAGTGCCGGCTTCTAACGACGAACTCTACCCCGAAATCGATCTTGCCAATCCCATTTCGTTAAAAGACATTACCAAGGCAGCAACGCGAAGCCTGGAGCGCCAGATTATTTTGAAAGTCTTAAAGGCCAATGGATGGAGCCGGCAAAAGACCGCAAAGTGGCTGAACATCAGTTATAGATCCCTGCTCTACAAGGTCGAGGAAGCGCAGCTACTTGGCCCTTCCAACCTGTCGCGTGCCTCGGCTTCAGTGACCGTCCCCTCGTTGGGTTTTGAAGATGCCTCCGAGCCAGACTCCTTGACCATCGATTGAAATACGAGCTGGCGATCACCAACGTCCGCAGGTCGCCGGTTTTCCCCCAATTACATCGGTCCAAACGAGACCAACTCTCTGCCTGTAATATCTGCTCCTAAAAAATGTGCCCCTAAAGCGCTACCGCGCCCGCCTGTTTACGGACCTTCAATCAAGATCGTAAATTCGCACCCGGATGGGCTCCGAAAAGCACTTTTCCCGAATGAGTCTCGACTCCCAAAAGGAAATTATTTGGGGAAGGGCACTGCAAAGAATTGCACATGCGCAAATTATATTCCTGTAAGTAATTGAAAATAAAGGGTAATAGTTTGGCGTCTGATGTGCATTTATAGGGGCAAGCGTCACTGGGGTATCTCAAAGCGAGTGAATGGTGCACAACACCTCTCGGCGAGATAAATTTGACGCTTTCAAAGTGTGAAGTCGGGCGCAATACGTTCATTGCAGCAGACAGGAAATTCAGTCAAGAGTGTCTTCTCCAGGCGCTATAAGTGCGCCGGGAATTGTTTCCCAACCACTCAACCCACTGATCCTACGCTTTTGTTTTTTGCAAAAGGGTGAGAACAGGCCAAAGCCCGCGAGGGCAATTTTAGGAGGAACAATGAAAAAGTTTGGATTCGCAGTACTCGCAATGGCATTGGCTTTTGCGATCGCCCCTCAGTCGGCTAAGGCCGATCCCATCACCGGCGCGGTTTTAGTCCAGGGCGCTTTTGATACATGGAATCAGACTGGCATTAGCTTCTCAGGAGACCCTGTCGTCCTAGCAGTTGGCGAGGGTTCGCTCTTTGGTGGGGTTGGAGTTGTAAATGGCTTTAATTTCGCTTCCGCCAACGGCACCCAGTTGTTCTCTGTGACGGACCTGCTTAAGCTTGAATCCTTCACCATTGCGGGCGCGGTCGATGTTGTGACCAACTCCATCAGCCCGGCGTTCTTGAATGTTACCGGCTACGGATGGTTGAACGAAACAGGGTACTCCTCTACGTTCGCGACGTTCGACCTTACGAGCACGGATAATGTCATTACAGGTTTCACCATTGCCGCCAGCCCCACACCGGAACCAGGATCGTTGTTCCTGCTCGGAACGGGCCTGCTCGGTCTCGCAGTCATTCTCTTTCGGACGGCCAAACAGCCGCGTCCGATGCTTCGCTGGTAATTGATTCCTTGGCTCTTCTACGGGGGCGCGCCACTTGTTGGCGCGTCCGCTGTATTTACAAGCTATTAATTAGTCGTCCTATACCTTAGTTGAATTCAACTTTCCGCGGCGATTCTTTCAATCAAGATAGTCCATCGAGCTGGTAGATGGCGCATTCCAATAGCAACGCGCGTCCCAAGAGGAACTCGATCGCTTCGAAGACAGCAACATCACAACCTCAAACACGGAAGGAAGCACCCTAGATCCATCCGCGCAATCGGTAATACACGATCTTGGTTGATTCAACCAGCATGGTTTCGAATGCCGGAATGCGACCGTTCCAATGTTCGGCGGCTCGCAGCACATCCGGAACCGCCATGGGCGTAACATTCATCCCCAGCTTGCGAAACACACGAAGTGCCCGATACATGTGAGAATCGCTCGTGAGCAGCACTTTTTTCCCGGGCAATCCCTGGATCAGTCGACCTGTGTTGATGCCATTTTCGCGCGTGCTGGTCGATTTCCACTCGGCGACTATAGCTTCTCGCGGGATCCCCTCCGCCAGCATAAAATTTAGGATACCCGGGCCAGCCCCGCCACTAATGACGATCTTCTTGAACCCACCTGTTTGCCAGGCGACCAGGGCGTATCGCGCCCGCCAATATGAAGAAAATGAGATTCCGCCCCGATCGTCACCTGCGGCACTGAGCAGAATCAGTACGTCTCCCTTGGGTTGCTCAATCGGGCCCGCATAGGCATGAGCCCACCATGAGACAAGCGGGGTGGTCATCACCACCAAAACAACGAGCCCCAGCGACGCGAGCAAATGATAAGCCAGGCGAACAGCCGCGCGCAGCATCTTCATGCAGTTTGCTCCAGTAATACCTTTCTGTGCTTATCGCCCACTGTCGCATGCCTGAACCGTCGGAACAAGAGACTCAAACACTTCGAGCAATTCCGAGGAGACAGCATTCCAACTTCGGCTTCCACGCGCCGATATCTCTGCTGCGTCCCAAGTCGAGTCCAGAACCGATGTGAGAGCCTCAGCCAGTTGCCCAGCATCGCGAGCAGGAATCAACCGTCCGCACTCGGGGCTCAGAATTTCAGGAATTCCGCCAACATTTGTGGCGACTACGGGACGACCACAAGCGAGCGCTTCGAGTACCACATTAGGGCAGCCTTCCATGTAACTCGGCAACGTGACCAGGTCGGCCGACGCCATCCAGATCGCCACATCGTCAAATTTACACGGCGGCATGAGGTGGATATAGCTATCGGCCCCATGAGCGTGAATCGCGTTTTCGATGATGGGCCTATCCGGTCCTTCGCCCACCATGTACACCTGAAGTTTCGGCCGAGTCGGTTGAATTGCTGCGGCAGCATCGACGAGTTCAACGAGACCCTTTTTCACATCCATGCGGCCGATATAAACGACTGTCTTGGAATCGGAATCAATCTTCAATTTCCGCCTCGCCTCAAGGCGGTCCTTGACATGGAAAACTGAAAGATCGCAGCCGTTAGTGATGGCGCGAGATGCCTCAGGCGAAGCTCCCATGATGACAGCCTTGCGACGCAGGTCATCGCTCACCGTGACCACATAATCCGACTCGCGCAAAACGATCTTGGTATAGCGCGCCGAAATGCGATCGCTAATGTTATTGATGTCAGACCCAATGCTCATCGTCACAACTGGAACGGAGAGGGCTTTCCCAATCTTCAGAGCAGCGTAACCTTCAGGATAGAGATAAACTCCAAAAATCAAGTCCGGTGCAAACCTGCGAATCGACGGCAGGAGTGCACGATATACCATCCAGCCGTTCAAAGGTCGCGAGATTACTGGCAGGGCCAGATAGTCATAATAGCTGGCCTTTATATCTGGCGGTCTGAAAGAAGGATCAAGCTTGCCGTGAGTCCCGGTGCTTGGTTTAAGTAGCGGCGGATACGAGGCATGAGGATAGAACACCCGCACATCGGCTTCCCGAGCGACAAGGCGCAGCGTTTGAAAAGCCGACCGCCCTTGCCACGGCTCTAGCGAACTGGGAAAGTACCTCGTGACCACCGCGATCCGCATCATAGTTCGCAGGAGCCTCCGGCGAGTTCGACTCTCGGCAGCTCCGGGCTGACTCCGTTATGCCAGTGAGCGATTTCGCGCAGTAGATCAGCATATCGATGAGCAAGAACCCCACGCTCATACCCAGCTACCTTCTCTAACTCTGGCCGGAACTCGCTGGCCAATGTGTCAATGCGATTCACCGCATCAATAAATAGACGGCAAATGCCCTTCACATCGCGGCTATCCGCCCACCATCCGGCTCGTAATTCATCAAGTTTCGCTCTGACATCTCCACGAGAATGAATAGTGGCCAGGATCGGTTTGTGTGCGCCAACATAGTCATAGAATTTTGCGGAAACGTTGAGCGGGTCGTGCGACACGAGCAGCGCATAGTCGCTATCTTTCATCGCAGCCAACGCGGCACGCTGTGGCAGGAAGCCGTTAAGTTCTACCATATCGCCAAGTCTCAGGAGGGAGTCGCGGTAGCGAGGCTCCTCAATATGACCGATAAACCGAATCTGTAGCCGGGACTTCACCTCAGATGGTAATGCCAATAAAGCTTCGACCAACGTTGTCGGCTCAGTCGACCCGTAGACACTCCCGATGTATGTGACCACAACTCTATCGTCGGACCTTGGTCTCGTAATCGGCTCCGAAGCCCCCAACATCGAGGCGTCAAAGCCATTGGGAACGACTCGGAACTTGTGCTCGGATTCATCGGGATAGCGTCGTCGAATTTCGTCGCGTGCGGCATCCGTAACTGCAACCACTGCAGTAGCATCTTTCACTGCCGTGGCTTCAATTTGATGTGCAATTCTCGCCGCACGATCGCTCCGGCTGAAGCTGACCAAGTCGATCGTCGTAGCCAGCCATTCATCTCTAAAGTCGAGAACAATCGGTAGCGTCGGGTACCGTTTCCTGAGCCTTTCTACAAGAAGTACCGAGGAGAAGGGAGGAACCGTAATAAGCACCAGGTCGATGTTGCGCTCTTTGACGATTCGCGTCGCCGCTCGCGTAAGCATGGGAACCCATGTGACCTGCGGGTCGGGAAGTAAAATATCCTGCACCAATCGCTTCAGGAGATTCGGCTTTCGCGAAGAACCGGTGTCGGAGGCATTTATGCTCCCAGAACGGCGACCCACAATCAGTTTTTTCAGCCCCTTTTTGACCGCAAAAGGAAGGTCGAGAGTAATGGTGCGATGAACCATGACCTCAGGCGGAATCTTGCTGAGCAGGCTGGGATCAGTCCCCACCGCAGATGCGTTTCGTGTGGTTAGAACGTCTACCCGCAATCCCTCGCTGGGAAAATAACGCGCAAAGCTTCCGGCGCGCAATACACCTACGCCGCCTGCGGGTGGAAACGAATATGTCACGAGCAACACGTTCAACGCGCTCATTGGCTAACCTGCTCCGCACCTGCTCTCGCAGCGGCGAAGCTCGTCTTAGCATGAATGACCGATTCGGCGGCCTGATACATTTGCCACGCCGTAGCCCAATGGATCTCGATGCCTCTCCGTTCTGCTTCTTCAGCCAGCCAGCGGTACATGTTGGCTAACCCGCCACCGAGCAGAGGTTCGAGATTCCTCTCCTGCGCCCCGTGCGTGTAGAGCTTCAGAAATAGGTCGTCGCCAATCGTGGGCGCAAGATCGAACCACTTTCGAACACGAGAAGGAGTGGGCATATCGTACCCTGCAATCTCCCCGGTCTCGAGGCGAGGAACCACGCGCTCGCCGAACCTGAGCCCGAGTGGTCCCGTAAACATAAGCAGGTCGCCGCGCCTTCCGCCGCCCACCGTGGCTTCGATACCTCGATCGAAAGATTTTGGCCGATGGTCAGGGTCGCTCGTGCACCAATAAACCTGATTTACCACTCGTCCCTGGGTTGGAGAGGGAAGCGATGGCATCGTGAAATCGGCATAACATCCGAGTTCTCGCAATAGTGCAATTTCGCCGTTCAGCCCACATGCCTTGCCTTCCGGATGAGAGTTATCAAGCGCCCAGTTCCCGTGAATAAACCCAAATACCGTTTGGCCATTCTGTTTGTGAAGAAGGCCATGATCGTCTGTTAGTCGACGACAGTACTCGGTAACTTTCTCGATGAATGAATCACGCTGCTCTTTATCGTGATGCAGATGTACTTCGACGTCGCCCACTCCAAGCCGAGCGATTTCCGCTATCCCCTCGACCAGGTCGAATCGATACTCTTCTTGAGGATAGAAAAAGGTGTACTGCGGCCGTTGTCCATCGCTGTCTCGGGGAGCCGCATCCGCAATTTTGGGCCAGGAATTGCGCCATCGCGCGACGCGACCGATAGCCAATTCACTCGATGCACCCATTCCCAGGGGTTCGTAATGATCGGTTATAGCCACCCATGCCCGCTTTGGCCTTGTCGGATGCATGGCGTGTTTCAGGCGGTTCTCGAGATACGGCAAAAGCCATATCTCCGCATGTCGGGGTAGCTTCATTAGATTTGTTCAGCCTTTATCCGTCTGAAACCGGTTGAAAGCACGCGCAATCCTGGACGATTTCGTTCAAGTATCGGTCACCATTCTGTTTCCTGTCAAAACAAACGTCATCAGCGCGACGACAAATTGAGAAAGTAAAGATCAGTGCAGTCAGAAATGAAAATCACTACAAAAGTGGGATGGAAGCCTCGCTATTTATGTGCTCTGCTTAAAGGTGGATTGATCGTGAGATCGCTTTGCCGTCGAGACCAAGGTCTTTACCTACTATGTGGAATGTCGAGTTCTCGAATTGCGCAGTACGCACTGAAGCTTGGTCCCTTCAAATACGACTCAGGTCAATTGCCGAGATAACGTCACTACGTGCGGCGACCCGCACCGGTCAACATCCCGGAATATGATAGAGGAACTGCTGCATCGACCTAGATCAAAGGCATGAACGTAAATGCGAATCGTCCAACTCGTAAATAATCTCGATATGGGCGGCTTAGAGAGGCTTGTTCTAGATCTCGCCCGCTGCCAACTCGCCGACGGTCATCAGCCGATGATCTATTGCCTGACACATCCGGGACGTCTCGCAGGAGAAGCCGAAGCAATGGGCATTCCAGTCAGAGCTTTCGACAAGCTGCCTGGACCGCGTCTAAGTACCGTGTGGAAGATTGCGCAACAGCTTAGGCATGATCGACCCGACGTATTGCATACCCATAATCACCTGGTGAGTCATTACGGGGTGGTGGCTGGCAAATTGGCCGGCATTCCCGTCATAGTCAATACCCGTCATCGCGCCGAGCAGGTTCACGTTAGCTCCCCAGAGGAATCGAGGATTGACCTCGAATCTCCCGACAAGACATCAGATCTGATATTCAAGGCCACGATGCCATGGGTCGATGCCGTTGTACTTATCTCCGAGTCGACACGGCAATTCTTTGTCAACCATCGCGGCGTGCCCGCCAAAAAGGCGCGGGTTATTTTAAATGGAGCAAATCTCGAAAGGTTCCTGCTCTATCCCGCACAACCTGGTTCAGAGTTACCGAGAGTACGTTTC
>Ga0255352_1000281_pt1 | contig 28756 bp, 24 predicted proteins | sample HBST0metaG_FD_189939 | JGI IMG/M metagenome (GOLD analysis project Ga0255352, IMG submission 189939) | Peat soil microbial communities from Stordalen Mire, Sweden - H.B.S.T0 | ecosystem: Environmental > Terrestrial > Soil > Wetlands > Peat | place: Sweden: Norrbotten County, Stordalen Mire...
CCACGCGCTCTATCCGCATAACGAGCTAATTGAAGGATTGGACTCACGGCTGGGAGTGATTCAGAAGCGCATGGAGATTTATAGCGCCGGCATTGAACCAGACGCCGGTATTGACAACGTGCTTGCGCAGTATGCCACGGTGGGCGTGGGCGGACTGCGGCGGCACCTGGCGCGCACCAACTACGAAACGCTCTATCGCACGCGCATGAGCACGCTGGTGTCGTTGACGGGAAGGGCCATCGATTTTGCGGCCGCCCTTTCTGGGTCAATGATAGTTGCGCCCGCCGAAATGATTCCGCGCACCGCGCGGCTGGGACGGCAGATCGCAGACATTCGTCATTGCCTCAACACGCGCGGAGAACCGTGTGAGTCTGAGTTCGAGCCGGAGCCGGACGCAACCAAACCACTCATGTTCGAGCTTGAGTCAATGGTGTCAAACATGCCGGCCGTTTTCTCGAGCAAGGCCGCAATCGATCCGCGCCTGGAGCTGCTGGAAACTCCGAAATCGTCGAATCGTCTTTTTGTCGACGATGCTTTTACGAATCCTGAACATCTGCGCTTCGTTCTCGGCGGAACTCTGGCCGCGATGCTCTGCTACGTGCTCTATGTTTCGCTGGCATGGCCGGGCATTTCAACGTCGGTCACGACCTGCGTGCTGACGGCGCTTACCAATGTGGGTGCATCGCGACAGAAGCAGGTGTTGCGCATTGCCGGGGCCGCGCTGGGCGGATTCGTATTCGGCTTGGGCGCGCAGATCTTCGTTCTCCCCTGGATCGACTCCATTTCCGGATTTGCGATTTTGTTTGCGGCGGTCACGGCGATTGCCGCCTGGATCGGCACCTCCAGTTCGCGACTCTCGTATGCCGGAGTTCAAATGGCGCTGGCTTTTTACCTGATTCACCTGAGTGAATTCAGTATGCAAACATCGCTCTTGGTGGCGCGCGACCGTGCGATTGGCGTGCTGGTGGGCACCTCGATGATGTGGATGGTCTTCGAGCGCTTCTATCCGCGCTCGGCAGGCGACGAGATGATCCGCGTGTTCGTACGCAATCTGCGACTAATGGCGGATCTCACGTCGGACACGCCCGCCAATGCCAATCCTCAAGCTATTCTTAAAATCCGCCAGCAGCGCGAGCAGATCTATCGCAATTTTGGTGAGGTTAACGCGCAGTCGGACGCGGTGCCGTTCGAGACAGGAGACCGGCGCGCGGGCGATATGGCGGCAAGGGACCGGCTGCGTCGATGGCAGGCATCGCTGCGAACGTTTTACCTGCTTGAAATTCCGCTGTTGCAGTTTCGCGTTTTCGGCGCGGAGACGGACAGGTCAGAATCCTTCGCGCTCATTGAATCGAACTTTCGCAACGCGTCTGGGAGGGCCCTGTTGCACATGGCCGAGGACATCGAGATGCAACTGAAAACACGGCAGCACGATGTTCACCGCGAGCCGAGCCTCAAGGAGCTTCTGCGGCGCTTGTGCGATGAGCACTCCGCCACAATCTCAGAACGCGAGTTGGCGCTGCTTGAGATGTCGAAAAGAATCGCTCCACTGCTTGACAATCTTTCGGAAGAGATAGGCGGCGAACAGCTCTATGAGACGGCTGACGCCGCAGGTGCCTTGATCGCAAGATGAATTTGTTTCGTCAGAATCTTGTCACTGGAGTCTTCGTCGCATCTTTTACCTCGACAGTGCTGAGAGTCGGAACGTTTGGATTCTTCCTGCAGTTTTGGTGAGCTTCTTATCCAAAAGATTTAACCGCACCGATCTAATTAGATGGAGTCCGAGACGCTTTAGTTACAGGCTAAAAACAGCTAAAAAACGCATGACAAATGTTGTAACTTTCTGCTCTGCGCACCTCTCTAGTATGTCGCCGCTGCACTTGTTTCTTTTCATTTTCGTGAATGTTTAGGACCCTCGCGACGAGTGATCAGCCAAGGAGACAGCGGGAGTCCCCTGCTGAATTGGAGAACACATCATGAAGGTCATGTCCTATGTTGTCGCGCTTATGCTGTTAATTGGCGCCGCGACCTCGATTCCCGCCTACGCTCAGGATCGGCACTACCTGGTCGTCACTGCATCGAACACTGCAACGAACAGCCTGTTGGTATACAACAGCAAGAATCAACTTATCGAAACATTGCCCACTGGTGGTAATGGCGGTGTCGCGGGAAACGCGGGTGGAATCGCAACCTCTCGCGATCGTCTGGCCGTGGTCAACTTTGGTTCCAAGGACGTCTCCATTTTCGCGCGTTCCGATGAAGGATTCCGTTTGGCACAGGTAGTTTCCGCGGCATCCAGTCCGGTGAGCGTTGCGTTTGGTCACGACCATCTTTACATTCTCGGAACAACGACGGTCGAATCGCACGAGCTTTTCGAATTCGGCGTGAGCCCGGGGCTTGACGGAAAGGCAGGATTGGTCAAGGCCGATGGTTCTGCGGCCCAGGTTGGAGTTCTCGACAGACAACTCATCATCTCTGAAAAGAGCAATGCGATCGAGACCGTAAAACTGGGACGGGACGGAGCTGTTGAGGGCGTGGCGACACTTGTCCAGAACATCCCCACGAATGTAAACGCACCGTTTGGCCTGGTGACTCGCGACAACGAGGCGTACGTGACGATAGCCCACGCCAACGAGATCAGCCTCGTCCGCAGCGATGCAGTGGTGACTGTTACCGGATCGGGGACGCAAAGCGCGCCTTGCTGGTTGGCTCTCGATGGCCCGTATTTGTTCTCGGCAAATTCGCCGAGCAAGAGCGTGTCGCGCTACCTGGTATATGGAAAGCAAATCATCCAGGCAAAGGCCGTGTCTGCGTCGTTCAATGGAAACCCGACCGATGTTGCCTATAAAAATGGTTTGCTTGGCGTGATCGACGGCACGGGAGCGGCTTCACATCTTTCCATCTTCAGCGTGGATGGAGATGGCGAATTGAACCTGAAGGGTGTTTCCACCATTAACAGCGCGGCGAACGGTGTGGCTGTCGTCGACAGCGAGGAGTAAGAACGTCATCTGGCACGTGTGCGATCAACAACGCGAATACCAAACAAAACGTTGCGAGCTGCGGCTCTGTGCCTTCTATCAAAGTACGGAGCCGCAAGGTTGTCTGAATCACCCTAAATGGTTTTGAACATGCTGCCCTGGGGATGAGCGACTGTGTTCTCATGAAATTCATGGGACGAGGCCAAACCGAACGGACACGCAAGGGCATGCCTGCGACCCTTGGTTTGTTGTTGCTTTCTGCGTTATGGGCCGTGGCCTGGCTGCGCACCGATCTGTTTCCGCATTCAGGAGCAGACATGTTGTCGACGGCACGTGGCCAGGCGGCACTTTTTTTCATCTTCGCAGCCGTTGCTGCGTGTATGTCTTTGGCACGACGCGTCGAATTTCCGCGCGGGCGCTACGCGTGGGCGTGCGCGGGCATCGGTGTTGGTCTGTTCGTGGTTCCGGCGGGCGTGGCGGCCTGCACGCAAGACTGGGTTTCCCGGCTGGACCAAGTCGCGTTTTTCTCTCTGACGCCCGTGTTTGCCGTCGTACTGGAACCATATCTGCAGGACGGCGCACCGCGGCAAGGGAAAAATGCTTTGGCCGGCGCGCTGGCTGCAATCGCGGGTATTCTCTGTCTCTTCCCTCTCGACCTTCCCGGCTCATTTCGCGCGGGAGTAGCGTGGTGCTTCCTTATTGCAACAGTTGTTGGCATCGCGGCAATAAATTGTTTCGCGGTGAGACTTGCACGAGACCTGAGCGGCCGCTCGACTCTCGCGATGGCGGCGGAGGCTGGTGCGGCAAGCGCTGTTTTTTTTGCCGCAGCAGCTGCATTGACGCCGCACAGCGGATGGCGTTGGAGCGAGATATCACCGCAATTTGTTTGGGCAATGCTGATTGACCTCCCTGCCTTGTTGTTGCTGTTTTGGCTGATGCGCCGACTCAGCGCCTCAAGAATGGCCGCTCGGTTTCTTATCGCGCCGCTCTTCGCCACGCTCGGGGGAATTGCACTGGAACCAATGTTGCCGCCAGTGCGCGCCCTTCTCGGCATAGCACTCCTGGCTGCCGGCGCGGGATGGCTTGTCTTCGCGCCTGAGGAAACAAACGATGGTGAGGAAGGGCACTCGCTGACGGTAATACCTGCTGATTTGCCGCGACAACCGCCAACTGACTCTTGACGATAAGGGGACTTGCTCTCAGCATGCTCGGCCGGCGCACGCGAAGACAGTCTGATTCCGCATTGTCGTGTTGAGGATTGTTGTGGCGTGACGAAGTAGCAAAAAAAGCCGTGCCTCTTAAACAAGTGAGGCACGGCGTATTGTTGGTGACCCCGCGCGGGGTGATCGCTACTTGCGTTCGCGCGGTGCGAAGCCGAAGGTCACGGAGACCGAGAGACTGCGAGCCGACATGAAGGTTGGCTGATCGGCGCCGCTGATCGGGGTGGTTTGGTTAAAGGGATCTGTATAAGTAGTCCCCGCAATGGTGTTCGATGTACTTGTGCCGCTCAGTGTCAGGGCGGTCATGTTGTGCTGATTAAGCAGATTGTCGCCGGAGAGGCTGATCTTGGTTCCGTCAAATATGGAATGGTTGCGGACGGTGAAGTTGATGTAGGAAGTAAGGTCGCTGAATGGAGCGATGATGGCCTGGTTGTGATAGGCGCCAGCATCTACGTGCTGCTCTCCGACGCGTTTGTTGAAGAGGCCGAGGTCGAATCCATGATCGGAATAAGTGAGTCCTTGCATCTCGGTATCGGCGGGAGTCCCCTGAACCCACAGCCCTGAGGGAGCATCCACATTCAAGGGTGAAGTTGGAGTGCCGGCATTCAACTTTCCTTCGTAGTAGGCGTTGGCGGCGGTTGCATTCAGGTAGAGATCAAGCCCTTTGGTAAGGACGGCCGTGGTCTCGAATTCGACGCCCTGGGTGATGGAACTCGGTTGAAGAAAGTTGACCGTCTCGGAAGTGGTTGGGTCGATGACACTGGAATAGCTGTTCTGAAAGCGGACGCGGTAGGCATCGGCATCAATGGATATTTTGTTGGCCTTGAAGACGGTTCCCATCTGGTAAGTGGTCGACTTCTGCTGCTTTGGCGGGGTCAAGAGTCCTGGCGTGGGATCAGTCGCAGTCGGCGTGTGGGAAAAATCGTAGACGGTGCTGGGAGGAACGATGCTGCCGGTTGAAGCCTGCGCGTAGATTGCCCAGTCGTTCTGGATGCGGTAGTTGAAATCGAGCGAAGGAAGAGGCGCGTAAAAGGAGCCCGTGTCTGTGGCAGTGGCGGAGCAAGCCGCGATGGTGCTGGCGCAGGTGAGCGGACCGACGGTCTTGCCGTCATCGGCCTTATGGATCACGTTGTAGGTGTAGTAAGCGAACTTACTTCCGGCGGTGACGTTGAACTTTGGCGTGATGTGGAATTCGTATTCCGCGAAGGGCTGATAGGAGTCGGTGTAGAAGGTCTCGTCGAAGTTGGGCAGGGACTGATCGGCCCATCCGCTCAACGGATCGGAAGGGTACTGATGGCGCTTGGTGCGAGCCCAATCGAACCACATTCCCGCGCGCAGTACACCGAACCTGGATGTCTGAGAGACGGTGGCAGTTTCGCCGTACTTGCGATAGCTGTTGTACTTGTCCACACCGCAGGGCTCGGAATAAACGGTGAGCCCAGTGGTGGCGCTGGTCTTGCCGGTTGCAATGACATCGCAAGGAGAGACAGCAACACCGTTGTAGTAGAGTGTCTTCGCGCCCTTGCTATTGGGGGCTATGAACGAGCCGGGAACCAACGAGGGGTTGGCCAGACCGGCTGCCTGGGTAACTTCAGTGATGGGTGTGGCATTGGTGTAGAGTTCGCCGTTGTCGTAGTTGTAGGTGTACCCCTTGAAGTCGATGTACCAACCTTTGCCGATGTCGGACTTGACGCCCACGTATTCGAAATCAGTAGGAACGCGATAGTGGTTGTATTGATAGTCGAGCCAGTTAGTCGGGTCGGAGTTGTTGACCATTTCAAAATTGTAGCCGTAACCGGTGTAAGGCAGGATGCCGCTGGGAGTGGTGTTGTAAGCGGTTTTGGTGGACGTCACCGTTACCGTGGAGGCGCAGAGGGCAGAGGGAGTTGAGGCAAGCGTCTGGCAGCGGGTCGGGTTGAGGCCGTAGGTGTTGGCGGTGAGTTGGATAACACCGCTGAAGCCGGTGATCACGGTCTTTGGCGAGAGCTGGTATTGATAGAGCAACGAACCGGCATTGCGTGTGTTGAAGTTGAAAGTCTGGTAGCCGTCCGATGTCATGTGGTGAACATCGACGAAGAGGTTGGATTTTTTGGGAGTGCCGAAGATGCCGAAGGGGCCGGAGTTGTAGGAGCCTTCGTAGAGCTTGGTGTTCCAGGTGCCGTAGCTCACCGTACCGCGAATGTCTTCTTCGCTGTTGAGCGGCATGGACAGTAGATGGATGGAGCCGCCGAAGGGCGTCGGACCCGTTGTAGAAGCTGTGCCAGGGCTGCGGTCGAAGTCAACACCGCCGATCCACTGTCCGGGGAAGAAGGCCCAGGAGTGATGGGTGGGGCTATTGGTGTCGTAGAACGGCACGCCATCGAAGTCGATATCGAAATCGCCATCGGGGAATCCGCGAAAGGAGGTTTTACTCTGGCCGAGGCCGACGCCATCGGAGCTGATGGTGAATGCGCCAGGAACGATATTCACGATCGAACCGTAGTCGGCAATGGGCGAGGTGAAGTTCCTTATATAGGCATTGGCGATAAGCGACTGAGCGGAGCGCTCCTCAAGAAACCCACCGGAGGGCGCGGTTTCGGCGGCAATCGATTCGATGCCCGCGTTGACCTCAATCTGTTGCAGAACCGAGCTGACGGTCAGCGAGAGCGAGACTTGCACGGATTGCCCGATGCTTATGGTGACGTCCGATTTGCTGTTGGCGGAGAAACCAATGGCGCTGGCTTCAACCTTGTAAGTACCGGCGAGCAAGCCGGGAATCGCATAGTTGCCATTGACGTCGGTGTGCTGGGTCCGAGTCGCGTTCGTTACTTTGTTCGTGACTGTTACGGTAGCGTCCTGGACCCCCTTGCCTTGTACGTCAAGGACGGTGCCGCTGAGATTGCCGCCCGAGTTTTGAACCTGTCTGTTTGAGTCGACTGGAGCCCCAGCCGCGGCGTCTTGGCCTTGCAAAGGAATGTTCGATAGGCTGACGCCAAGCACGCAGAAAAGCGCGAAACCGATGCGCCGTGAAATCAGAAAGTCCTTCATTGATATTCGTCTCCTGGCAATGCGCAGACCGGTGTGAAAGCGCCTGCAGTTTCCGCAAACAGTGCAGAGAGAGTGCGGTTTAAGATTGCAGCTTTCTGCACCACTTAAGAAGCCGCTCCAGTCAGATGAACTGAAGTCTGATGAGTTTTGCTTCGCAAAAGCGAAGCGTGGTGGGGCTGCCCCAAGGGGTTTTCATTGTGCAACGTTTGAAACTTAACCGGCAGGCATGAATATCTGATTACAAGCCGATCTCTACGATTTGCGCTCCTACGCGTTATTCATTGCACAACCTGCGTTGGGGTTGGATTCGATGCGCGAATGATGGCGAAAGGACTCGTGTTTTCTTCAGGTTGCGCAGAGTCGAGCTTCGCCGGCACAGCGACGGTGCGGCTGTGATTTGAATGTGTCACAGGAACGCACTTCCTGAATGCACCTTCAGATTCATTTCAGATATGCTTCAGGTTTCGCGGCACGCAGATCTGTGATTTCGCATGCGCTGAGTGATTTTTCAGCGAATGTTGAGTGTTCATGTTGCTTGGACCTCGTGCATATGCAACGCTGGAATTCATGACGACTTGTTTTCGTTCTCGACGTTTCGGTTTTACGTTTGTCATTGCGGTTGCCTGCTTTGCTCCGCTTGTGCATGCGCAAGAATCTCCAAACCATTTAGCCAATGCGACGGTACTCATCATTCGCCATACCGAGAAGCCGGCAGAAGGTGCCAGTCTTACGCCGCAAGGCTTTGCGCGTGCCGCGAGCTACGCCCACTACTTTCATCCGTTTGTTGTCGATGGCGCTCCCCTCTCGATCAATGCGCTTTACGCAGGAGCCGATTCGCCGGATAGTATTCGCCCGCGTCTCACTCTCGAGCCGTTAAGCCAATCCATCGGGGTTCCGCTGAATACGCATTTCTCTACCAGCGAATCCGAGGCTTTCGCACACGCGCTGGCCACTGAGCCTCATGGCGACCACGTACTGATCGCCTGGCGGCATAAGAAGATCCCGGTGCTGCTTAAAGCTCTCGGCGCACATCCTGCGACTTTGTTGCCCGAGGGAACGTGGCCCGACGATGTGTACGACTGGGTCGTTCTTCTTCATTTCGATGGGGCGGGCAATGTGGATCGGGAACTGCTCATTCACGAACCCAATCCGCTTCCGTAGGAGCACACTTCCTTGCCCCATGCTTTTCGGCGGCTCACATAGCAGTCTGTGCTTGCTGCGCGCGTTGATCAATCGTAAGAGGAAATGCGATGCGAAACGAGGATCCCTGCATAGGAGCACTTTTGAGCGTGATCTTGGCCTGATGCGCGTCGGCGATCCAGCGTGCGATCGAGAGCCCCAAGCCGCAGCCCGCTTGGGTCTTTCTCTCTCTTAAATCGGCTTGGTAGAACCGCTCGAAGATCTGCTCCTGGGTTCCCGGCGCGATCCCCATTCCTGTATCGCGAATGGTCACGCCGGCCTCGGTCGCATCGGCGAAGACTTCGGCGTGAATCTCTCCATTCTCGGGGGTGTACTTGATTGCGTTGTCGAGAAAGATACCGAGTAGCCTGCCGATGAGCACTTCGTCGCCTTCAATGAATACCGGCGTTTCAGGCAAATCCCAGTCGAGGAGAATGCCGCCCGATTCGGCGAGATCTTCCACGCGGCGACATCCGTTGACCACGAGCGCGCAAAGATCGATTGGTTGAAACGTTGCTTCGTGCATGAAGTTTTTACTGCGCACGAGCGAGAGCAAAGCATCGAGGAGGGTGGCAGCCATGCAACATTCGGTGGCGATTCGATTCAAATCGTCGCGGTATTCATCCTCGCTGTGGGCACGATTTAGCGCTAGTTGTGCGGTAGCAAGAATGATGGTGATGGAAGTGCGCAGGTCGTGAGAGACGTCCGCGGAAAACTGGCTCAGGCGCGAAACGGCCGCTTCGAGCCGGCCGAGCAATTGGTTCCAGGCCTCGGCTAGCTGCTGCACCTCGTCCTTGCTTGCGGGCACGGGTACGCGTGCGGAGAGATTGCCGATTCCGATGCCCAGCGCAGCCTTGGTGAGGCGATCGACCGGGCCCATGGCTCGCCGACTGAGAAAGTAGCCGCAGAACGATGAGACGATGAGCAGCCCCGGCAAAAGAAACAGCAGCGCACCCCTGTAGATGCGGAGAATGTCCATCTCCTCACTGAGTGAACCGCCCTGGTACAACCGCAGTTGCATGCCGTTCAGTACAACCTGGTGGCACATTACCATGACCGGAGCGCCGCGGAGTTGCATCACTTGAAAACACACTTCGCGGCAGCCGGAGGAATTGGTGAAGACCCAGTCTGTCTCTCTTGTCGCAGATGGGAAAAACGGTGTTCCGTCCAATCGGCGCAGTTGAAACATGTTGCCTTCATGGGTTACCACCGCATAATCGCGCAATTGCTCGTCAAGGGGCGCTGAGATTTGCCTGGCGCGATTTTCCGCGAGCAACATAATCAGCCGCTCCTCGCGCCCCAGCAAGTGCGTCTTCTTCTCCCTGAGCAGCGCGTAGTACAAAACGCCATAAGAGATCACGCCGAACAGGACAACGCCGGCGAACGTTGCCAGCAGATACCAGAGCGTGAGCTTAGCGCGGATCGGAAGTGGGCGCATCATTCGTTTGCGAAAATGTAGCCGGTGCCATGCACGGTGCGGATGAGCGGCCGACTTTCGGAGTCATCCTTGAGCTTGCTCCGCAGGCTGTGAATATAGACGTCGAGTGTGTTGGCTTTCACCTTATCGGCTGCCCCCCAACCGGCTTCGATCAGATCTTCGCGCGAAGTAACCAAACCACGGCGGCACATGAGGACTTCAAGTAATGCCACCTGCTTACGGGTCAGCGCAACCGAATAGCCGTCACGTACCGCAGTGCGTTGCGTGCGGTTGAGGGTAATGCCCCCGACTTCGAGAATCGGAGGTACCGCATTTTTTGATCGCCGCGTAATAGCTCGCACACGAGCGAGCAGGATCTCAAGCAGAAAGGGCTTGACCAGGTAATCGTCTGCCCCAAGGTCGAATGCCTCGAGCACTTTTGGCACGGAATCAACCGCAGTCAACATGAGGATCGGGGTCGTACACCGCTGGGATCGCACTTTTTCGAGAACCGACAGCCCGGTCATGCCAGGAAGAAGGATGTCCAATAGAGCAGCATCATATTCCCCTTCCAGCAGCATTTCGGCGCCCTCAGTGCCGCTGTACGAGATCGCCACACTATGGCCATCTTCCCGCAAGCCACGTTCGACAAGGGCGGCAATACGCTTGTCGTCCTCGATCAGCAAGACATTCATAGCCGTGTAAGGACAAAGTATCAAGGCTATATGTATGGCGTGTTAATGTCGCGTAAAGGCAGCCGCGAAACCTATGAAGTTGTGCTGCTGGGGTTGTGCCAACCGCCGTCTGCCGCGGCTAGTGCATCAGCCTGCTTCGGCCCCCAGGTGCCACGCTTATAAGGACGAACCCGAGGATGATGCTTGAGTACGTTCTCGACCACGGTCCATGCTGCCTCCACCGCATCCTCTCGCGTAAACAGTCCACCGTCGCCTTTCATGGCGTCGCCCAGGAGTCGCTCGTAGGGAGATTCTTCTCCGGGTTGCTGTTCAAGCAAATAAAGCTCGCGCTGCTCTCCGATAAATTCTTCTCCGGCGAGCTTGACCCGAGCGGCAAGCCCGATCTCCGCATTGGGAGATAGCCGAAAGCGAAGATAATTCCCTTGCCCGGCGGCTGCCGCTGCGTCCGCGAAAAGCTTTTGCGGAGGCGGCTTCAATGCTACAAGTACTTCGGTCGCGGTATCGGGCAGATATTTGCCAGAGCGCAGATACCACGGCACCCCATCCCAACGCCATGAGTCGATAAATAGACGGAGCGCGCAATATGTTTCGACATCGGAGTTCTTTGCTACATCCTTCTCCTGTCGGTAACCAACATATTGACCACGCACCATGTCTGCGGGTTTAAGAGGGCGGATGGCTTTGAACACGGTCGCCTTCTCGGTTTGCACTGCTCCGAAATTGCGACCCGCGGGCGGTTCCATGGCGAGCAGGGCGACAATCTGAAATAGATGATTCTGGATGACGTCGCGCAGGCAGCCGGCGGATTCGTAAAACGCGCCGCGCGTTCCCACGCCGAAGGTTTCAGACAAGGTGACCTGGACGCTGGCGATGTAGTTGCGATTCCAGATGGGTTCAAGAAACGAATTGGCGAATCGAAAGTAAAGGATATTCATGATCGCTTCCTTGCCCAGGAAGTGATCGATACGAAAGATCGAATCCTCAGGGAAAACCGACCGCGCGACGCGGTTCAGCGCGACGGCCGACGCCAGGTCGCGTCCAAACGGCTTCTCTACGATGACGCGCGCATTCGCGGCCAACTTAGAGGCGCCCAGACCCTTGATGACGGTCTCAAAAAGCGATGGCGGGATGGCGAGGTAGTGGGCCGGGCGGCGTGCTGCTCCGAGCGCCTCTTTGATCGACGCGAAGGTATTGCTGTCGTTGTAGTCGCCACTCACATACTTGAGTAGAGAAAAAAGGCGGTGAAGGGCTTGCTTATCGTCGATCCCACCCGATTGCTTGATGCTGTGCGTCACTCGTTTCTGCAGTCGCTCGAGAGTCCACTTTGGAAACGCAACGCCGATTACAGGAACGTTGAGGGTGCCGCGTTTGACCATCGCATAGAGCGCGGGGAAGATCATCTTATGGGCGAGATCGCCTGTCACGCCATAAACCACAAGAGCATCTGAATGAGACGTGCGCATCAAGGGGACTCCTTCTTGTTGGCAGCTTTGATAAAGGTTACCGAATATTGATCGCAATCCCGATGATAACTTGCCGGCGAGACTGACTGGCAGCCTCGGAGAATTGACTTCCGTGTCGGTTGCTTCAGATTTAGGTCGTGTATGACCTGACACGTCCTGTGTGTCCGCTGACACGCGCGTCTTCCTCGATCGCCACCTAACTCCTTATTTTTCAAGTGATTCTTATCGGCAAGCCATTTGCAATCCCCATTGCGCAGGCGGAACACTAGGGGACGCGATGAGGACGATGAACTTCAGCAGGTTGGCAGCGATTCCGGTATTGATTGCAGCGATGTTCTCGAACAAAGCTATAGCTCAACAGCAACCACAGGTACCGCAGACGTCGTCTTCGCAGCGAGTCATCGTGGTGAGTCTCGAAGATCGCAAGCTGGCCCTCATTGAAAACGGCGAAGTGAAAAAAGTGTATAACGTCGCGGTGGGCAAGCCATCCACGCCCAGCCCTGAAGGCACTTTCATTATCGAGCGCCGCGTCGCCAATCCCACTTATCAGCACGATGGCAAGACTGTGCTTCCGGGGCCGGGCAACCCAGTGGGGACGCGGTGGATGGGGCTGAACAAGTACGGCTACGGCATTCACGGAACCAACGAGCCAAAGTCGATCGGCAAGGCCGCATCGCATGGCTGCATTCGCATGGCGCAGCCCGACCTCGAAGAGCTTTACGCGCTGGTCTCGGTCGGCGACACGGTGCGCCTGGTAGGCCAGCGTAACGACGAAACTGCGCGGCTCTTCAATCCGGATCGAACGACCCAGAACGCCATCGTGGCTGCCATGCCCAGCACTCAATTTGTCCAGGTTGCGACGTCCCAGGAACGCACATCTGCTGTAAGGGTGAACCAGACTGCCACTGTTTCCACTATGACTGCGGCCGGCACGCGGTAGGAGAGATCGCCATGACGCTGCTTGACGAAGCAACAAGCGCCCTCGGAGCCGTGCTGCTGCCGGTGGTCGCTGGACTCTTGCTGGAAGAGCTCACCTTTGGAGGATTGGTTCGGCTACTAATTGTTCGGCGTTCGAGAACCACTAAACCCGTCAACCGCAAACATCAACCGCACTCGTAAAGTTCAAGGAGACCTTCGATGCTCGCACTCAAGTTGTTGTTAACTGTCGCAGGAGCGCTTTTGCTGGCTGTCGCGCTGGCAATTCCGCTCGTTGCCATCATTCATCGCATCCGCCGCGCACGCCGTACAGAGGGTCCGGACGGAGACATCATTGAACCAATAACAATTCCGTGGGGAGGCCCTGTGGCGCTGGCGCTTATCGCGTGCCTACCGCTGCTTGTAGCATCGAGCATCGTTGTTGTCGGCAGCGGCATGGGCGCAGTGCGCATAAGCCAGGTTCGCGGCACTCTGCCGGGCACACTGTATCCCGGAACGCATTTCGTAACCCCGCTGCTCGAAACCGTGCAGACCTTTGACCTGCGCGATCATCTTTTTACTGCGGGCGTTGTCGATGGCGGACCGCGCACTTCCGCGCAGAAAGGCGGCCTCAACGTGCAATCGCGCGAAGGCCTGAATATTGGCCTCGCCGTCACGGTGCGGTACCGCCTCGACCCCAACAAGCTCGATAGCGTGCAGGCCCACCTGCCGCAGCCCGCGGACAAAGAGTTAGTGCCGCCGGTTGTGGCTAGCGCGTGGCGCGAACTGGCGCCTCAGTACACGGTGCGCGAAATCTTCTCTACCAAACGAGAGGAAGTGCGCACCAGGGCCAGCAACCTTATCACGCACAAACTGGCGACGGACGGCATTGTTGTTGAAGAGGTAATGCTGGCCGATATTCAGTTGCCCGATGAGTATGCCAAAGGTCTGGAAGGCTTGCTGCTTAAAGAGCAGGAGGACGACCAACTCGGCATCGTCACCGATATTCAGCAGAAGCAAGTCAAGATAGCGGAGTTACAGGCTGAAGCGGAAGCGGTACAAAAGGTGAAACAAGCCGAGGGTGATGCGCAGTCCAAGGTGGTCGAGGCGAAGGGTGAAGCCGACGCCATGCAGTATACCCTGCCGCTCAAGCAGAAACAGATTGAACAGAGCAAGCTCGAAGCCGAAGCGCGCAAGGAATCGACGATTCAAAATGCGGAGGCCGATGCAGAGGCCAAGGTCATTGACAGCAAAGCAGAACTACAGCGGCGCAACCTGCTGGCCGAGGCTGAAGCCAGCCGCGTCAAGTTGATGGCTGCAGCCAACGCGGAGCGCATGACCAGCGAGGCTGCACTCCTGAACAAGTCGCCGCTGCTGATCAACAAGATCATCGCCGAGCGCCTGTCCGACAAGATCCAGGTGGTGATGGTTCCATCCGACGGGAAGTTTTTCTTCGCCAACGATGTTTTCAAAAGCATGGCAAACAGTCCCGTCATCAAGCAGGAGATGGATAGCGAAGAACCAACCGCGCCGAAGCCCGGCCACTGATCAACTATGCCGGTGGAACGATTCTGTCCCGCCGGCTTCTTCTTCGTGCAAGCCGCTTTTCTCATGAGCCTGAGACGAACATGAACCCGCAAACGATATAATCCGCGCAAACGAAGTTACAAAGAAAGCAGTGAGGCTATGAGACTGTTGCGAAGGGTGACAGGGTGGGCAAGTGTGCTGATGACGGCGCTAGCGCTCAGTGCTGCACCCGCTCATGCGCAATGGGATCAGCCCACCGCCGCGGTCGCCGACCAGGTCGCAGCAATTGTCGGCCCCAGTCAGGCGATGCTCACTCTGCGCAATTCGTCGTCGATCCCGAACGCCGACGTCCCACTCATCCGAGCCCTGCTGGAACAGGAATTGAAATCCCGCGGCGTAGCGATCTCCAGCAGCGATAGCGCCAACCTGATACGCGTGACTCTGAGCCAGAACGATCGTGCTCGCCTATGGGTTGCGGAAGTAATCCAGGGCAAAGCGACGCGTGTGGTCATGGTAGAGAGCAAGCTGTTGCCCGGCAAGCAAACTGCGACTGCGTCACAGCTTGTTCTACGCAGCCAGCGCTATCTAGGTTCGACCGATGGCAGCGACCTCAGTGCCGTCAATCCCCCGGGTCCGGTGCTCGCCGCACTCGAAGTGAATGGCAATCTTATCGTGCTTAAAGATACGACTGCGACGCTGCTTCAAATGTCTCCTAACGGTTGGCAAAATCGCGCGGCATCCGAGTTCCGTCCGCGTACACCGTTGTCGCGGGATCAACGAGCAATGCTTGTTGCGTCTGCGGAAGGAAGCGGATTCACTGCGTTTCTGCCGGGGACGGAATGCACCGGCAGCCTTGGGACCGTCGCACAACCCGATGAGGCGTGGACCGTTCACTGCCATGACAGCGACGATCCTTGGCCGATCCTTGAGAGCGGCGACCCTCATAATCCGACCGTGATCAAAGCCTTTTACAACGCGGGGCGGAACTACTTCACGGGCGTGATCGCTCCCAGCATCAGCGTCGATCTGCCATCGTTTTATGCGGCCGCGTTGCTACCGCGCTCAGTAGGCTCGGCGCTGCTCATCACCGGTGTCGACGGCAAAGTGCAGTTAGTGGACAACGGCGCGTTGCGAACCGTCAGCGGCGCGCGCGATTGGGGCAGCGACGTCGCAGTGCTTAAGTCGGGATGCGGTTCGGGCACGCAAGTCATAACGTCTGGATCAGGTGAAGCTCTCACCGACAGCTTGCGCGCCTACGAATTGCCTGCCCTCGAAGCCGTGCCTGCCAGCGCTCCGCTCGCTGTCGATGGCACCGTGACCGCACTGTGGTCCTCACCGGATGGCAAAAGTGTATTTGCCGTTGTGCGCGGACCAGAAGATCAATACGAGGTGGACCGTGTTACGGCGCTTTGCAATTAGTTTTGTGTTGATCGCCTTGGGGATTGCGTGCCATGCGCGCACGCGCCCGCATTATGGTGGCACCTTGCGTGTCGAGATCGAGGGCGATCCTTGGCAGCGGCCCGATGGAATGGCGCGCCGCCTTGTATTCGACGGGCTCACGCGGGTTAATCGCGATGGCACCGTGAGCCCGGCACTTGCAGTGCGCTGGTCGTCGGAGGCGGACAATCATCGCTGGCAGTTCTGGCTCCGGACAGGGATTCACTTCAGCGATGGCACTGGCATTACATCGGCTGATGTTGTTACTTCCCTGAATGCATCGTGTCCCTCCGATTGTCCGTGGACCGCGGTTCGAGCGGCCGGCTCATCGGTGATTTTTACGGGCGATATGCCAATGCCCGTCCTGCCGTCGCTACTGGCGAGTGATGCCTACCTGATCTCAAAGAGCGGCGCGAGTTCTGAATTCGCAACCGGAGGTCTCGTTGGCACTGGCGCGTTTCAACCCGCGGGCTTCGCCAATGGCACGCTGACATTAGCCGCCAACGAAAATGGATGGCAAGGCCGTCCGTTTGTCGATGCCATCCAGTTGCGCGTGCATCGTTCCATTCACGATCAGTGGCTCGACCTGGGCTTAGGCCGTGCCGATGTTGTCGAGGTGCCCGCGGAACAGATGCGCGCTGCGCAACAACAACATTTCGCGGTCATCAGTGCGCCTCTCGTCACTTTGCTGGCGATTGAAATCTCGGATAACGGCGCTCTCTCGAATCCGTTGCTGCGTGCGTCGATTGCTGCGTCCATCGATCGCAGCGTGCTCTCCAACGTTATTTTTCAAAAACAGGCTGAGGTCACAGCCAGCGTATTGCCGGCAAGGATTAGCGGCTACTCCTTCCTGTTTCCGCCCGATCGCGATCTGAACAGAGCGCATGATCTGCGCGGTGGGCTGACACCTCGTCAGCTTAACCTCGCCTATCAAGGCGGACCCACGATGCAACTGACTGCGCAGCGCATCGCACTTAATCTGCGCGAGGCCGGATTCAACGTACAGCCCACAAATGCGTTTCCACGCGGCGACCTCACGTTGCGAACGATTAATCTCGAAGATGGGAATCCTCGTTCCGCGTTGGAGTCGATCTTGCGAGATACAGACGCGCCGGCAGCGATACCCGACTCCTCTCCTTCCGCGCTTTACAAAGTGGAGCATGAATTTCTGGAGCACCATACTTTGGTTCCTCTGCTCTATCTACCACGGATGTTTGCCATCAGCGGCCGCTTGCATGATATGACTCTCGACGCGGCGGGATTTCCTGATCTCGCGAACGTCTCTCTAGGAGACACGCCGTGAGCCTGCGCCAAAAGCTGCTCCTGCTGTTCTCATTCACCGTGGCGGCCGCGGTGGCGGCAGTCGCATGGACGGTCCTGCTGCGCATCAGGCTTGTCTTTGAGCAACGTGATCAGCAGGACACGGCGCTTGTTGTCAGCCAGTTTCAGCGCGAGTTCCAACATCGCTCTACCGAAGTGGCGGCCGCCGTCGACCATCTTGCGACGAGCGAGCGCATGCGCACCATGGCGTTTGAGTTCGTGCAGTCGAGAGACGCTGGGCCATATTTAACCGAAGCACAGAACCTGGCTCAACAGGCGCAACTGGACTTCCTTGAAATCGTCGGGCCCGACGGCAACGTAATCAGTTCCGCGCAATGGCCGGCGCGCTTCGGTTATCCCGAACCCGCAGCCAAATCTTCCGCCCAGACGCCATACCTCAAACGCGAAGAAATGCCGGACGGCACAACCGCGCTGGGCCTCTTTGCCACGCGTGTCGTGCGCGGGGCTGAGCCGGCGGTGCTACTGATTGGTGGCAAGCGCCTCGATCAAAGCTTCCTCGCCGACTTGCCCGCTGTTTCCGGCATGCAGGTTGGTTTGTACAGTGACGCTGGAATCAATGTCGACCCGGGAGGTGCGAAATCGAACTCCGCATCGCTTACGGTATTCGATCCACGCAGGCTGCTTGGCGCGAACGGTAAGGTTTCCGGAGCGCAAAAATATCAAGCTCTGATTGATGCCGCGGTCAACACCGGCGAGCAGGCCAACTCGATCATCTATCTCACCAATCAGCGCGCCGATAGTGTGAATGCCACCGCGATTCCGCTCAAGAGCGAGGCGGGCAGCGTGCTTGCGGTGCTCACGGTCTCCATTTCGCGAACGGGCATGGTGCAGGCGCAGCAACATATCCGCGCCATTGCGTACGGCGTCGCAACTGCAGGGATTCTGATCGCCATTGTATTTAGCCTGTGGGTTGCGGCGCGGGTTTCGCGCCCTATCGAACAATTGGCGAGCGCGGCAGAAGAGGTGGCCGGAGGCGATTGGGAAGTTCAGGTACCCGAACGAGGCCGCGACGAAGTCGGCGTGTTGGCGCGAAGCTTCAACCACATGACCAGCGAGTTGAGCAGCCAGCGCGACCGCCTTATTCAGACTGAGCGCGTAGCGGCGTGGCGCGAGCTTGCCCGACGCCTCGCGCATGAATTGAAAAACCCGCTCCTACCGTTACAACTCACGGTCGAGAACCTGGTTCGCGCACGCGCATTATCTCCGGAAGAATTTGACGAGGTTTTCCGCGAGAGCACGCAAACGTTGGGCATGGAAATCGCCAATCTGAAGACCATCATTGGGCGCTTCAGCGACTTCAGTAAGATGCCCAAGCCCGAACTCGAACGAATCGATGCGCGTGAAGTCATCGGGCGGGTTCGCACTTTGTACGACACGAGTGCGCAGAACGTTCACTTCAAGGTTGAACTCGAGGACTGTCCCATGCCGCTGTGCGTGGACCCGGAGTTGTTGCACCGCGCCCTCTCTAATCTTGTATTGAATGCGATGGACGCCATGCCCGAAGGAGGAACGCTGCACCTCTCGGCCAAACCAATGGACGAACAGATCGAAATTCGTGTAGCCGACACCGGCCAGGGCCTGACTCCTGAGGAATGCGAACGACTGTTCACTCCTTATTACACGACCAAGCAACTTGGAACAGGCTTGGGCTTGGCTATCGTACAATCCGTGGTGGCCGATCATGGGGGTAAGATTACTGTCGAGAGCTGCGTAGGCGAAGGCGCCACATTCGTCATCACGCTGCCGCGGGCGGACGCATGAGCACAAAAGCAAAGATCCTGGTTGTCGACGATGAGGCCAACACGCTGGCTTCGTTGTCGCGTGCCTTTCGCTTGAGCGGCCACGAAGCGGTCGTCTGCGACAACGCCGTGCGCGCTCTGGAACTCGCACTCGCCCAGCCCTTCGACCTGATCTTGAGCGATGTGGTTATGCCGCGCCGCGATGGTCTCGCGCTGCTTGAAGACTTGAAGACCGCGGGTGTTACGGCGCCGGTCGTGATGATGAGCGGGCAGGCGCATATCGAGATGGCGGTGCGCGCCACACGCCTTGGCGCTCTGGACTTTCTTGAGAAGCCGCTTTCCACGGATAAATTGTTAGTCACGCTGGAAAATGCATTAAAGCTCACGCGCCTTGAGGGAGAAAATCGCGACCTGCGCATGCGTGTTGGCAAACATTCCCTGGTATGGAGCGGCGAAACCATGCGCCGCGTCATGGCCCTGATCGAACGCGTCGCAGCCAGCGAATCGCGGGTTTGCATCTACGGCGAAACCGGTACCGGCAAGGAACTCGTGGCGCGCACACTGCACGAAAAAAGCCATCGCGCATCGGCTCCGTTTGTCACGTTGAACTGTGCCGCCGTTCCCGCAGAACTCATCGAGAGCGAACTATTCGGCCACGAAAAAGGATCATTCACGGGCGCGGCTCAGCGCCACACCGGCAAGTTTGAGCAAGCCCATCGCGGCACGTTGTTTCTCGATGAGATCGGCGACATGCCAACGGCAATGCAAGCCAAACTGTTGCGCGTTCTTGAAGAGGGCGAGGTGGAACGCATCGGCGCCGAGAAGTCCACCAGCGTCGACGTGCGCGTGGTCGTCGCGACGCATCGAAATCTTGAACAACTCGTTGACGCGGGTACGTTCCGTCGTGACCTTTACCATCGCGTGGTTGTATTCCCTGTCGAACTACCTCCGTTGCGTCGCCGCAGCGAAGACCTTCCCGCCCTGGTTGATCATTTCGTACGCCAAGTCAGCGCTCAAAACGGATGGAAGGCGGTGCCCTTTACCGTCGCGGCCATCGAAACATTAAAACAATATGCATGGCCCGGAAACATTCGCGAACTGCGCAACGTGGTCGAGCGTTTACTCCTGTTGGCGGACGGCGAAATCGATACGCAAGCCGTCGAACTGGCTCTGCCCGTCGCCAGCCGATCCCTGGGCGCGCTTGGGAATAGCAGCACGAGTGGTCCCTCCGTTCCGCTTTCCCAGCGCGTGCTGGCATTCGAGCGCGAGACGGTATTAGCCGAGCTTGACCACAATCATCGCAGCGCAACTCAAACCGCCAAGGCACTCGGCCTCGAGCGCAGTCATCTCTACAAGAAGTGCCAGCAATTGGGAATCGACCTCCAGAGCCTTCCAGAACGCGAATAGCGCATTTGCCTAAATGGCAAGTGGGCCACCATCTCATGAGGACTCAATATTCAGATCATTTGCGCTTGATACGCGAACCGCGTCGAGCGCGTGTCGAAGACGAGCAGTGAGCGCATGGAGCGCAGAGATGTGCTCCTTGCCGATATACACCGGCGCATCTCTAAGAGAATGTAAGGTCGACAAAGGAAACCAAATGACATGGTTGCAGTATCAGGACGGTTCATTTGACCGACGGATCGCCGAGATTGCCGTGAGGGAATCTCCCTGACTGCCAGCGTCAAGGTGGTCAGAGGGTTAGGCTGGATGACACGCCCAACATATGTAAACCGTCGCAGGCATCGTTAGCGTGTACCAGCCAAAGACGCTGATAGGCGGAAGCCAAAACGGTAAAGCAGTCGGTTGGCCTGATAACTCTGACAGGTCACACGGATATACAGACTGCGGTGTGAAGGCGGGGGCTAGATCATTCGTGTCGTTGAATCAGAACATGGTAACCCCGCAGGCTTCCTCGAGCGAATCGAGGAAAGCGCCTCGCAAGATTCGCCGACAAGTTTGCGGGGAGAGGATGCTGGAGAAAGCAAAGGCCGTTCTGTAATGGCGCGGATAGGAAGTGGCAACTTCTCTGCGATAAGCAGGCAGACTTCCAGCAGGTCATGAAGGGCGAGAAGGCAGGCAGAACCATCGTATGAGGAAATCGCAAATGAACGTGGAAAACATCGCGTGTGCATCCTCAGCCGCCGTGGAACATTGGGACCAGATCGACTGGAAACGATGCGAACGGCAGGTAGCTCGGCTGCAGGCGCGTGTCGTCAAGGCATCCCAGATGGGCCGCCGGAGCAAGGTCAAAGCTTTGCAACGGTTGTTCACCTGCTCGTTCAGCGGCAAGGCTCTGGCCGTCGCACGAGTGACAGAAAGCAAGGGCAAGCGACCCAGCTTCTCTCGATGCGAGGCCGTCGCTTCTAGTGTAGCGTCCCATAAAATGCATTGCATAATAAATGAGCCAGCGGTGGCCTTAGGTATGGCGATTGGGCGTCCCTTACGAGCTCTGAAGTTGAGCGCTGACGAAACGATTGCAGTTGGACAGTTTTGCCTCCTCACGCAGCCTGCCGCATTCTCTGGTCGCCCGCGCTCGGTTGAATTTTGGACAGTTGAGGGCGTACCCAACCAGGAGATTGGCTCTCGTTTGAATTGGTCCAACCCGACGGTTGGCGAGTGGCGGCAGCGCTTTGTTGAGCATCGCATCGCCGGTCTCTACGACGAACTCCGTCCGGGTCGGCCGCGTTCAGTCTCTGATGAACAGGTGGCGGTCTTGCTGCGCCGCACACTCAAGCAGAAGCCTCCGGTTGGGACTCATTGGACGGTGCGGATGGCTGCTGAAACCAATAGGTTGTCGAAGTCCTCCGTGCATCGAGTCTTTCAACTGTTCGCTCTGCAGCCGCACCGCAGCAAGAGTTTCAAACTCTCCACCGATCCGTTCTTTGTGGAGAAGGTTCGCGACGTGGTCGGTCTTTACTTGAATCCGCCCGACCATGCGCTGGTTCTGTCAGTGGACGAGAAGTCGCAGATTCAAGCTCTGAATCGCACACAACCGGTTCTGCCGATGGGGCTCGGTTTTGTAGAAGGTGTGACCCATGACTACGTCAGAAACGGGACCACACCCCTGTTCGCCGGGCTCGATATCGCTTCGGGAACAGTATTGACTGACTGCAAGCCGCGCCACCGCCATCAGGAGTTTCTGGGATTTCTCAAACGCATCGACGAGGCCGTTCCAACTGAACTGGACGTTCACCTCATCGTCGACAATTACGCCACACACAAGCACGCCAAGGTGCGAACATGGCTTGCATCGAGACCACACTTCCATCTCCACTTCACGCCCACTTATTCTTCTTGGCTCAATCAGGTCGAACGTTGATACGGACTCATCAGCCAACAAGCCATCCGACGCGGATCTTTCAAGAGCGTCAAAGAACTCATTGCCAGAATCAATCAGTTAGTGCAGCAGTACAACAGTAAATCCAAACCCTTCGCGTGGACTGCTACCGCTGACTCCATCTTCCAGAAACTCGCAAGACTATGTAATCGTATTTCTGGGACACAACGCTAATGTACTGAATCATTAATTTGTTAAACTATGTTCCACCTTCTGCAACTAAGGATTCAGGGGATGAGAGATGGGGCGCAGAGCTGCAGCCGTAGATTTGCAAGCTGAGGATCGAGTTGTTCTTGAGGGTTGGGCTCAGAGGCGTAAGACAGCGCAGGCACTGGCGATGCGAGCGCGGATAGTGCTTAAGGGAGCCGACGGCGTGAGTGCGACAGCCACTGCCTCGGAGATGAAGATCTGCCTGCAGACCGTGGGTAAATGGCGCAGGCGGTATGCCGAGCGCGGTGTAGATGGACTGCTGGACGAACCCCGTCCCGGTCAGCCGCGCAAGATTACCGATACCGATGTTGAGCGGGTTCTGAGGCTGACCCTGGAGTCAAAGCCAAAGGCCGCAACGCATTGGTCCACGCGGGAAATGGCCAAGACCAGCGGCATCAATCAAACTGCGGTCAGCCGCATTTGGCGCGCCTTTTCGCTGGCCCCGCATCGTGCCGAAACATTCAAGAGAGCCATTGTTCATCGACAAGGTGCGCGATATCGTGGGACTTTACATGAACCCTCCGGAGCGCGCTCTGGTCCTCTGTGTCGATGAAAAGAGCCAGATCCAGGCGCTTGACCGCACCGCTCCTCTGTTGCCCATGGGACCTGGGCAGATCGAACGACGCACCCACGACTATAAGCGACATGGCACTACCAGCCTGTTTGCCGCGCTAGATACCAAGACCGGCAAAGTCATCGGCCAGAATCAGCAGCGCCATCGTTCCGTGGAGTTCCGCAACTTCCTCGACACCATAGAGAAGAACGTGCCTGAAGAACTGGACGTTCATCTAATCATGGACAACTACGGAACTCACAAAACCAAGCTTATTCATAACTGGCTGGCCAAACGCGCTCGACCAAAGAACTGAAGGCGGCCATCAACCACTTCTTCGAAAACCATAACCTAGAGCCAAAACCATTCGTCTGGCATAAAACGGCAGACCAGATCCTCGACTCCGTCGCAAGGTTTTGTAAACGAATTAACGACTCAGGATACTAGATCGGATTGCAACTCCCGCCCCAGATCCGCATCACGCATTTTGATCTGCCACCGGTGCACGTCAGCTCTCCTCGGCAGTTGGCCACATTACGCGGGCTACAGCTTCGGTCATCCGCTTCCACTGGGATTCTTCGACAATAACCTGTTTTCGGCCCTTCTCGGTCAAGCGGTAATATTTGAACTCACGATTCCGGTTCGGGGCGATCTCCCATTTGGAGACTACCCATCCTCTTTCCTCCAAGCGGTGAAGCGCCGGATAGAGCGAACCGCGCTGCATCTGTAGAAATCATTCGTCGTTCGCTGAATGTGTTTGCCAACCTGATGTCCATGAGCCGGTCCGTATAGAAGCGTCCGGAGGATGAGCATGTCCAGCGTTCCCTGGAGAACCGCCACGCTTTGCTTTGCCTGCTTTTCGATGGAAGGCATCCGACCCTCGACGGGGAGCGACAGTAGACATTCGACTGTCAGTTGTCAAGCCTAGAGTCGAATGTCTGTTCTCCGATGACGACTTCAGGCCAACCTATATTTCCGCTGGTTAGACACCTGTATCTTCCCATTTGGTCTTCCTCACCGGACCGAGAGACTTGGCAAACGGTATGCCTACTATGAACAGTCGCCTGCGTGGTGGACGCTTATCGGGCGCGTGCCACCACACATCGTGTTCCCACCATCATTGCCGCTTTTCTGTTTCTAGTTTTTGAGATCCAAGGCGAATTCCTTCGCTACTAAAAGATTCCCTTCCTGCTGCTTTCCATCGAGTGGGCCGTACGTTTCGCCATATCGTCCAGACGCCTCTGCACCTCGTCGAAACCCATCATCTCGGACTTGAACATTGAAGTCCTCCGAGGCGATTATCCCACCAAACGCAAGCTTAGATCTACCTACAACGAGCGCACATTTCCCGGCATTGAACCAGATCGATACCGATATGTCGGGAAGACTTCCGGCATCCGGCAGACTGCTTTGTCAAGAAAAACCTGATCCTCAGGCGTTTCGCAGGACTAATCGTAAGTGATCAGCCATAAACCATTCTTATTGAGCGCTTTGAACTGACGTCATCAACTCGGCTTGCATTTGACTCTGGCACGCGAAAAGGAAATAGCCCAGCATTGCTGGTCCATTCAGAAGTCGGGTGGAAAAGGCTCCTCATCTGTTCCTATTGACATTCTGTAGGAGAAAGCCGACACTTCATATTGGATGTCTGTAGGAGAAAGAAACATGGGACAAGCAGAATCGCCCCAGACGAACCTGCTGCAGGGAACATTGGACCTGCTGGTGTTGAAGTCGCTATCCACGGGCGAACTGCACGGGTTGGGTGTTTCGCGGCGGATTGAGCAGATCACCGGCGAGACATTCCAAGTGAAGCCCGGCTCGCTTTTCCCAGCGTTGCATCGAATGGAAGAATCGGGATCGCTGAAATCATTCTGGGGCGAGTCGGAGAATAACCGTCGCGCGAAATTCTACAGGCTTACGAAGGCCGGTGAGCGGCGACTCGGGGTTGAAGCCGAGGAATGGGGAAAGATCGTCGCGGCGATGACAAGCGCACTGAGTTCGATTTAGCGAAATTCGATCCAGGAGAATCGGATGTCGATCTGGTCACGAAGCGAGAGCCTCTTACGAAACTTGTTCCGCCGAAATAAGGTGGAGCGTCACCTGGACGATGAATTGCAGGCATATGTAGCGCTAATGATGGACGAGAAGATGGCGCGGGGAGTATCAGAAGAAGAGGCGCGTCGCGAGGCGTTGGTCGAACTGGGTGGCGTGACGCAAGTGAAACAAGCGGTGCGCGAAAGTTGGGTCGGAAGCAATCTCGAATCGGTAGGCCAGGACATCCGGTTTGGATGGCGCATGTTGAAGCGAAGTCCATCCTTCACACTGGCATCCGTCATTTCCCTGGGCCTCGGCATCGGCGCCACAACGGCAAGTTTCTCTGCTGTGTACTCACTGCTGATCCGGCCGCTTGCATATCCGGATGCGCAAAGGCTTGTCTGGATTTCCAACCTCTGGCCGAAAATTCATATGGACACGGTCCTCTCTCCCGACTTTGTTGAGGCCCGTTCACAGTCGCGATCGTTTGAACAATTAAGCGCCTATACCGTGGGAGACGACAACCTTACCGACGCGGGTGAGCCGGTGCGGGTAAGTTGTGTATGGGTGACCGCCAATTTTCTCCCCATGCTGGGCGCGGTCCCACAGCTGGGACGGCTGTTTACCGAATCGGAGGACAAGCCGGGCGGCCCGCCTTTTGTGCTGATCAGCGACCGCCTATGGCGGCATCAGTTCAATGCCAATCCCGCGATCATCAACACATCGATCACGCTTGATGGCGGCAAGCAGACGGTGATTGGAATATTGCCGCCGCATTTCCGGTTTCCGGATCTTCAACTGGAGCCGGATGTGTACGGGCCGCAACGCGTCGATCTCGACGCAAGTATCTCGATCAGCAAGCGCCTCACGAATCTCAACGTGATCGGATTGCTGAATGCCGGAGTAGGTGCTCCCGAGGCGTTGGCCGAAATGCGGACGTTTTATGCGTCGCGCAAGGCCAGTTATGCGCCGGGATTTCAAAACCTGATGCAAGGACAACAAACCCGAGTGGATGGGCTGCAGGGGCACTTGACGGGCGAAGACCGCAAGCCGCTTCTCATTCTCATGGGAGCCGTGGCCCTGGTTCTACTCATCGCGTGCGCCAACGTGGCAAACCTGCAGTTGGCGCGTGCCGGAATGCGCAGGCGAGAGATTTCAGTACGCGGCGCACTGGGCGCATCGCGAACCCGTCTCATAAGGCAATTTCTGGCTGAGAGCCTGTTGCTGGCGATGATCGCCGCCTCCCTGGGCTTCGCCATCGCGTGGGGCGTAACCGCGGTCATTCAGCGGACGCAATTGCCGGAAGCAGCTTCGATCAACGTCTACACGCAAGGCGTTCCCCTGCTGCGGTTGCCTTTTGGTAAATTGAGCCTGGCTATCGGGGTGGACGGCTGGGTTCTGGCTTTCACACTAGGGCTGGCGCTATTGACAACGTTTCTGTTCGGCCTGTTGCCGGCATGGCGGGGAACGCGCCCGAACCTAGCGCGGTTTTTGACTGGCCCGGCACAGCGCGTCACGTCAGGACGTGAGCAGAAGGTCCTCAGGCGGATACTGCTGGTGGCGGAGGTGGCACTGGGCGTCGCCCTGCTCGCGTGCGCCGGTCAGCTCACCAGGAGCTTTCTGCATGTGTTGCAGGCTGACCCGGGTTTCGATGCTGCCAATGCTCTGACCGGTGTGACCCTGTTGAGCGGGCCGAAATACCAAGCTGGAGAGACGAAGAATAGTTTCGCTGAACAATTGGTGTCGCGGCTAGAGGGGTTGCCGGGGACTCGGTCTGCGGCGATCAGCAGCATCCTTCCTCTTGACCCGTACGACGCCCGTTCAGCCTTCATGATGGAGGGTGCGCCCAAACCGCCGATGGGAATGCGGCCGTCAGTGCCGGTAATCTCCGTGACGCCTGGCTACTTCAGGGCCGCGGGGACGCCCTTGCTGGAGGGCCGCACTTTCAACAGCGAAGACAGCTCGAACATGGGCGTGGTAGCAGTAGTGAATAGGGCATTCGCAGCCAGATATCTGCATGAAGAAGCGATTGGAAAGAGATTCGACCTTAATTCGTGGGAGGGCGATCCGCGTCCGGTGACGGTTGTGGGCGTGGCGGTGGACACCCGCCACGGCGGGACGGAGCAGGCGCCGGAGCCCGAGGTGTATTTCCCCATGGCACAGTTCCCGCAGGCTGCGATGAGGATCATTGTGCGCGGCGACGGGGCTGTCGCTCTCTCGTCACAAGCGATGCGAAACGCGGTGACTGCAACGGACAAGGAACAGCCGCTCTTTGACGTGCAGACAATGGAAGCGCGCGCCCAGGCCTCGCTGGGACAGCGCCGTCTTACCACTTTGTTGTTGCTGCTCTTCTCGATTCTCGCCGTGCTGTTGGCCGCTGTAGGCGTCTATGGAGTGTTTTCTTACACTGTTGCGCAGAGGGCTCATGAGATTGCCATCCGTTTGGCGCTTGGGTCCGCGAGGGCTCGCGTGCTGCGCCTCGTCGTCGCCGAGGCCGTCTGGCTGGTTGCCGCAGGAGGCGTCATCGGCTTGGCCGGCGCATTCTTCCTAAGCAAGCTGTTGCGCAACATGCTGGTTGGCGTCAGCACCCATGATGCCGTGAGTCTCTGCGTGGCTTGGCTCGTGATGACGGCAGTAGGCACCCTCCTGCAAGTGTCATCCCGAACTTGGTGGCGTTCTTAGGCAAGAAACAAGCCCATAACGATTCGGGAGCCGCCGTAGTGTTTGCATTGGCGCGATTGGCTCCCACTGACGATCAGGCCGTACAGGCGACCGTTAAATTCATGCAATTGACTGATCTAGATCCTAATGTTCGGGTGGATACCCTTAACGCTCTGGCCACCCCTTCGATCACAAATAGATCTGTCATACTGGCAATTGCTGAAGGTGCACAGCCTTTGCAAAGTGAAGAAATTCGTCTAGCTGCGTTCCATGCGTTACAAACTATCGGGAAGCCTGCTCTTCTTCTGACGGAAGCACAAGTGCGTCGCGTCGCAGAGGATAAGAATGAAAATGAAAAAATCCGGACGGCAGCTCAGGAATTTCTTCGCGTTAATTAGAGAGGAAGCTAAATGCTGGGCATCAGGCTATTTCTGTTCATGCCGATTTTGGTGTTAGTCGTTGTATGGATAGACTCCAAGAAAACCGCTGCGAATGAGACGGATGGTTTGCCGTTCGCCCGAGGATTAGGGCTCTTTTGCTCCGCTCTGCCTACAATTGAAGAACTGATAAGCGAAGTGCCTACTCTTTATAGCAGGGGTTGGCGTGTCTACATCATCCCATCTTGTACCATTGCTGGGGTTCTCTCCGGACTTGCGGCAATCTTGCTTTATCTGTTTGCGGCTCGAGGAGCAGAGCGAATTATGGGGATTCTTGCTCTGATGATTTCTTTATGTTTTGTGTTGTTTCTCGCCTGGGCAGGGTCATTCTAATCTTCTGCGCCGTGAGGAATAGCATCGCAAGCGGACGCGGTCTGTCTACGGCGTTGCATGAATCGAACCTCTGCGAGTTTGGGTATAGAGGAGCAGTGGAACAGGAAACGCGTTTCCAGTGCCCAAGGCCAAGGATCTGTCAGGGGGCGCTTCAGGAAACGGAAAAAATAGCACCTTTAGACCGAGGCGGCGGCAGGAATCCACCTGTAGAGCGTTGGAATGGAGACATTGAGGTTCAGGGCCACGTCTCTGG
>Ga0255352_1000292_pt1 | contig 28190 bp, 16 predicted proteins | sample HBST0metaG_FD_189939 | JGI IMG/M metagenome (GOLD analysis project Ga0255352, IMG submission 189939) | Peat soil microbial communities from Stordalen Mire, Sweden - H.B.S.T0 | ecosystem: Environmental > Terrestrial > Soil > Wetlands > Peat | place: Sweden: Norrbotten County, Stordalen Mire...
ATGATGGCCGACGATGACCGAGGCGCCGGCGTCGAGCATCTTGTGGGCGAGGGCGACGTCTTCGGCGCGCGGCGCGGTGGTGTATTCGACGCCCCAGTGAATGGAGACGACCAGCAGATCGCACTGCGTGCGGGCGGCCTTGACGGCGGCGAGCGCCTGCTCTTCGGTGGCGCCGGTCGATGCGCCTGGCTCGGTGGGATAGGGAAAGAAGTTGACGTGAGGCGCGGCGGGGTCGTCGGGATTACGGCCGCCGTTGAGCCAGCGCGTCATGCCGAGCCAGCCGACCCGGATGCCGTGAGCTTCGGTGAAGACGGGTTGAAAGGCGTCGGTGGCGCCGTCGCTGGTGCCGACGAAAGGCAGCCCCAGTTCGCGCAGATGCTGGCGGGTCTCGGCGAAGCCGGCCCAACCCTGGTCCATGGCGTGATTGTTGGCGAAGGAGACGAGCTTGACGCCGCTGGCCTTGAGCGCTTCGGGCAGGGCGATGGGCGCGTCGAAGAGAAAGGCGCGGGTGCCGTGGTCGTGCTGAGGGGCGACGGGGGTTTCGAGATTGACGAAGCCGAAGTCGGCTGCGCGAAAGACATCGGCGACTTCGGAGAGGAGCGCGGTCCAGCCTTGCGGTCCCTCACCGGCTGCGGCGGCGGCATTGCGGACGGCTTCGTGCGGAATCACGTCGCCGGCGACGGCAAAGCTGACCTGCGCCAGATCGTGCGGATAGGGGGTGACGGCGGCGGCTGGAGCGTCCGCGGTGTGCGTGGCACGCAGAACCAGCGCGACAGCAGCGACGGCCAGCAGAACGGCGGCGGTGAGCCAATGACGGCGGCGGAAAAGGGCGGATTGAAGGATTGGTTTCACGCGTAATCAGAATACATCGGCGCGTGGGTGGCGTTGCTTACCTTATATTGACGCGCAACTGGAGACCGTGCGAGAGGCGCAGCGAGGCCGTCGAGGTCAGATTGATGGTTTGTAGCGATGGTCAGGGCGACTCGCCGGGAATATTTTTGAACTGTGTCTGCGGCCAGGTGATAGCGTGCGGGCGTGTCGTGGTTGCGAGGAACTGTATCTTGGGTGCCGGGCAGCCCTGATCGGATGGAGGTTGTGTCTGCGCCGGATGCGTGCTGGGGGGCGCGAGGACGAAGGCCTTGTCGAAGGAATTCGAAAGCAGGGGGCGATGCACGATGGGGTCGCAGGCCGGGCTGGTGCGCGCGCCAGACGATGGATTCCCGTACTGAAGTTCGAATTTGGGCGCGAAGAACGCAAGTGCCTGCGCGGCGGCGGGCGTTGTGAAGAGCAGCGACGGTTCCGCCCCGGTGGGTGGAAGTGTGCGGATCGCCTGCGCGAGGCAGGATAGAGAGATCTCCAGCAAGGCAGCGAGAAACAGCATGCGCATACAGGTTCCTCCCATGGGTTGTTGCCCACAGGATACGACGAAAACAGCGGGGAAGTGTGTATAGAACAAAAAAAGCGGCGACCGAGGCCGCCGCTTTTTTTGTAACTGAGGTGCAGTTAAAAATTGAAGCGCGCCGAGATTTCCACCTGACGTGGGGTGTAGAGGAAGGCGCTGCTGTTGGAGTTGTTGGGCACCATGAAGGTGTTCTTGCCATCGGCGCCGGTGTAGGTCGCCGTGGTTCCCGACAACGAGTAGAGGTAGGTGGCCGTGTAACCGGTGATGTTCTGGTGGTTGGCCACGTTGAAGACGTTAAGCATCAGCTGTAGGTTGCGGCCCTCGGCGAAGCTGACCTGCTTTTGCAGGCGGGCGTCGTCGACGATCCGGCGCGGATAGCGGAAGGTGTCATAGCCGATCTGCGGGATGATGTATGGACCGGTTGAGCCATTTCCACCCGATCCGTTCCATCCGCTGCCGGCAGCACCGCTTGGTTTGCCGCTGACGCCGGCCGTGAAGGGCAGGCCATTCTGCATCTGGAAGCTGTCGTTCAGGCTCCAGTCGTTGACCAGCCACTTGATGGGATTGCCGGTCTTCAGGTTCGGGAAATTATAGAGCGCGTAGGCGACGAAGCGTTGCGGCACGTTGAAGGTCGAGTTTCCGTAGTTGACCCGGGAGCTGCCATAAGGATCATACCAAGCCTCCGTGGCGCCTTGAGTGTTGACGTTCTGGGCATAGTCCAGTGCATGTGACCAGGTGTAGTTCACGTCGAAGGTGATGTTCTTGTAGGCGTGATTGAGCAGGTCGACGGCCAGAGCGTTGTAGCTGGAGTTGACGTTGGAGAGAAACTCGGTGACCGTGCTGAACTTGGTGGCGTTGGCACCGAGCAGCGCGGTGTTGCCGTAGCCGGTATAGACCGGAACGCTGATCGTCGAGCCGGTCTTGCCGAGCGGTCCGAGACTCTGAGCATCGCTGGCGATGGTGATGGTCTTGGTGGTCGTGGTCGGGTTCAGGTTGACGTCGAGGAAGTTGGGCAGACGACGACCGAGGCCGCCGAGGTAGCTGACCGACAGCACGTAGCCGTGGCTGAGGTCCTGCTGCAGTTGCAGGTCGAACTCCTGCACCTCGGGCAACTTCAGGTTCGAAGACATGAAATAGGAGCTAGGGCAGCTCGAACCCGAGCAGGTGGAGGCCGTCGGCTGTGTGGTGGCGATGGTCGGGAAGGTCGGCGCGCCGCTGGTGTTCGGATACCAGGTGCTGGTCGACTGTCCGTTGGGGCTGCCGGTTCCGATGCGGACTCCTTCGATGTTGCCGTTGGTGATGCGGCCATAGTAGATACCGTAGCCGCCGCGTAACACGATCTTGCCGCCGCCGTAGACGTCATAGGAGAAGCCGACGCGGGGACCGAAGTCGGTGTTGTCGGAGGGGTTGTTGCTCATGCCGTTGTAGGGAACGAAGCTGCCGGTGGCCGTGGTCAGATTGGCGTCGGGGCCGGGTATGTTCTCGTGATCCCAGCGCAGGCCGAGTTCGAGCGTCAGCCGTGGCGTGATCTTCCAGTTGTCCTGGGCGAAGGCACCGAAGTCCAGGGTCGCGATCTGGTAGATCGGCGCGCCGAAGCCCTGATAGAAGCCGTAGTAGCAGGCGTACTGGCCTACGCCGGTCTCGTCACCCGAGGCATCGCAGCCTGCCTTGCTGGTGATCGACGGCGCAACGCCCCGGCGCTGGTTCAACAGGTCGTTGTAGAGGTTGCCGACCCAGTAATAGTTGAAGTAGCCGTTGCTCTCGTAGGTGTTGTTCATCAGGTCGTAGTTGTGGACCATGTCCACGCCGACCTTGATCGAGTGCGTGCCCTTGGCGATGTAGAGCACGTCGCCGACCTGCCACTTGGTCTCGTACGGATAGGCGGTGCGGTGCGAGTAGTAGGGCGAGCCGGCATTGAAGCCATATTGAGAGCCCGCGGCGACGTAAGGCACATTACCGGTCGCGCTGGTGAAGTTGGCCGTCGTGTAGCTGGTGTAAGGCTGCTGGGTTTCGTAATCGAGCTCGCGACTGTACTGGAAGAGTGCTTCGTTGCTGAGGCTGTTTGAGATCAGGCTGGTCAGCTTGGCTACGCCGTAGTCGATCTTGACGAAGTCGTTGCCCTGCGCGTCGCGCGCGTAGTTGTCGGAGGCCGCGGTCTGCACGCCGCCCGGCGAATCCCAGCGCAGACGATGCTCAAGCACGCTGAGGTGGTGCTTGGGCGTGATCTGCCAGTCGATCTTCGGCGTGTTGATCTCCTGATAACCGAAGCGGCTGACGGTGCCGATGTCACTGTTCAGGCCGAGATCGCTGATGGCTGTTGTGCCCGCATAGTTGCTCGTGCTCACGCTTGAGTTGCCATAGGTCATCGCCGCCCAGTCATAGGAAGCCTGCGCGAAGCTGATGCCCTGGCGAGCGGCCAGGACGCAGACGTCGGCATCATTGATGGTGGCTGCGGTACCGCTCAAAACACCGGTCGAACTGCAGGTTTGTCCTGCCGACAGCGAGGTCGATGGCAGCGTATAGAAGTACTTGGCGCTGTAAGGTACGCCGACGACCGGGAAGACGTGGGTGTGCTGGTCGTAGGTGTAGATCCAGAACAGCTTGTCCTTGATGAGCGCGCCGCCGGCCGTGAAGCCGTAGATCTTGCGCAGGTCCTCGGGCTTGATGTGCGAGGAGGAGGTCGCTCCATTGGAGAAGCTGGTCAGCATCGTGTAGTCGTTGTAGGCGTTCCAGTTGCTCTCGCGGTCGAAGAAGTAAGCCGCGCCGTGCAACTGGTTGGTGCCGCTCTTGGTCACCGAGGTGATGACGCCACCGGCGGCGCGTCCGTATTCGGCCGAGTAGACGCCGGTATTGACGGCGAACTCGCGGACGGCATTGCCCGAGGTCGAATAGGCCTCGCGGGTGCGGCCGCGTTCTTCGGCGAAGAATGCCTGGTTGTCGTCGGCGCCGTCAATCTCAACGTTGTTCAGAAGGGTGCTGATGCCGCGAACGCTGATCAGGCCGTAGCCGTCGCCGTTGGAGACCACGCCTGGCGTCAGCATGGCCAGGCTTGACCAGCGGCGGTTGTTCATCGGAATATTCTGCATTGCCTGGGGTGTCAGCGCGGCGGCGAAGTCCGGCGATTCGGTATTGATGGCTGGCGTTGCGTCGACGACTTCGACGTTGGTCAAACTACCGGCCAGCGCCAGATGCGGCAGCAGGCTGGTGACCTGACCGACGGCAACCGTGACAGTGCCGATCTTGTAGTTGGCAAAGCCCTGGGCCGCGATGGTGACGGTGTAGGTGCCCGGCTCAAGCAGCGGCGCCTTAAAGAAGCCACTGCTGTCGGTGGTTGAGCTTATCTTGAAACCGGTTGCCGTGTTTTGAATTAGGACGGAAGCCCCGTTCACGACCGCGCCGGAGGGATCCTCGATGGTTCCGGCAATGGAACCTTGCGTCGTGGATTGTGCTTTGCTGGCGGTTGGGGTCAGGCACAGTGCGAGGCCAAGAATCGCTGTACTGAGCGCACCGAAACGATGTCGGGATTGGGTCATGGTAGCTCTCCTCAACGAAATACAAAATAAAAACAATTTTTGTGATTTTGTGAGCGCTCTGCGAGTAGGAACCGAACGAGTCGCTCCGGGGAATGTACGACTCCCGGAGATTCATTCTACGGACGCTTCTTGAATGCCCGATGAATTGCACAGGATCAACTTGTGTGCTGCGACTGAGAGTGTATGGGATAGTGGCGCTGACTGTTTTTTGTCTGTGCACTTTTCTGGAGTTTTTTATAATGTGGGGCTATCTGGAGCGGTTCTCCAATTCCATGTACAGTTGCGTGCAAGGGGTCTTTTACTTTCACTCTGGCGACGAAGACCTGTCGCCAGAGACCAGGTTTTCTTGAGGAAAAAGACCCTCGACATCCTGCTTTCGTTCTACAGCACGGGGAGAAATGCTCCAAGCCTCAAATGTTCCAAGCCTCTTGGATATGGAGCGACACTTCACTTTGTCGAACATTCCTCACCCGTGCTCACAGCTATCGCGCGTGGCGTAACTGGAACTGTCCGACCAGCCGGTCCAGATTCCCGGCCAGCTCTGCAAGTTGCTTGCAGGCATTCGCGGTCTGGTCCGAGGCCTGCGCGGATTCGCTGGCGATGCCCGACATCGCCGCAATCGTCTGACTCACCTCGTTGCTCGCCGCGCTCTGCTCCTGTGCCGCGGTGGCAATCGCCGTCACCATCTGTTCCGTGTTCTGCGCCAACTGCACGACCGCATCGATGGCCGTGCGGGCCTCGTCCATCCGCTCAATGCCGTGTTCCACAGCGCCGCGTCCGCCTTCGACTACCTTGACCACATCGCCAGTTTCCTGTTGAATGCTCTGGATCATGCGCCCGATCTCGCCTGCCGAAGTCGTCGTACGTTCGGCGAGTCGTCGCACCTCTCCTGCGACTACCGCGAAGCCGCGCCCGTGTTCGCCGGCGCGCGCCGCTTCAATCGCCGCATTCAGAGCCAGAAGATTCGTCTGCTCGCTGATCTCCTGAATCACAGTGATCACCTTGTCGATCTCGCGCGTTCGTTCGCCCAGCACTGTGATGCGTTCGCTTACCGCGCGCGTCGAGTCGGCAATGCTATTCATTGTCTGCGCGGTTTCTTCCATCACCTGGCCGCCCCTTTCAGCGCCCTTGCGCGAACTCTGGCTGGCCTCGGACGCGCGCTCGGCATTCTGCGAGATCTCGTTGATCGTCGCGCTGATCTCCTGGCTGGTCGCCGCCACCTGCTGCACCTGCCGCGAAAGCGTCTGCGCGTTGTTCGACGAGGACTCGGCATTGTTGTCCAGTTTGTTGGTGGCTTCGGCTAACGAATCGGCGCTCTCAGTCACCGCCAGCAGCACGCCGTTTATTGCTTGAATCGTCGTGTTCACCGAACTGGCCATCTCTCCCAATTCGTCCTTGGTATTTAGCTCCACACTGTGCGTCAGATCCTTTTCCGCCACGCGGGCCAGCACCTCCGACGCCATGCGCAGCGGCACTGAAATCGACGACGCGAGGAGTTTTCCGATCAGTGCACAGGCGCAGATAATGCACAGAATCAGCACAACGCAGAAGGCCTTCACGCGTTCATAAAGTTGTGCGGCGTCTTCTGTGGCCGTTGTGGCTCCCTTTTGATGAAGCTGAATGTTTGCCTCGGCCACGGCCACCAGCTTGTCGAAGGCCGGCCCGCTGACGTTGCGCATCTGCAGAACCGCTTCGTCGTGTCTGGACTGCCCGACCAGTTGCATGACCTGCTCGCTGCGCGGCATATAATCGGCCAGCCGCTGATCGAACTCGGCGTCGAGTGCGCGGCTTTCATCGGTTCCGAACGAGTTCTCAATGGCCTGATATTTCGCTTGCTCGGCGCGCAACAGATCCAATTCGCTTTGGCGCGAACCGATGAAGCGCTGCAGACAGGCGTTGTCACTGCAGAGAATCGCATTGAATTCCTGTCGTCGCGCGTCGCCGAGCAAAATACGCATGCGCGACAACTCGGCCACCGATGGCAGCCAGTTGGAATCGATTACGGCCGTTGTCCGGTTGATCCGCGAAAGGCTCTCCAGTGAGACGACGCCAAGCAAAGCGCTCAGCACACATGCCGTACCAAAAGTCAGCACCATCTTTCGGGCCATACTGAAGCGATAGAGAACATTCATTGTCATTGCACCTATATAAGAACCAACGAGCTTATCTATTTATCGGCGGATACGCCAATAACGACAGAAGACATATGGCCTGCACCGCAAACAAATGAATCAATATCGCTCACTCTTTCCATAAAGCGGGACGCGCGTGCCTCACTTCCATCGTGCTGCGGCTTCCTCATAGACCCTGACATACTCCTGCGCCGAGGCCGACCAGTCGTAGTCCTTCGCCATGCCGTTGCGCATCAACTTTGTCCAGCTTTTTTTGTCGCGGAACGCTTCAAGTGCGCGGTCAACGGCTGCCAGTAGATCGCGTGGATTGTAGCCGTGAAATTTAAAGCCGGTGCCGGTTTTTTGTTCGGGGTTCCACTCCTCGATGGTGTCGTCGAGTCCGCCAGTGGCCCTGACCACAGGCACGGTTCCATATTTGAGCGAATAAATCTGGTTCAGTCCGCAGGGTTCGTAGCGTGAGGGCATCAGAAAAAGGTCGGCGCCGGCCTCGATGGTGTGCGCCAGTGGCTCGTTATAGCGCACTTCGACGCGCACGTTGCCAGGGTTGCGCGCGGCCCAGTTGCGGAAGAAGCGCTCGTAGATTGGTTCGCCCGACCCAAGCACGACCACGGCCAGATTGCGCTCCATCAGCTCGTCGGCAATCTCGGCCACCAGGTCGAAGCCCTTCTGCGTGGCAAAGCGCGAGACAATGCCGATCACCGGCGCGTCCTTTTCGACCTGCTCCAGAGCAAAATGGTTGAGCAGCGCAGCGCGGCAGGCCTTTTTGCCAGCAAGCGCCTTCGGCGAATACGGCGCGGCGATCAGCTTGTCGGTTGCCGGATTCCACAGTTCGTAATCGACGCCGTTCAGAATGCCACGCAGATCGCTCGAGCGCCGACGCAGCACGCCTTCAAGTTGTTCGCCGAACTCCGGCGTCTGAATCTCCCGGGAATATTTGCAGCTGACGGTGGTCAGAATGTCGGAATAGACCAGACCGCCCTTGAGAAAGTTGAAGCAGTCATACTGTTCGAGCCGGTCCATGCGGAAGACCTCCCAGGGAAAGAGCAGTTGCTCGGTGGTGCGTGGCGGAAATTTCCCCTGGTAAGCGGCATTGTGAATGGTGAGCACGACGGCGGCGCGGCACAGTTGCGGGTCGTCGGCATAGAGCGTGCGCAGGTAGACGGGAATCAGCGCCGTCTGCCAGTCGTGGACGTGAAAGACCTCGGGCACGCCGAGCAGCTTGGTGGCCTCAAGCACGGCGCGGCTGAAGAAGGCGAAACGTTCGGCGCTGTCCTTGTATTCACCTTGCTTGGTTCCGTAAAGCTCGGCGCGATCAAAATACCGGGCGCATTCGACAAAGTAATATTGCACGCCCTCGCGCAGGCCGCCGTCGACGATGGCGGCAAAGCGGTTGTAGCTTGCGAAAGGAACGGTGATGGAACGGACGGCATAGCGAGGTTCGCCCTTGATGAACTTGCGCACGCGCTTGTACAGTGGCAGATAAACCGTGACGCGGTGGCCGAGCTTGGCCATCTCCGGCCCCAATGCCCCGACCACGTCGGCCAGTCCTCCGGTTTTGGCGAACGGCACGCACTCTGTGGCAGCAAATACGATGTGCATTCAACCCTCTCCCTACACAGCGACTGATGCCCCCAAGGCAGAGACCGGGCAGCGTTTAAGGCACAGTCTACTACGCTGGAAGGCTGCTTGCATGCGTGCGCAAACACAAGGAGCTTGCAGAGTCCCGGGTCGATTGTTTACGTTTTCCTCACATCCTGTTTCAGGATGGCGCATCGCGAAAGGAGCCGGCCCTTGCGGGCAGCCCTGCATCCATGAAAAAAATTCGTTTCCTTCTTCCTACTCTCGCTTTCCTTGCCTTGATTGCATCCTTCACCCCCTTGCATGCCGAAGACACGCATACCTTCCGTGTTGCCGACGGGCAGTTCCAACTCGATGGCAAGCCCTTCCGCATTCTCTCCGGTGAGATGCACTACCCACGTATTCCGCGCGCCTATTGGCGTGACCGGTTGCGCATGGCCAAGGCCATGGGGCTGAACACAGTTACCGTCTACGCTTTCTGGAACGACCACGAACAGCAACCCGGCATGTACGATTTTTCTGGCCAGCATGACGTGGCCGAGTTCGTTCGCGAGGCACAGCAGGAAGGCCTCTACGTGATCCTTCGTCCCGGTCCCTACGTCTGTGCCGAGTGGGAGTTTGGCGGTTATCCGGCCTGGCTGCTCAAGGACCCGACAACGGTTGTCCGCAGCTCCGATCCGAAGTTCATGGACCCGGCCAAACGCTGGCTGAAGCATCTGGGCAAGGAGCTTGCGCCGTTGCAGTACGGCTCGGGCGGTCCCATCCTCGCCGTACAGGTGGAAAATGAATACGGCTCCTTCGGCGAGGACCACGCCTACATGCAGCAGATCCGTCAGGCGCTTCTTGACGCCGGCTTCACCAAGGCCCAACTCTATACCGCCGATGGCGCCGATGTGCTGGCCAAGGGCACGCTGCCCGATCTGCCGGCCGTCATCAACTTCGGACCCGGCAGCGCCAAGGGAGATTTTGAAAAGCTGAAAAAGTTCCGCCCGGAAGGCCCGTACATGAACGGCGAGTATTGGGCTGGCTGGTTCGATCACTGGGGCGACACGCACCATGCTACCGATGCCAAACAGCAGGCCGATGAGTTGGCCTGGATTCTTGCCCAGGGTTATTCGATTTCGATTTACATGTTTCATGGCGGCACCAACTTTGGATGGATGAATGGCGCCAACTGGGACAAGAACAGCTATCAGCCCGACGTGACCAGCTACGACTACGATGCGCCGCTCGATGAAAGCGGCCGGCCGACGGAAAAGTACAAGCTCTTCCGCGAGGCGATTGCCAAGGCCACGGGCGCGGAGTTGCCGCCGGTGCCTGCCACCGCGCCGACCATTGCCATCGCCCCGACCACGCTGCCTCTATCGACCTCGCTCTGGCAGAATCTTCCGCAGCCGGTGGCTTCACCAAAGCCGCTCACCATGGAAGACGTCAACCAGGCTTACGGCTACATTCTCTATCGCACCACGATTGCCGCTGCGGCCAGGGGCGATCTGGTGCTCGACCAGTTGCATGACTACGCTGTCGTCTATGCCAACAGACAGCCCATCGGCACGCTCGATCGTAGGCTCGGGCAGGACACGCTGGCCGTCAATCTGGCGGCCGGCACCAAACTCGAAATTCTGGTGGAGAACTCCGGGCGCATCAACTACTCGCTCGAACTGCGCGGCGAACGCAAGGGCATCACCCGCAAGGTGACGCTCGCCGGAAAAAACCTGACCGGCTGGCAGGTCTTTCCCCTGCCAATGAACAAGGTGGAGCACTACAACTACACCTCGGCCTCCTGTGCCGGTGCCTGCTTCTATCGCGGCACGCTGGAGGTGGCCGAGCCGGGCGACACTTTCCTCGATACCAGCGCCTTCTCGAAGGGCTTTGTCTGGATCAACGGTCACCCGCTTGGCCGCATCTGGTCGATCGGCCCGCAAAAGGCGCTCTATCTGCCAGGGCCGTGGCTGCACAAGGGCACCAATGACGTGATCGTCTTTGATCTCGACGGCGCATCGGGTCGCGCCCTAGCCGGACGCACCACGCCTATGCTCGATGGCAAGGTGCACTAAGAGGCTCTGAAGCAGTCGCGTTTTGAAAAGGCACGGTTTTATAGGCTGCGGAAAAATTCGGCTGCAAACAGGCTTTGTAAAAGGGCACGGCTTCAGTCGTGCCACAAAAGCCCGGTAAAATCGAGGGCTTTAGCCTCTGAGGTGTGCTTCCTTCTTTGTTGACCGCGAGGGCTTTCCCGGTGAGTCATGGGGCCGTTCTCCTGTCTGTTTGGGCGGGAAAACGGCTCTTGTCTTTTATGGAAGCTGGCCGCGCGAATGGTTTAAAAGACCTCGGTCAGGTGAGCGAAGGCGTCGAGTTCGAGCAGCGTGCGGCCGACGGGGGCTTGGGACAGCTCGGCGTGCTCCAGAATCCAGGTGTCCTTGTGGAAGAGGAAGACGGCGTTGAGACCGGCGGCGAGGGCGGGGTTGATGTCGCTCTTGGGACTGTTGCCGATCATCCATCCTTGGTGCGGGGCCACCTTGTGGCGCTCGATGACGGCGAGATAGGTCGCCGGATCTTTTTCGGCGACGATCTCCACGGCGGCGAAGTGACGGCCGAGCCCGGAGCGGGTGAGCTTGTCGGCCTGCTCGTCGGGCGCGCCCTTGGTCATGAGGATGAGGCGGTGGCGTGCGGTGAGGGCGGCAACGGTTTCGGCAACGCCGGGGAGAAGTTCGACCTCTTGTTCGGCGATGTTCCGGGCAAAGCTGCGGATCTTTTTCGCTTTGTCGTCGGTGAGGGGCGAATTGCTGAGGCGTTCGTAGCAGGTGAGCAGCGAGTGGGTGAAGCTCTTGAGGCCATAGCCGTGGGCACGGATCGACTCGTGCTCGATGGTGTTGAGGGTGCTGCGCACGGCCTCGGGCGTGTACGCGTGGTGGTTCAAGAAGCCGATGAAGGCGGCGATGGCGCGCTCAAAGTAGATGTTGTTTTCCCAGAGCGTGTCGTCAGCATCGATCAAGAGCGTCTGGCCGGGGGCGTGTTTCTGCATTTTTTTATTGTATCGAAGGGGTAAGAACTCTACAGCGGTTCTTCCGTGAAGCCAGGGCACCTTTCCGTGACCTGATCTTTTCCTTTCGGGAGGGGGTCGGGAGGGAGCAGGGGCATTCATGCCCCTGGAATAGGCAAAGATAATTCCGCCTTCAGGCGCGGGCATTTCTTCGTGGGCAAGAAAAGGCCGCGGCTCAAGCCGTTTCATGTCCAACGAGATTTCAGGGGCCTGAAGGCCCCTGCTCCCTCCGCGTGTAGTCTACTGCAGTCCCGGGTGCGCCAGTTGACCAGCGTTGGGGATGAGCTGCTGGTAGACGGCGTTGGGGATGTGAGTCTGCCAGTGGTCGGTGGCTCGGGCGGCGAGGACGAATCCACAGAAGAGCGCGGCGATGAGGACCACGAAGGCCGTGGGAGTGAGGGCGCGGCGGTAGCGTGGCAGCGGCGTGCCGATTTTGGCGAGGGGCAGTGAGAACTGGAGCGCGCCTTCGGTGGGGCAACTGGAGACGCAGCGCATGCAGGCGGTGCATTCTGCCGAGCGAATCTGCAGAAGCTTATCAACGGGAAGCGCGGCGGGGCACGCGCGGGCGCATTTGCCGCAGCCGGTGCAGAGCGCGACGTGGCGGCGAATCTTGAGCGGGCTTACCCGCGAGAGCAGTCCCATGAGTGCGCCGTAGGGGCAGAGATAGCGGCACCAGAACTGCTCGACGACCAGCGAGAGCGCGGCCAGGGCGGCGAGAACGAGAAGCGCGGTGGGGCCGAGATGGCGGAAGAAGCCGAGCATCTTGACATCGGCGAGAATGCCATAGGGGGTCGAGAGAAAATCGGTGAGGGCCTCGACGGACATGGCGGCGATGAAGACGACGAAGAAAGCGAGCAGCAGATATTTGAGGCCGCGCAGGGCAATGTCGAGCGCGCGGGGCAGGTGGAGGTTTTTGCCGAAGAGTTTGCGACCGAGAAGCGCGAGGTGCTCACTGAGCGTGCCGATGGGGCAGAGCCAGGAGCAGAAGGATTTTTTGGCGATGAGACTGATCGCACAGAAGGCAAGGAAAAGAACCATCGCAGCCGGGTGGATGGTGGGGATGTGGCCGGTTGTCAGGAAAAGCTTGGTATTCATGAGGCCGGCGATGGGCAGCCAGCCGTCGACGCCGGCGGGGCGCGCGACGAGAGGCGTGCGCCCATGCTCAAAGGCGCGGACCCAGAGGAGGAATTGCGCGGCGATCCAGAGGTTGAGGGCAAGGAAGGCGTATTGGACGAGGCGGCGGGTTTTCTGGAATTGGTCGGCGGGGCGCTGGGGCATGGTTTCCTTCTTGCGAGAAGGGTAGAGGATGCGGGGGCGGAGAGATATGACTTAGGTCACGGGGTGTTCGGGGCGAAAGTTGAGGCCGGGAAGCGAGGCTTTTGCTGAAGAACAACCGTGGATCCCCTTCGGCTGCGCTGGAAGCCGTTGCGTAAACGAAGACAAAGAGCGCGGGGCTGATCCCGCGCTCTTTGTCTTGCAGCTCCCGTTTGTTCCCGCGGGGCCTTCATCGCCCTTGGGGGTTGGTTTCGGTGGCCAGAGATTCTTCCATCGCGGGCGAGACGACCGATGCTTCCACGTGCTCGAAGAGCTTTCGGGTCATCACCTGGAAGTGGTATCCCATCACCAGCAGCGTCATGGCCACACCCGCGCAGTGGCGATAGCGCGTGGCCACGGAGAGCAAAAACTTCCAGTAGCTCCAGCGCTGCGGACCGAAGAGGCCCTGCCGCACGATGGAGGTGGCAAAGGCGCGCGCATTGCTCACGGTCAGCCACTTCTGCTTGGATTTTTCTTCGTTCGGCTGGATATGGCTCAGGTAGAGCCGGACGCGTTCGTAATAGGCATCGCAGGAGTAGATTCGTTTGAGCACCGAGCGGTAGCCCTCCACCAGTTTGGCGGCATCCATGTGCGGCAGAAAATTCAACTTGTCATCCGTGTTGTCGCCGTCGCCTGCATCCAGAATCCGACCCTCTTTCCAGAGCCGCCGGAAGAGCTGCGTCCCGGGCATGGCCTGAAGCAGACCGACCATGGCCACGGGGATTCCGCTTTTCTGAATAAACTCGACCATGCGGTCGAAGATGTCTTCGCGGTCGGTATCGAAGCCGAGAATGAAGCCGCCCATCACCTGCATTCCGTAGCTTTGGATCAGGTCGACGCTATCGAGCAGGCTGCGACGCGTGTTCTGCAGTTTGTTGGCAGCGATCAGCCCCGATTCATCGGGCGTTTCAATGCCGAGAAAGACCGAGGTGAATCCGGCTTCCTTCATCAACTGCATCAACTCGGGATCGTCGGCCAGATTCAGAGAAGCCTCGGTGCTGAAGGCAAAGTTGATGCGGTATTGACGACGCCAGGCGATGATGGCCTTGAGCAGTTCCTTGGCGCGCACCTTGTTGCCGATGAAGTTGTCGTCGACGATGAAGACGGCCTCGCGCCAGCCGGCGGCGCGCAACTGGTCCAACTCGGCGAGCACCTGCGCAATGGCTTTGGTGCGCGGCTTGCGGCCGTAAATCTCGATGATGTCGCAGAACTCACAGTTGAAGGGGCAGCCGCGTGAGTATTGCACGGTCATGGTTGAGTAGCGATTTATTTTGATGAGACTCAGGTCGGGCAGCGGGCTGGTGGACATCTCCGGCTTTTCGGCGGCCTGATAGAGGGGCTTGGCTGTGCCCTGTTCCAGATCGCGCGCCATGGTGCCGATCAGGCTTTCCGCCTCGCCGATGACGATGTGGTCTGCCTTGAGTTCGGCTGGGGAGAGGCTGCTGGCGATGGGGCCGCCGATCACGGTGCGTAGCCCGCGCGCGCGGCAGCGCTCGACGATGGCGACCAGAGAGTCCTTCTGGATGTGCATGCCGCTGAGCAGCGCCACATCGGCCCATGCCAGGTCGGCATCCTTCAGCCGTTCCACGTTGGTATCCACCAGCCGCTTTTTCCAGCTCTGGGGTAGCAGCGCGGCAATCGTCATTAGACCAAGCGGTGGCTGTGCTGCTTTCTTGCCCAGAAACTTGAGCGCGTGTTTGAAGCTCCAATAAGTGTCGGGGAATTCCGGGTAGATCAGCAGGGCATTCACAGGCTACCTCCGGGGAAGGAGAGCGGCTGCCGGCCCGAAGGGCTGACTGGATTTCGGCGGTCGTGCCGTCCGTCGGAACCTGGCACGGCTGTGTTCAGGAACAGTGCGCTGCTTCCAGGAAATGATTATCCCACCTTGCAGCGCACGATGGTTGTATAAAAGGAACCGCGTTGGACCATTTCGTGCGGAACTTTTCCGCCGCGCGATTGTTCTTCCGCGCGCAGGAGGGAATGCAGTGCCGCGCTATTTGAAGAGATAGTGCAGGACGAAGAGCACGACCAGCAGCCAAGAGATGGGCTTGATGGTTTTGATCTTTCCCGCCGCCGTCAGCGCGGTGATTTCGACGAGGAAGCCGAGCGCGAATCCGTCGCTGACCGAGGTCAGAGCCATCAGCAACAGCGTTAGCAGCACCACGGCCGTTACACGCACCTCGCGCAGATCAAGCGCCGCCAGACTCTGCATCATGAAGATGCCGATCATCACCAGCGCCGGTGTGGTGGCCACGGCGGGAATGATGGCGATGATGGGGGTGAGAAAGAGTGACAACAGAAAGGCGATGGCGACGGTGATGCTCACCAGACCTGTGCGTCCGCCCTGCTCGACTCCGGCCGTCGATTCCAGATAGATGATGGCCGTCGTGCTGCCCAGCAGCGATCCGCCGGAAGCCGCGGCGGCGTCGGCCGAGAGCGTCTGCTTGAGCTTGGGAAGATTGCCGCTTTCGTCATTGAGATGCGCGCGGTCGCCGATGGCGAACAGCACGGCCATGGCGGCAAACAGGTCTGTAAACAGCAGCGCGATAACGATGGGAATGCACTGCGCCGGATGTTGCAGCGGATAGAGAAGATCGAGCTTGAAGGCGACCGGTTCAATGGAATTCGGCAGCGAGAACAGGTGCTGCGGCAGCGGCGTGATGTGGCCCGGGCCGTGCGCGGCGGGCAGAAACAGCCCCGCGATGGTGAGCAGCGCAATCGAGAGAATCAGCGCGCCGGGAACCTTGCGCACCACCAGAACAATGGCCAGCAGAATTCCGGCAAAGGCCAGCAGCACCGTCGGGGAGCGGAAATCGCCCAGCCCGATAATGGTGCGTGCGTTGGCGACCAGGATGCCGGAGTTCTTCAGCCCGAGAAAGGCAATGAACAGGCCGATGCCCGCGCCGATGGTCTTGCGGAAGTTGTCGGGAAAAGACTCGATGATTTTTTGCCGGATGCCGGTGACGGAGATGATAAAAAACAGCACGCCGGTGTAGAAGACCATACCCAACGCGGCCTGCCATGGAATGTGCATGCCCTGGCAAACCTGCACGGCGACATAGGCATTGACGCCCATGCCTGGGGCCATGGCCAGCGGATAGTTGGTGCGCAGGCCCATGAGGATCGAGAAGATGGCCGCGACCAGAGCCGTCGCCGTAATGAGCGCATTGCGATCCATGCCAGCGGCGGAAAGCACCAGAGGATGCACTACGAGCACGTACGACATGGTGCTGAAGGTCGTCAGTCCGGCCAGAATCTCGATGGCCAGCGAGGAGCCGCGTTCGGAAAAATGAAAGAAGCGATCTAAGCGCAGGGAAAGACGGGAATAAAAAGAGGGGGGAAGGGGAAGAGCGTTAGCCGTGCCGGAATTCACGAATCGGATCTCCTCGAGAGACTGAGAAGTGGCAAGGCTTGTATGCAGGGGAAGTACCGGATAAGGCAAACTGCGGAGAATCAAACAGGTTGCTACGGGTTACCATAGAAACCATGGCTGCCGTAGAAATCTGGGCCATCGGTTTATAGCACCCTATATAGCTCCACTTCTACATTTATAGTAACATAATAAATAAATATGTCTTAAGTCTGGACGCTGATTCCGTAGGGTGAGACGGCCTTTGAGAATAAATTTTCAAGGGTTATGCTTCAATAAGCGGGACATATTCTCTAAAAATTCTCGTTGCTAAATTCTCGTTGCTGGATACGTGCCGAACATCTTGGAGGCTTTGTGAAGTTTTTTGCTTGTCGATTGCAGTTGCTGATGGCTATTTTTCTTTGCTGTTGCGCTGCGACATTTGCTCAATCCGCCGGTTCCATCTCAGGATCGGTTTCTGATGATACCGGCGCTGCGTTGCCTGGATCCAATATCACTGTCACGAATCAGAGAACGCACGAAGTGCGCCATCTGAGCACCGATGGCAATGGCTCGTTCACCTTTACGCTGCTGCCGATTGGCGTCTACACCGTGCAGGCCGAGCATGACGGCTTTCAATCGCTGCAGGTGAAAAACTCCACGCTCGAAGGCGAACAGCACATCACGCTGCCGCTGGTTCTGCACATGAGCAATGTGACAACCTCGGTGAGCGTCGAGGCATCGGCCACGGAAGTGGAACGGACGCAGCCGACGCTGGGCCAGACGGTCCATGCCGAGCAGGTTGCCAACCTTCCCTTGAATGGCCGCGATTTTGCGCAGTTGGCCCTGTTGACCCCGGGCACCACGCGCGGCGAACAGACCACCGACTTTCTGAATTCTGGAACCAGCAGCGAGGTCTCCTTCCGCGGTTCGGTTTCGCTCTCAGTGCAGGGCATGGCGGAAAACACCAACGACTGGCGTCTGGACGGAGTCGACGACAACGAATTGACGGCGGGCGGCGTTTCTTTCCTGCCCGAGATCGACGCCATTCAGGAATTCAACGTGCTCACCAACAACTACTCCGCGCAGTACGGCAGCCGCGGTGGCAGCACGATTCTGGTCTCGACCAAGTCAGGCAGCAACGACTTCCACGGTTCGGCCTTCGAGTTTGTGCGCAACGACATCTTCGATGCCCGCAACTACTTCGATCCGACGACCAAGGGCAAGTATCGTCAGAACGAGTTCGGTGGTTCGCTCGGCGGTCCGATCCTCAAGGACAAGACCTTCTTCTTCGCCGATTATCAAGGCAATCGCGTTCGTCAGGGCGCGCCGATTCTCAGCGTGGTCCCGACGACGGATCAGGTCAAGAATCACATCTTCACCAACCCGATCTTCGATCCGACCAATTCTCTGTCGGCCTCGAATGCTTCGAGCCGCTCAAGCTACTACAACGCGGCGCTGGGTGCCTACAAGATTCCCGATGCAGAGATCAGCTCGATCGGACAGGCGATTCTCAACTTGCTGCCGTCGCCGATGCCTGCCGGCACCTCGGGGCTGAAGGGTTCCTATAACTACATCGCCAGCCCGGTGCGTACGCTCGACGACGATGAATTCGATGTGCGTGCCGATCAGTCGCTCGGCGAAAACGATCACCTCTTTGGCCGCTTCAGTTGGGACAACGGACAGCAGTTCAACCCCTCTGGCCTGCCCGGCTTCGGCTCGAAGACCTCGTACAGCAGCACGACCTACTTCCGCTCGCGCGTGCGCAACTTCGCGGTTTCGGATACGCACATCTTCTCGGCGCACATCGTCAACCAGTTCTCGGCCGGCTACAACCGCGACTACAACACGATTCACGGCGTTGGCTATGGCTCGGAAGAGGCGAACAGCCTGGGCATCAGCGGCGCCAACCTCGGCGACCTGGCTACCTCGGGCATGACGCTGATCAGCATGACCGGCTACAACCCGATCGGCGATCGTCTCTACTCGCCCTATCAGGGCGGCACCAATGTTTTTCATTATGCCGATTCGCTCAGCATCATCAAGGGCAAGCACAGCCTGGTCTTCGGCTTCGATTACCGCCCGATGCAGAACAACGGTCTTGGTGAAACCTATCTGCATGGTCAGATGGCCTTCACCAAGAATTTCTCCGCCTACAGCACCTCGACCACCTTTGCTTCGACGATCACCGATAACGGCATTACCGGAGCGAACGGTCATCCGATCGCCAGCCTTCTGCTCGGCTATCCGGATGCCGGCAATCGGCAAAATCAGGTAAGCAGCACGGTGATTGGCCGTCGTTGGAAGGAATATCGCGGCTATGCGCAGGACAACTGGACGATTTCGCCCGTGTTGACCGTGAACCTTGGCGTGGCTTACATGGTGGTGACGCCGCTGACGGAAGCCAACGGCCGCATTGCCAACTTTGACACCGACAACGGTCTCTTCTATGTGACCGGCAAGTATGCCAACACTTATTCGGGCGCGGTTGCCGCAGATAAGTACGCCGGCATTCACGCCGACTACTCGAATGTTCAGCCGCGCATCGGCTTCGTGTGGAGTCCGCGTGGCGAGCAGCACAACACGGTGCTCAGCGCTGGCTACGGCATCTTCAGCGATACCTCGCATCTGGGTCAATCGACTGGCATTCACCAGAATCCGCCATACACCAACACCTACACCTTCACGACCAACGACATCGCTCCGTCGCGCGTGCTGATCGCGGGCAGCAGCAACAACGGCTTCCCGGACAACAGCCAGCCGGAGGATCCGAGCACCTACACCGGATCGATCGTGGCCATGAAGCGCAATCTGAAGCAGGGCCTCGTGCAGCAGTACAACGTGAACCTGCAGCAGGGCGTGAAGGGCGCGGTGGTGACCATCGCCTACGCCGGCACGCACGGCACGCGCTTGTTCAATAACATTGCTTCGTTCAACGGCGCGGCTCCGGGCGCGGGCAACAACACGGCAGCGCGCCGCCCGTTCACAACCCTGAATACAATTGCCGACATCAACTCGAATGGCTGGCTGATCTACAACTCTCTTCAGGCGAAGGTGGAGCGGCGCATGAGCGGATTCTATCTGCTCGGTTCCTACACCTACAGTCAGGGCCTGACCAACGGCTACACCGAAGCTGTGACGACGCTGGCTGGATCGACCTACTTCCCGCTAACGCTCGGTTCGAACTTCTATCACGGGAACTCGATTCTGGTTTCGACGCCGGGCAACTCGGCCGGTCGTACGATTACGGCCGATGCCGACCGCGGCGAATCGGCGCTGCAATTGCGTAATAACTTCACCGCCAGCGTGCTTTATTCGCTGCCTTTCGGTCGCGGACACCGCATTCTGGGTAACTCGAACAAGGTTCTGCAGCAGGTGGTTGGCGGCTGGCAGGCGAACAGTATCATTGCCTCGCACAGCGGTTTCCCGATGGCCTTCACGCAGGCGACCAACACCTCCGGCTCGGGCGTCACCAATCGTCCGGATCTGGTGAGTGGTTGCAGCCTCTACAAGGGCGCCAAGACGGTGAATAACTGGTTCAGCACTTCCTGCTTTGCCGCGCCGACCGCGCAGCAACTCGGCAATTCATCGCGTACGCTCGGCCATGGCCCGCAGCGCACCAACGTGGACTTCTCCATCTACAAGAAGTTTGCGACCTACCGGACGCAGAATGTTGAACTTCGCGCCGAGGCCTTCAACCTCCTCAACCACTCGCAGTTCGGCATGCCGGACATGGCGCTGGGCGATTCGACCTTCGGTGCCATTTCCACGACGGTCATGTCCAACCGCCAGTTGCAGATGGCTGTGAAGTACCTGTTCTAAACTGAGAGAACAAACCGCAATCCCCGGGAGCCTTGTCAGGTTCTCGGGGATTGCTCTATTCGCACGAATTTTTTTGAAGGATGACTGTATGAGCCGATTCTTTTCCTTGCGCCCTTCTCTGTTTGCTTTGGCACTGATCCCGACGCTGTTGCTGGTGGGCACAACGAACGGCACGGCGCAGGCGGCGAAACGCTACGTCGTCGTCGATCAGGATGCCTCGGGTCCGGGCGGCTCGGACATGGCCTCTTTGCTGGTTTTTCTGCAATCGCGCAAGGTGAATCTGCTCGGAGTTACGGTGGTCTCCGGCGACAGTTGGCGCGACGTGGAAGTGCGCCATGCGTTGCGCTTGCTGGAAATCGTTGGCCGCACCGATGTGCGCGTCTACCCGGGCGCGGTTTTTCCATTGATGCGTACGCCCGAGGAGACGAAGCTTTCCGATCAGCTTTATGGTCGCGTGAGTTATACGGGAGCCTATAACGAAGCGCACAACGGCGCGTGGGATGCAACTCCCGATCTGCCCGAGGGCAACCCGCACACAAAGCCCGCCGAGGAAGACGCGGCGCACTTCCTGGTCCGCATGGTGCACGAGCATCCGCATCAGGTGACGATCTACGCAGCCGGCCCGCTGACCAACATTGCGTTGGCACAGCGACTCGATCCACACTTTGCCGAACTGGCCGAACAACTGGTGCTGATGGGGGGAAGCATTCTTCCTGTCACCGAGGCGCGCGAGTGGATCAATCGTCCGCGCCACGAGTTCAACTTCTGGTTTGATCCCGAGGCCGCCTCCATCGTGCTCAACGCGCACTGGAGCAAGATTACGGCGACGACCATCGATGCTTCGATTCAAACGCATCTCGCCGAGGTGCTCGCGGCACTGCGCAATTCCAACAGCACGGTGGCGCGCTATCTCGTCCAGTACACGCCGCATTACACCAGCTCAGGATATGCTTGGGATGAACTGGCCGCTGCTACCTGGCTCGACCCTGCGATCACCACCGGCGAGCGCGAGGTCTATATGGACGTGAACATTGCGCACGGCCCTGGCTACGGCGATGTGCTCATCTGGTCTGACAATGACAAACCCGCGTTACCGCATCAGAGGGTTCATGCGCAGGTCAAGGTTGACGTCGAGCGGCTCAATCGCGATCTGATTGAATTGTTTTCCGCGGAGACGCCCGCCGCATCCGCTCGTTAACCGGGGTAGGAGATTTCATGCAGGAGATTCAAGAGTACAGCCGCCTTCGCGCCATTCGCGCCGCGCAACACCAGGAGCCCTTCGACCTGTTGCTGCGCGGCGGCCGTGTCGTCGATGTGATCACCGGCGAAATTCGTGCGGCCGATGTGGGCATCGTCGACAACCTGATCGCCAGCGTTCATGCCCCCGGCATTGCTTTTGAAGCGCGCGAGGTGCAGGAGCTTGGTGGAAGTTATCTCTCGCCTGGACTGATCGATGCGCACGTGCACATCGAAAGCTCGCACATGCTGCCCGAGCATTATGCGGCGACCGTGCTGCCACAGGGTACGACCACCATCTTCTACGATCCGCACGAACTGGCGAATGTGCTCGGGATGGATGCCATTCGCGCGATGATCGCGGCCACGCGCAATCTTCCGCTGCGTGCGATTGCGCAGGCCTCTTCCTGTTTGCCTTCGGTGCCGGGGTTGGAGGTTTCAGGTGCGGAGTTTGGCGGTGCGGAGATGGATGAGTTACTCAACCTGCCCGAGGTTGCTGGCGTGGCCGAGATGATGGACATGAACGGCGTGCTGAGCGGCGTTGGTCGCATGGCCGAGATTGCCGCCGCCGCGCGCCGTCACAGCAAACTGCTCGAAGGTCATGCGCGCGGACTGACAGGCGAACGCTTGCAGGGCTACATTGCCGCCGGCGTTGGCGCGGATCACGAGATTACCTCGGGCGCGGACTTCCTCGAAAAGCTGCGTGCCGGCATGACCATTGAGATTCGCGGCTCGCACGACTACGTGTTGCCGGAGATTGTTGCCGAACTCAGCAAGCTCGGCAATCTGCCCGCGCAGGTGACCATCTGCACCGACGACGTTCCGCCCGACCAACTGCTTGCGGTCGGGGGCATGATCGACGTGCTGCGGCGTTTGATTCGCTACGGTATGAAGCCGGTCGATGTGTTGCGTTGCGCAACGCTCAACGCTGCTTCGCATCTGGGCCGACGCGATCTGGGCGCGGTCTGTGCGGGGCGCATCGCCGATTTGGTGACTTGGAAGAATCTTGAGACATTGGAGCTTGTCGATGTGTATGCGGCGGGCAAGCGCGTCGCCCGTCAAGGCCAGCTTATCGTGCCAATTCCCGTAGGCAACACGCAGTGGCCCTGCGACACGGTGAAGATTGCGCCGCTCGTGCTCGAAGATTTTCAGATCGCCATTCCTGGTATGAACAGTGGCGTCGCGCGTTTGCGCGCCATCAAGGGCATTCGCTTCACCGAATGGAGCGAGGTGGAGCTTGCCGTGCGCGAGGGTCGCGTTGTGCTGCCCACCCATGGAAATCTTGACGCGGATCTGAATTTTCTTTTCACCATGCATCGCCACGGGCGCTACGTTGCCCAGCCGCAGTTGGGTATTCAGCAGGGCGTAGAGCGAATGCGCGGCGCGATTGCCACCACCTACGAGCATGACTCGCACAATCTTTTTGTGATTGGCGGCAATGCCGAAGACATGCTGCTGGCGGCCAATACATTGATCGCCTGCGGTGGCGGCATGGCTGTGGCGGCGGAGAGAAAACTGCTGGCTGTGGTCGAGCTTCCCGTGGCAGGTATATTGTCGACGCAGAGTCCTGCCGAGGTGGCGTGTGCTTTTCAGGCGGTGCGCGAGGCCGCGGGCAAGATCACGGATTGGAAGCAGCCCTATTGGCGCTTCAAGGCGCTGGAAGGCATGTCGCTGGCCTGCAATCCCTGCCCGCATCTGACAGATCTGGGGTTGACCGATGGCAAGACTGGCGAGATTTTGCCGCTGATACTCGCCTAACTCACGCGAGCATTGCCGCAGGGAAAATCCTTGCCTCGATTCTCGGACGCATCTCACGCTAACCCGTATCTTTTTCCGATACACGGCAACTTGTGCAATGTTCAGGAGTGAAAGATGACAAATGTCGCAGTGTTAGGTCTTGGCGCCATGGGATCGCGCATGGCCGCCAATCTGCTCAAGGCAGGGTTTTCGCTTGCGGTTTGGAATCGTACGCCCGCGGCGGCGGCAGAGCTTGTGGCTGCGGGCGCCAGGCAAGCCGCTACGCCGAAGGAAGCCGCGCAGGGCGCGGACTTTGTGATGACCATGGTGCGCGACAATGAAGCTTCCCGGCAGGTCTGGCTCGATCCGGAGTCCGGCGCGCTGGCGGGCATGAGGTCTGGCGCCATCGCCATCGAAAGCTCGACGCTGACGCCTGACTGGGTGCGCGAACTGGGAAAGGCGCTTGCCGTGCGCGGCGTTGCGCTGTTGGAGGCTCCGGTCTCCGGTTCTCGTCCGCAGGCCGCGGCGGCGCAACTGGTCTACTTGGTCGGCGGTGATGCGGCAACGCTGAAGCAGGCGGAGCCGCTGTTGAAGGCAATGGGCTCAAGCATTCGGCATGTTGGTCCGCTGGGCACCGGCGCGCTGGCCAAGCTGGCGACTAACACGCTGCTTGGTATTCAGGTGACGACCATAGCCGAGTTGGTGGGCATGTTGAAGCGTGCCGGCGCTGATCCCCGTCGCATACTGGATGCCATTGCTGCGACGCCGGTTTGGAGTGTGGCCGCCGGTCGTGCCGCGGATTCGATTCTCGCGGGCGACTTTGCGCCGCAGTTTCCCATTGAGCTGATCGAAAAGGATTTTGGCTACACGATGCAGACGGCGGGCTCACCCGAGGTTGCTCCGACCATTGCCGCCGCGCGCGGTGTCTTCCGCAGAGCGATCGAGCGGGGCCTCGGCAAAAGCCATATGACGAGTGTGGTCCGCCTGTATTCCGACCAGAAGGACAAATAAGAACCGAGGACTTCCTTCTCTGTATGCGAAAATTCCTTGTCGGCGCGATAGAGCATTTCTCCCATTGCTGTAGGTCGAAAGCAGAATGTCGAGGGGCTTTTTCCTCAAGAAAGCCGGGCCCCTGGCGACAGGCCTTCGTTGTTAGGGGAAAAGGAAAAGACCCCTTGCACGTAACTGAATATTGCACGTGTAGGAGAGAAATGCCCATCCAAGATGGCAGGCAAGGAGAGGAGAGGGAATGCTGATGGAAGGGCCGAAGATTCTTACCGTTGACCAGATGCGCGTTGAGCGCGACCGTCTGGTGGCCTCGGGCAAAGATCTGGTTTTTACCAATGGATGTTTCGATATTCTGCATCGTGGGCATGTGGAATATCTGACGTTTGCGCGCAATCAGGGCGATGCGTTGGTGGTGGCCGTCAATACGGATGCTTCGGTGCGCGCCAACAAGGGGCCGGATCGTCCGATCAACTCCGAGCAGGACCGCGCCTGGGTGCTTGGTTCGCTGCGCGTCGTCGACTATGTGATCTTTTTTTCGGAAAAGGAACCGAAGAATGTGATTGCCAAGATTCTTCCGCAGGTCCTGGTCAAGGGCAAGGACTGGGCACATTATGTCAGTGGCCGCGAGGTGGTTGAGGCGCATGGCGGCCGCGTCGTTCTGGCCAACATGGTTGAGGGTCGCTCGACGACCTCGACGATCGACAAAATCGTAAAGGTCTACGGCGCGGGTACGGGCGCATGAATTTTTCGTTGAGTGGATAGGCGGGCTTTATGTGTGGATCTTGAGTAGCACCTTGTCCCGTACATAAATGCAATTCTGAATGAACCAAGGGCCAAGCAGAAAAATACAAATTTAGTTTTTATAGGGGATACACAAATACTTGGCTGCCCTTCACGGATTCGAACCGCGATATGCTGCTCCAGAGGCAGCTGTCCTACCATTGAACGAAAGGGCATCCACACCGAACATCTCCATTTCTGGATGTCCGATTCATCTTTATCGGCCAGGAACCATCTGTCCCCTGCCAACTTCTTTATAGTACTGAGTTTCTAAATTCTGGTCAAATGTTCTACTGTGCAAAAAATCCGGATCGCTGAAGAGGGAATTGCCACGCACCCTACGGATATTTTGGGAAACCTGCCTCTTTTCGAATCACTTCCCGGTCGCTGATCCAAAATCGTTGCCCGGCCTTTGTGTCGGTCGGGCAGTCGATTCCAACGTGCTGCCTACAGGGCCGGCCGCCGCGCCACGGGCTTGGTCGTAATCACCAACTTGGCCGGCGTCAGTTCCGGACCGTCCCAGCCGTCCTTCACCGCTTCAATACGAATCTCGCCCGGCTCGCGCGATGCCTGCACGATTATCTGCGCCAAGCCATTGAAAAGCGAACGCTTCGGCTTCTTGTCGCTCTCCTGGCAGTTCGGATTGCCATTGCCTACGCCGACCAACTCACCCGCGCCGCTGACCTTGAAGCCGATCTGATTCGACGCAATCGGCACCGGACGACCTTCCTTATCGAGCGCCTCCACCTTGATGACCGCAACGTCCTGCCCATCGGCATCGATCTCCGTGCGGTCGGTCGTCAGGCGAATGGCGACCTCGGGGCCGGTGGTCTCGCGCCGTTCCGTCAAAATCACCTTGCCGTCCTTCCAGCCCCGCGCCTCGATGACGCCTGGCTCGTACTTCACCTTCCACTCGACGTGGCTCAGTTTTTTGACAGGCTTCTTGCCGACGCTCGCGCCGTTGACGAACAACTCGACTTCATCGGCATTCGAATGCACCCAGACCGGAATCTCCTCGCCCTCCTTGCCGGCGAAGTTCCAGTGCGGAAACAGGTGCAGCGAAGGCTCCTTGCCCCACCAAGCCTTGTAGTAATAGAAGCTATCCTTCGGGAACCCGCACATATCGACAATGCCAAACTGCGAGTTGATCGAGGGCCAGCCGTAGGGCGTTGGTTCACCGCGATAGTCGAATCCGGTCCAGGCAAAGCCGCCCGCCATCCATTCGCGCTCCGCGTAGAAGTTCCACCACGCTTCGGCATTCTCTGCCCACTGCGGATGGTTCACGTCGTAGGCGCTCACCACATTGCGCTGCGCGTCGGTCGTATACTCGCCCCGCGTCGAAATCGCACTGGCTGTCTCCGATCCGTAGACGGGCCTGGTTGGATGCTTTTTGTGAAACTCATCCGGATATTGCAAGTTATAGTTGAAGCCGATAATATCGAGCGAATTCGAGACGCCCTTTTCGTTGTCGGCGTTCACCGCGGCCGAAACCACGCGCGTCGGATCGAGTTCGTGACAGCGGCGCACCATCGTCGCCGCGATCTTCTCGCCCTCTTCGGCCTGATCGTGCTGTAGATGATTCTCTTCGTTGCCGATCGACCAGAGAATAATCGACGGCGAGTTCCGGTAGCGCTTGACCATCTGCTCAAGCTGCGCGAGGCCCTCGGGACTCGAACTCATCTGGCGCGTCTCGCACATCATCATCATGCCCATGCGGTCGCAGGCCTCGACCCACTCCGGCGTCGGCATGTTGTGCGAGGTGCGCACCGCATTCGAGCCCATTTCCTTGAGCACGCCCAAACGGAACCACTGTAAACGGTCGGGAACCGCCGCGCCCACACCGGCGTGGTCCTGATGATTGCAGGTGCCCATAATCTTGACCGGCTTGCCGTTGAGGAAGAATCCCTTGTCGGCATCGAAGCGCGCCGTACGCACGCCGAAGTTTACCCGCTCGCCGTCGCGCACCTTGCCGTTTACCTCGACAGTGACCAGCGTTGTATACAGGTTCTGCTCTTCGAGCGACCACAGCGCGGGCCGGTCGATCTTCGAAGTGGCCGTGAAGCTGACTGCCCCATCGACCTCGATCGACTGTGGCGCGCTCTCGGCCGTGGCCACGGTCTTGCCCGCCGCGTCCTGAATCTGCCAGCGCACGCGCGCCGTCTCGGTCTGCTTGCCCTCATTCTTGACGATGGTGCCCAGTTGCAGTGTGGCAAGATTGGCCTCGATCTTCGGCGTGCGCACCCAGCTTTCCCATTGGCCCAGATGCAGCGCATCGGTCTTGGTCAGCCAGACGTGACGATAGATGCCAGAGCCCTCATAGAACCAGCCGTCGCCGAAGCCGGCATCGACGCGCAACACGACGCAGTTCTTTTTGCCCAACTCGATGAAGTCGGTGATGTCGAAGCCGAAGGGGGCGTAGCCGTTGTCGTTGCGGCCAACGAAGGTGCCGTTGACGAAGACCAGCACGCTGCGGAAGGCGCCGTCGAAGTCAAGCACAATGCGGCGACCGGCGTCGGAGGTGGGAATGGAAAACTCGCGGCGATACCAGCCCACGCTGGTCTCGGGATATTTGCGACCGAGCGGCTTATAGCCATGCGAATTCAGCGACTCATCCCATACGAAGGGCAGCTCGACGGCCCAGTCGTGCGGCAGGTTCAGCTTGCGCCACTTCTCGTCCTCATGGCCGACCTTGGCAAAGTTGAATTCGCCTTCCTTGGCGAAATCTCCCTGGTCGTCACCAAAACCAAGGTCGCGACGCGGGTCCGAACCGTGACCGAATTGAAACTTCCAATCGAAATCGAAGAGAAACTGCTCGCGCGGAGCAAGCGCGGAAGCAGTTGCGGCAAACCCGCTGGCCGAACGCTCGGCGTTGGCCGACAGCGCGCGGCCCCAGGCCGAGCGCGCGATCAAGGATGTGGCGGAAAGTGCCATGCCCGAGGCGAGCAGATGGCGACGAGAGAAACCAGGCATAAGAACATCTCCTTTGGAGAGAGGATGAAAAGAAGTCGAGCATCGAGATGAGTGGCAAATCAACCGAACTATACAACAGGGCGGTGGTTATAGTAAACGGTTTCATGCCCCATTTTGGGCCTTAACCTTTTCCACATTCAGCCCTTCCGACATGCCATTGCCTCCTTATGTTACATTCAAAGAGTCAGTTCGCTCTGAGGAGAGATGGCCGAGTGGCTGAAGGCGCACGCTTGGAAAGCGTGTATACTCGAAAGGGTATCCAGGGTTCGAATCCCTGTCTCTCCGCCAA
>Ga0255352_1000293_pt1 | contig 28149 bp, 23 predicted proteins | sample HBST0metaG_FD_189939 | JGI IMG/M metagenome (GOLD analysis project Ga0255352, IMG submission 189939) | Peat soil microbial communities from Stordalen Mire, Sweden - H.B.S.T0 | ecosystem: Environmental > Terrestrial > Soil > Wetlands > Peat | place: Sweden: Norrbotten County, Stordalen Mire...
TCGAAGATCTGCGCGCCGCGATAGCTCTGCAGGGTCGAGATACCCATCTTCGAGAAGGTCTTCAGCAGGCTCTTGTCGATGGCCTTGATGTAGTTGTGCTCGGCCTCTTCTGCGGTCAACTCGGCAGACAGCAGGCCGCGCCGCTTCAGGTCGTGGACGGTCTCAATTGCCAGGTAGGGATTGACGGCGCTGGCGCCGTAGCCGATCAGCAGGGCAAAATGCATCACCTCGCGCGGCTCGCCGCTCTCGATAATGATGGCCACCTGCGTGCGGGTCTTTTCCTGGATGAGACGATTGTGTACGGCGGCCATGGCCAACAGGCTCGGGATCGGCGCATAGGTTGCATCGACGCCGCGGTCGGAGAGAATCAGCAGCGAGTAGCCGGAATGCACGGCGAGGGCGGCGCGATTGCTCAGATCGTCGAGCGCGTGGCGCAGGCCCTTTTCCCCATCCTCGGCGCGAAAGAGAGCAGGCAGTGTCGTCGCCAGCAGATCGCCCGAGGAGATGCGGCGCAGCTTTTCGAGATCGCGGTTCGACAGAATCGGCTGCATCATTTTGAGCGTGTGGCAGTTTTCCGGCGTTTCACCCAGAATGTTGCGCTCCGTGCCGATGTAGCTGATCAGCGACATCACCATCTCTTCGCGGATTGGGTCGATGGGCGGATTGGTGACCTGCGCGAACAACTGCTTGAAATAGCCGAACAGCGACTGCGGATGGTCGGAGAGGCAGGCCAGTGGCACATCCGAACCCATCGAGCCAAGCGGCTCCATGCCCTTGGCGGCCATCGGCGCAAGCAGAATTTTCAGGTCCTCTTCGCTATAGCCCGAGGCGCGCTGGCGGCGTAGCAGAGTCTCCGGGTGCGAGGCGATCACGCGCGACGGCTCCGGCAACTGCTCCATCGTCACCTGCTGCTCTTTGAGCCACTCGCCGTAGGGCTGGCGGCTGGTGAGCTTTTCCTTGATCTCGTCGTCGGAGACGATGCGCTGCTCGACGGTGTCGACCAGGAACATGCGGCCCGGCCGCAGACGGCCTTTCTTGCGGATGTCTTCGGCGGGAATGTCGATGACGCCGGCCTCGGAGGAGAGCACGACCAGATCGTCTTTGGTGATGACGTAGCGGCCCGGCCGCAGTCCGTTGCGGTCGAGCGTCGCGCCGATCACGCGGCCGTCGGTGAAGCTGATCGCCGCCGGTCCGTCCCATGGCTCCATCAGCGAGGCGTGATACTCGTAGAAGGCGCGCTTTTCCTCGCTCATGTCCGGATTGCCGGCCCAGGCCTCGGGCAGCAGCATGGCCATTACGTGGGGCAGGGAACGACCGGCCTGATGCAGAAACTCGATGGCGTTGTCGAGCGAGGCCGAGTCGGAGCCTTCCGGCACGACCACCGGGAACAGTTCGTCGATCTTGTCGCCAAACTCCGGGCTGGCGCAGACCGACTGGCGGGCGCTCATCCAGTTCACATTGCCGCGGATGGTGTTGATCTCGCCGTTGTGCGCGATGTAGCGGTAGGGGTGGGCCAGCTTCCAGCTCGGAAAGGTGTTGGTCGAAAAACGCTGGTGGATCAAACAGAGCGCACTGGTGACCAGCGGATTGGCCAGCTCGAAGTAGAACTTTTCAATCTGCGGCGCCAGCATCAGACCTTTATAGATAATGGTGCGACAGGAGAAGGAGGGAAGGTAGAAAGTCTCCTTGTCCTCGATGTCGCTGGCGGCAATCTCATTTTCGGTGCGGCGGCGGATGAGGTAGAGCAGGCGCTCGAAGGCATCCTCATCCATGTTTTCCGGGCGGCGCACGAAGAACTGTTCAATATAAGGCTGCGAGGCGCGGGCTTCGCGTCCGATGGCGTCGCCGTTGACCGGCGTATCGCGCCAGCCGATGACGGTTGCGCCCTCTTCGTTGGCGATGCGCTCGAAGACGCCCTCGCACTGCAGTCGGCTATGCTTTTCCACCGGAAGAAAGCACATGGCCACGCCGTAGGCTCCCGCCTCGGGTAGATGCAGACCCTGTTCGCCGCATTCGCGCGTGAAGAACGCGTGCGGAATCTGGATCAGAATACCGGCGCCGTCGCCGGTCTCCGGATCGCACCCCGATGCGCCGCGGTGCGCCAGATTGATCAGGACCTCAAGTCCCTTGCGGATAATCTCGTGGCTCTTTTCGCCGCGGATATGAGCGACGAATCCTACGCCGCAGGCATCGTGTTCATTGCCGGGATGGTAAAGTCCCTGCGGTTTCGGTGTGCATAGACGACTGAATGAATCCATGGGCAGCCTTTTCAATAAATTCTTTGTGCTAGTAGAGCGCCTGCGTGCAGGGGAATACACGCCCACATGCGATTTCTCGTAAGGAAACCGCCCCTTCTTCAAGCATCAGTAGATTTTGGAGCTGCTTCGGCCGCATCCGGAAGCATACCCCCTACTATAACCAAAAAATCTGGCAGACGTTCAAATTCCTTTCATCTGCGGGGCCGGTGCCCGGGGGTGGTTACCGGCCGTTGCCGCCCGGGGCCGGGCAGTATTTTTTGGCGCGCCGCGAATGTTATACTTACCACGCAGGTGCGAGCCCGCACCACTACTTCTCAATCACGTCGAGGTTTCCATGTCCGGCCACTCTAAATGGGCCACCACGAAGCACAAGAAGTTCGCGCTTGATGCCAAGCGCGGAAAGATCTTCACCCGTCTCATCAAGGAAATTTCGGTTGCTGCCCGTTCAGGCGGCGATCCGGACAGCAACGCCCGGTTGCGCACGGCGATTTTGGCGGCGAAGGCCGAGAACATGCCTGCCGACAATATCAAGCGCGCTATCCTGCGCGGCACCGGCGAGCTTGATGGCGTCAACTATGAAGAGATCACCTTCGAGGGCTATGGCCCGGGCGGCGTCGCCCTTATCGTCGAAGCGCTGACCGATAACCGTAATCGTGCCGTCAGCGAGATTCGACACGCCTTTTCGAAGAACGGCGGCAGTCTCGGCGAGTCCGGCTCGGTCCGCTTCATGTTCTCGAAAAAAGGCGTGATCACCGTTGAAAAGCCCGGAGCCACCGAAGATCAGTTGATGGGCGTCGTGCTTGAAAACGGCGGCGAAGACATTGCCGACGAAGACGAAATCTGGGAAGTGACCACCGAGCCTTCCGCCTACGAGGCAGTTCTCGAGGCGATCAAGGCGGCGGGAATCCCGGTGGCGACCAGCGAAATCACCATGGTTGCCTCGACCTATACCAAGCTTGAGGGCGGCCCGGCGGCGCAGATGTTCCGGCTGCTCGATGCGCTTGAAGATTCGGACGACGTGCAGAATGTCTACTCCAACTTCGAGACGGACGAGGACGAATCTGAACCCGAGTAGCTGGCGGAGAGTCCAACCAAAAAGGCCGCCCATTGTGGCGGTCTTTTTTTGATACGACTGAGGGGATAACGGATGGAAAAGACGTGGATTCCGGGAATTTTTTGTGGCTTGATGCTGGCGGCCGGCATGGCAACTGCGCAGACTTCGATTTCCAAGGCTGAGATCAATCCGGTGGCGCACGTTCGCGAGGCGCAAAGCTGGGAGTACGGCCCTTTCGTTGCCTATGGCAATGGCGTGGGCGATCGCTCCGATTTCAAATTTCTGATGGGCGGCGTGCAGGCGGGCAAGGTGTTGACGCCCGTCGTCTATGCCGGTCCACTGAGCGGCCAGTTTGAAATGGGCGTCAACATCATGCCGCTTTGGCAGGCCTACACCCCGGCTGCGCACACGGTGCAGGAGACCTGCACGGCGAACGGCGTCAAGTCTTCCTGCACGGTGTCCACCGGTGGCGGAACCTATCGCGGCGTCAGCCTGACGCCGGTCATCTTTCGCTGGAACTTCCTGACGCGTTCCCGCCGCGTGCAGCCCTGGTTGCAGGCCGCCGGTGGTCTGATCTACACCACGCATCAGTTTCCGCCGAACTACCTGAGCAATTCCGCGCTTGGCCTCGACGGCAGCACCTCGGTCTGGAATTTTTCGCCGCAGGGTGGCGTGGGTGTCCATTACTTCACGCGCGCTAACCGCTCGATTGACTTGGGCGTCAACGCCGTGCACATCTCCTCGGCCTCGATTGGCGACAGGAACCCGGGCGTGAATGCCAGCTTGCAGCTTCAGGTGGGTTACACCTTTTGGAAGTAGACATGCAGGAACCGGTTGTTGAGTGCGTTCCCAATTTTTCCGAGGGAATGGATGCCAAGCGCGTGCGGGCCATCGTGTCCGCCATGCGTGTCGAGGGCGTGCGTCTGCTCGATTGGTCTATGGACGCCGACCATAATCGTTCGGTGGTTACCGTTGCCGGTGCTCCGGCTGCCGTTGTCGAAGCCGCCGTGCGCGCCGCGGGCAAGGCTGCGGAACTGATCGACCTGACTCGCCAGAAGGGTGAGCATCCGCGTATCGGCGCCGCCGACGTGATTCCTTTCGTGCCCGTTTCCGGCATCAAGCTGGAGCAGTGTGTGCTGCTGGCGCGGCAGGCGGGGCTTGAAATCTGGCGTCGCTACGGCATCCCCATCTACTTTTATGAGGCGGCGGCCTCGCGGCCCGATCGCGCCAAACTTGAAAATGTGCGTCAGGGCCAGTTCGAAGGGCTGCGGGAGGCGGTGCGCCAGGATGCCTCGCGTCGGCCCGACGTGGGCGGACCGGGGCTGCATCCAACCGCCGGCGCCAGCATCGTCGGTGCGCGCAAGTTTTTGATTGCCTACAACATCTACTTCGATTCCATGGATCTGACCGCCGTCCGCGCCATTGCCAAGGAGATTCGTGCTTCCTCGGGCGGCCTCAAGGGTGTTAAAGCTTTGGGGCTCATGGTCCAGGGTCGGGCGCAGCTTTCGATGAATATCACCGACTTCGAGGGGAAGCCGATCTCGGAGGTCTACGGCCGAGTCAGCGAGCTGGCCAGCCGTTTGCATCTCAAACTGGCCGAGGGCGAGTTGATTGGGCTGATTCCCGAAGCGGCCTGTGAGCGCCAGAGCGAGTGGATGCGTCAGTTGAGTGGATTCGATTCAACCGCCAGGATTCTCGAGCAGCGTCTCGAGGCTCCGCTAACCTGGCCGGAGTAGAAATCTGTAGGGCAGAGCGGGCCTTCCGGAGGATGAAATTGTTTAAGAGCTTGATGAAATTTTCCCTGGCAGTATTGCCGCTTGCGGCTGCAACCCTGGCGTCGGCGGGACAGTTGTCGACCGACGCGCGTAGCGCGGTTCCGCACGAGGTGCAGCAGTTGGTGGTGATCGACTATCGTGCCATGCAGAATTCGCGCATCGCGATGCAGCTGCGTGACCATTTGATGCCTCCGGAGTTGCGCCAGTTCGATGATGCTCTGCGCAAGTCGGGCATGAACGATAATCACGACGTCGAGGAGCTGGCCTTTGCTCTGTTCCGCACCAAACCCAATAACAGCGAGGATCTGCAGACGGTCGGCATTGCTCAAGGGCAGTTCTCGATGGACGAGATTCTGGCTAATATTCGCAAGCAGCACCAGAAGGCCACCCTGCTGCGCGGCAACAAGATCTACCCGATGACCCGCTCTGGCATGGTGCTGTGCTTCGTCGATCCCTCGACGATGGTCTTCGGCCAGAAAGAGGCGGTGGTCAAGGCTCTCGATGCTCGCGACGGCATCTCGGCCAACATTATGCGCAACAGCTCCATGATGGATGCGATGCGCAGCGTTGACTCCGAGCCTCTGTGGAGCATCCTTGACAACAAGGGAACCCAGATTGTGATGAAATCGGTGCTGGGCGAGGCCGGTTCGCTCACCGATTATGACGTGGTGCGTAAGCGACTGGATGCCTCCTGGTATTCGATGAGCTTCCAGCACGGCGTCAAATTCGATCTGACCATCGTGACCGGCGATACGATTGCCGCCGCGACCATCTCTTCGCTCTTGTCGGCGGCCATGCTGGTGCGCAAGATGAGCGGATCGGAGGCGGAAAAGCAGGCTATGAATGCGACCACCGTCAGCTCGAGCGCCGGCAAGCTGCAGGTTCGCTTTGCGGCCAACGATTCGGAGTTCGGCAATCTGTTGCAATCGTCGCTGTTCAAGAATGTGGTCCGATAAATTTCTGTCGGACAAAAACACGGGACCTGCCGAATTGCCCGGCAGGCCCCGTGTTTTTGGTTTCAGATTCCTACTTGTGCCGTCTTACTGCGCGACTGGCGAGTAAAGCGTAGATCTACCGGCCGCATAAATCTTCGTCATTATTTCGCTAGTCATGGTATAGTCTCCGTGATGATCAAATGTGCCGAATCGTCGCCATTCCTTCGCTCAGGCTCCGAGCAGCCACGGTGCAGTTGTTGGCGCGTTTCAAGAGACTCATATTTGAATACTTGCTCTGCATTTTTTTTCAAGACCAGAAGCCAGGAAGGGAGTAGCGAGAAGTCTTCGCTATAGTGCGCGCATGGCTGTTACCCGTCGGCAAAAAGAAGTTCTCGATTTTCTCAGTTCCTTCGTCGCACGCAACGGATACTCTCCGTCTTTTGAGGAGATTGCTCGTGGCATGGGCCTGAAGAGCCTGGCTACCGTTCACAAGCACATTACCAACCTTGAAAAGAAGGGGTTGCTCGACCGCGTGCATAACCGCAGCCGATCCATTGATTTGCTGCCGCCCGGGACGCGGACTCGTTCCACCGATTCGCTGCCGCTGGCGGGACGTATTGCCGCCGGGATGCCGGTCGAGGCCATTGAGATACCGGAAACCATCTCGCTGCACGATGTCGTCGGCAATCGCGATGCCTTTGCCCTGGAGGTGCGCGGCGACTCGATGCGCGATGAGCACATTATCAGCGGCGATTACGTGCTGGTTGAGCGCACGCGCACCGCGCACAGTGGCGAGATCGTTGTTGCTCTGGTGCACGGCGCAGAAACCACCCTCAAGCGCTTCTATCCTGAGGGCAATCTGGTGCGTTTGCAGCCGGCCAACTCCGAGATGGACCCCATCTATCTACCCGCCTCGCATGTCGCCATTCAAGGCCGAGTCCTTGGCGTTTTGCGGAAATATCGTTAACGATATTTCCCGAGCAGATGCACGCAAGACTGCTTGAGGCTGCGTCGTTCGGATACTGTTTCCCGCGCATCCTTCTGCTTCTGTGGGCCGCGAACAGACACTCAGTGCAGGTGTAGTCGCCAGAGCGTGTAGCCGGCTATCTCGTGGAGAACGCGGCCGAATTCGCCGGTACGGCCTTCGACAGGGACGCGTGGGCGGGGCGAGGTGAGCACGGTCAACCCCTCGGCGGCGCAGACGGCGCGCAGCCGGAACAGGTGCATCCCGTCGCTGACCAGAATCAACCGATGCAGGTTGTTGGCGTGGGCGATCACCGCCAGTCGGCGCACCGAGTCCTTGGTATTGCGACTGTGGGTTTCTGCAATGATGTCATCTTCGTCGACGCCGGCACCCATTAGATAACTGCGTCCGACCTCGCCTTCGGAAAACTGATCGGCCTCGCCGGCATCGCCGCCGAGGGTGATCAGCAGCGGCGCCAGTCCCCGATTATAAAGAGAAAGCGCGTGATCGAGCCGCGCGCGCAGCACCAGAGAAGGCCGACCGTTGTACTCGGCCGCGCCGAAGACCGCGATGGCGTCGGCCGGAGCCGCCTGATCTTCCGTGGCGCAGACCTTCATCTGCGCATAGACCCAGTGACACCAGAATGCGGACGCAACCAAGCCCACCAGCACAACAAGCCCGGTTGTCCACCACACCCAGAAGTGTCTTTCCCCAGAGGCCCCCATGGGCACATCTTAGAGCAGTTCTCCAGTGCACGTGCAGTGTTTAGTTGTGTGCAAGCGGTCTTTTTCTTGAGGAAAAAGCCACGCTGCATCCCGTCTTCGATGCACAGCAATGGGAGAACGGCTGCCGCGCGAGTCACGCCCGAAGGACGTGAGAAAAACCGATTTGTATCAGAAAGTTAACGCTCGAGAAGTTAATGTTCGAGGACCATGACGATCTCATGCGTGGCAATGGCGCCCTCGCGCACAATCTCCCACCGGTCGGCTCCGAGCGAAAGATCGACGATGGTCGTTGGCAAACTACGGGCGGTTGGTCCGCCATCGACAATTACCGGAATGCGGTCGCCGATCTGGTCGCGGACGGCGGCGGCATGGGTGCACTCAACTGCGCCCCGCAGGTTGGCTGAAGTGGCCGTAATCGGCAGCCCGAAGCGCTCGACGACGGCGCGTGCAATGGCAGCGTCTGGCACGCGCAGCGCCACGTTGCCGGTGTGCGCGGTGGAACGCAGCGGGAGCTTGGTGCCGGCGCGCATGATGATGGTCAGCGGTCCGGGCCAGAACTTTTCCGCCAGCTTGTCGAGCCGCGGGTCGGGTTCGCGGGCCAGCGTGTAGGCCTGCGCCAGCGAAGAGACCAGCAGCGAGAGCGGCTTGTGCTTCTGCCGCGTTTTGATCTGATAAATGCGCTCGACGGCGGCCAGATTCACCGGGTCGACGGCCAGACCGTAGAAGGTATCGGTGGGCAGAGCGACCACATCGCCCTTGCGCAGGCAGGAAACGATGAAGTCGATCCGATCCGGTTCTGGTTCGTCGGGATGGACGCGTAAAATCTCCGCGGACAAAAGCTTACCTCGGTTTCCGGTATAAAACGCTACAGTTTCGCAAGCTATCACAGCGCCTTCCGCGGCGCAAGCTGAGCGGCCCCGTCCCAGCAGCCGCCGCAGTTTCAAAAGCAGAGAATCGGCCTAAGATAGAGAGTGATGAAGACTGTTCCGGTTCGCTCCATCCAAAGTAAACAGAATCCGCGGCTCAAGCAGCTGCGACACGCTCTTGCCGCGCCGGGAGCGCTGGTCGGCATCGAGGGGCCGAACCTGCTCGAAGAGGCGCTCAAGGCGCAACTAAAGCTCGAATGCATCTTTGTGGCCGAGGACGAGACCGAGCGGCTGGACGGGCTGAAGTTCGACGAAAGCACCGAGGTGCTGGCCCTGCCGCGCGCCCTGCTGTCGGCGGCCCTCGCGACCGAAACACCGCAGACCGTGGCCGCCCTGGTGCATCCGCCGGAGTTTTCCTGGGCCGATTTTCTGGATCTTCCCCATGCGCCGCTCATCGTGATTCTCGCCGGTGTGCAGGATCCCGGCAACCTGGGCACGATTCTGCGCTCGGCCGAGGCCTTCGGTGCCACCGGCGTCGTGGCGCTGCCGGGCACCGTGAACGCCTGGAACCCGAAGGCGGTGCGCGCCTCGGCGGGTTCGCTCTTCCGGCTGCCCTACCTGAGTTCCCCGGCGGATGAAGCCTTCGCGCGGCTGCATGCGGCCGGCATCAAGATCTGGACGACGGCGGTTCACGATGCTTTTTCGCTCGACAAGGCCGGACTCGTTCAACCCACCGCGCTGATCCTCGGCAACGAGGGCAACGGCGTGCCCGAGGCCATTGCCGCCGAGGCCGACGCGACGCTGACCATTCCATATCCCGGCCCGGTGGAGAGTCTGAACGCGGCCGTCGCCGCCAGTATTCTTCTCTATGAAGCCTCACGGCAACGCGCGCCAAAGAAGGGCGGTCGGCGATGAATCTCTTCGATCAGACAGAAGACTTCGCGGCATTCTCAAGCAAAAGTTCGCCCCACGTCGTGGCGGGCATGCCGCTGGCGGAAAAGATGCGGCCGCGTTCGCTCGACGAACTGGCAGGGCAGGAACATCTGGTTGGTCCGGGCAAGCCGCTGCGCGTGCAGATCGAGCGCGACGATTCCAGCTCGATGATCTTCTGGGGCCCGCCGGGAGTAGGCAAAACCACGTTGGCCAAGATCGTGGCCGAGACCACCCGCGCCAACTTCGTCGAGTTTTCCGCCGTCGTCAGCGGCATCAAAGAGATCAAACAGGTGATGGTGGAAGCGGCCAAGGCCGCCGAAATGGGCACGCGCACCATCCTGTTCATCGACGAGATTCACCGCTTCAACAAAGCGCAGCAGGACGCCTTTCTGCCCTATGTCGAGCGGGGCACGATCCGGCTGATCGGCGCGACCACCGAGAATCCGTCCTTCGAGATCAACTCGGCGCTGCTGTCGCGCTGCCGGGTCTATGTGCTGCAGTCGATCGAGGAAGATCAGGTCGTGGCACTGCTGCGGCGCGCGGTCGAGGACGTTGAACGTGGCCTCGGCGCGCGCCAGCTCACCGCCGACGACGAGGCGCTGGCCGTTATCGCCAGCTACTCGAACGGCGATTGCCGCTCGGCTTACAACACGCTGGAGGTGGCGGCGCAACTGGCCGAAGACGCCGACAAGCACATCACCAAGGCCGTGGCCGGCGAGGCCGTACAGCAGCGCGTGTTGCAATACGACAAAAAGGGCGAGGAGCACTACAACCTGATCTCGGCGCTGCACAAGAGCGTGCGCAACTCCGATCCCGACGCGGCGCTCTACTGGCTGGGACGGATGTTCGCCGCAGGCGAAGACCCGCACTACATTGCGCGGCGCGTGGTGCGGATGGCCTTCGAGGACATCGGGCTGGCCGCGCCCGAGTCGCTGAACCTGTGCCTGAGCGCCAAGCAGGCGATGGAGTTTCTGGGTTCGCCCGAGGGCGATCTGGCCATTGCACAGGCGGTCGTTTACCTGTGTCTGGCGCCGAAGTCGAACTCGGTCTACACGGCCTACAACCAGGTGCGCGCCGATATTGAGCACACGGCGCAGGCCCCGGTGCCGCTGCACCTGCGCAATGCGCCGACCAAGTTGATGGAGCAACTCGGCTACAAGAAGGGTTACCTCTACGCGCACGACGAGGAAGGCAAGGTGGCCGATATGCAGTGCCTGCCCGACGCGCTGAAAGATCGCGTCTACTACCGACCGACGCAGGAGGGCCGCGAGCGAGTGCTTGCCCAGCGGCTCGAAGAGATTCAGCGGATCAAGGCGAGCAAGCACGGCAAGTAGTGCGGCTCACATGGCAAGCGAATTTTGCCGTCCGAGGCACATCGTGCGCCATCGTGTCTATCCTCAGAAAAATCATCGGGATCGCATCACTTGTTGGGCGTTCGTGCGTCCAAGAAAGAGGTAGGGACCTGAACCGGCTTTGCAGGTGCATTTTCCCCGGCTCTCTGATTTACAATCACGAGGTAAGTAAGAACGTTCCGAATGAGGCTTTTTTCTATGAATTCATGCCGGGCGCTACAGCGTTTGGTGCAGGCGGGGGCAGCGCTGACTGCTGTCGCTCTGATGGCCGGTTGCGGCGATTCGTATAGGCCGGTTGTAACGTCGACGAGCGCGAGCGGACCGGCGGCACAGGTTGCCTCGTATGCCATTGTCGTTTCGGCGCCTTCGCTCACCAGCGGCATCGCGACGATCATCGATTATTCCGGTGACTCGATCATGGCCTATGCCTCGATTGGGACCAATACGAGCCCGTTGAATTTCGCTTTGGACGAAATCGCTGGGTATGGCTACACGATCAATCGAGATGGCACGATGACCAACTTCCCCATGTCGACGACCTTGCAAGACAAAAACATTCTGTACTCGACCTTGAGTTCGGGATCCAGCGTCACCAATCTGCTGGCGCCGGCCTCGGGCCTGTGGGCCGCGGAGGCGACCAATAACCTCGTCGATTACTTTTCTGGTTCGCCTGAAGCGCTCAAGTTGACGATTCCCATGACCACCTCGAACGCTACGACGGCGATTCAGCCTGTCGCCCTTGCCGGCCCAGGAACCTCAAGCGGACAGTACCAATACGCCATCTCGCAGAACCTGAGCAGTTCGACGATCTGCAACAGCGGGCCGCACGCTCAGTCAACCACAGGCTCGGTCACTCCCATCACTATCTCGACCGACACCGCCGGTACGCCGATCGCCGTTGGCGTCTGTCCAGTCTATGGCGTCCAATCCACGGATCTCAAGCGACTGTTCGTGCTGAACCGCGGCAGCGACACCATCTCGGTCATCAACACGGAGACCAACGCGGCCGACAAGTGCACTCCGTATCAGAACACGTCCGGAGCATGGGTCACCTGTCACCCGACTATATCCCTGCCTTCAGGCTCAGGTCCGGTCGAGGCCGAGTACAACGTTACAACGCAGCAGTTGGTCGTCGCCAACTATGACGGCGGCACCATCAGCGTCATCGACGTGCCACTCGATACCTATGGCAACGACTCCAACACATATAGCGGCACCTGCCTGGACAGCAGTGGCAGCAGTTCGTATTCAAACTGCGGCAGCGTGGCATCCGGCTTCGGTGTGGTGCATACCATCTCGGTGGGCAACACCACGACGCCTTATCCGGCTAGCGTAACCCTGCTTTATGACGGAACCAAGGCCTATTCCGCAAACCAGGGAGACGGCACCGATAACGGCACGGTCACCGTGGTCAACCTGAGCAGCTACACGGTTGAGAAGACGCTAACCGTCACCGGTCATCCGCGCACGGTCGTTTCCACGCAGAACTCCGACTACAGCAAGATCTACGTGGGTGCAACCGATAGTCCTTATCTGACCATCATCGAGTCAACAGGAACTTCGACCGACGTGATCGACACCACGCTTCAGGTGGAGGGTAATGTTGTTGATGTGCGTACCACCACGCAGAACGGCTCCAGCGGCAATAATAATTATGTCAGTCGCACTCCGGGCTACGGCCAGCCGTGCAGTCTGCCGCCGAACAGTACCTACTGGTCGTCGAGTACACTGACGCTCGACAACTGCCGTCAGATTCCAAGCAGTTCCTACTAAGCTGAGTCCATCAGCCAAAAGGCCGCTCTTCCTTTGGGAGAGCGGCCTTTGGGCTGTGCCTTATAGCGAAACCAGAGTTGATGTATCCCGAAAGCAAGGTATTCAAGTCGACGCGACCATCAGGGAGTGGCGACCTTACACAACTCTCAACAGGACACAGTGACTCTGGTTTCGCTCTAGAGCAGCGCGTAGAGAGCTACTCAAAAAATAATAATATTTGTTGCAACAAACATTAAAGCAGCGGCATCTCATAGGCACAATACGTTCGCGTTGCCGTCTTTGCCGGCACGACGTACGCTATACGCCAAAGGAGAATTTTCATGAAACGCATTGCATGGTTCGCCGGTCTGCTCGTTCTGGCAGCGCCGCTCAGCTTCGCTCAAGCCACAACCTGGGTCTCTGATCAGGCGCACTCCGAGGTAGACTTCAGCGTCTCGCATCTGTCGATCTCGACTGTGCATGGCCGCTTTGGCAAGGTCAACGCCACCGTGGTCTATGATCAGGCCAACATCGCCAAGTCTTCGGTCAAGGCCACCATTGACATCAACTCGGTGCAGACCGGAGAAGAGGGGCGCGACAAGCACCTGAAGACAGCCGACTTCTTCGACGCCGCCAGCTTCCCCGCAGCCACCTTCGCGAGCACCAGCGTGGCTAAGAGCGGCAACGGGCTCGTCGTGCGCGGCAACCTGACTCTGCACGGCATTACCAAGCCGGTTACGCTTACCGTCGAAGGCCCGAAGGGACCGGTCGAAGGCATGGACCGCAAGCTGCACGCCGGCTTCGAGGCGACCACGACGATCAGTCGCACGGCCTTTGCCCTGGGAGCCAAATTTCCGGCCGCCATGGTCGGTGATGAGATCAAGCTCACCATTGAACTCGACGTCGCCAAACAGTAACGGCTGAAGAGCGACAGTAAGGCTGTTTCAGGAATGCTATAGAGTGGAGCACATCCGTCAGGTCGTCGCGGTCTCAGGCTGCGACGACCTTAGAGCATTTTTCCAATACGCGTGCAGTGTTGAGTGACGTGCAAGTGGCTTTTTCTTGAGGAAAAAGCCACTTGGCATCCTGCTTTCGCTCTACACCAATTGGAAAAATGCTTTAGCGCTTTTCTGCGACTCTACGACATTTCTGAGCGTGCCTGACCAAACAGCAAGGCTCCTTCTCTCGAAGTCCTTTGCATAGGAGATCCTTGTGGCAACCCTCAAACTGGAAATCATTCAGAAACCGCCCTTCTTCAGCGTGGAAGAAGAAGCATTTTTAAACCTGCTGCGCACCTGCGATAGTCTGGAGCGGGCCTTTCACAGGAAGACGCGCGATGGGGGACTGACCTCGACGCAGTACAACGTGTTGCGGATTCTGCGCGGCGCGCATCCCAATGGACTGACCTGCTCGGCCATCGGCGAGCGAATGATTGCCGCCGTACCGGACATTACACGACTGCTGGCACGCCTGAAAACAATGGAGTTGATTGACCAGCAACGCGACGAGCAGGATCACCGCGTGGTTTGGACACAGATCTCGCAGAAGGGGCTGGAAAAACTGCAGGCCATGGATCCGGTGATTCAGCGGGTTCCCTCTGAATTGATGGGCCACATGAGCCAGACCGAACTGCGGGAGCTGATCCGTTTGCTGGAACTGGCACGAAGGCCGCAGAAACCAAACGGCCCTTTCGCGGAATAGTCCTTAAACAACCTTTTGCACCAGCGAAACCTCATCGACCTCGCTGGGAATGATCTTGTTGTGCAGACAGTAGAGCGCCAGCTCAAGCCGGTCGCTGACGCCGAGCTTGTCGTAGATCTTGCGCAGGTAGTTCTTGATCACCTGCTCGGTGGTGCCGAGCTGGAAGGCGATCTCCTTGTTGCGCTTGCCCTGCGTGATGCCCGTGATGATCGACAGTTCCTTGGGAGAGAGCTTGGGCTGGTTGTGCGGGCTGACCAGCGCGGATGCCTGCGCACGATAGGCTTCGATGACCCAGTTGACCGATTGGTTGTCGATCCAGGTTTCGCCTGCGGCGATGCGGCGCACACAGCGCACCAGCAGATCGGGCGAGATGGAGCGCGAGATGATGCCACGCACACCACGACGATAGAGCTCGACCGTGTAATTCTCATCGGTGGCCGTGGCCTGCACGATCAGTTTGACATCGGGAGCCAGACGCAACAGGTCGGGAATCGCATTGGCCGTACCGGCCAGCAGGCTTCCCTCAAGCAGAACGATATCGGACGGATAGCGAGGCAAAACAGCATGGAGATTTTCGAGCGAATCGGCCTGGGCAACCACGCGCAAATCGTCTTCAAGAGCAAAAACCTTGCGGATTCCCACGCGATAAATCGCCTGCGAATCGGCCAGAATAATGCGAACGGCGCTTGGCTTGGCCTGCGTTTCCGCTAGATCGTTTTCATCAGAATTGTTTAGAAGGTCCATAGTTGGCAACAGCCAGTCCATTGAGTGCGACAACAACTACTGTGCCGCGAACCGGTACTCATCTATCGTAGCAGCAGTTAGGTGTTGGTCCCCGCTTAGAGAGCAGCGTACCACACGCCCCGTGCAATGAACCAGAACATCATGCTCAATTCCGAGAATCTGGCCGGACATGCGAAGGGAAAATTTAATTATTTCTCCCTCCCGAGTCTCGTGATCGAACTCGAGCAGGACGCCGTTTGCCGAAATGTTTTTCGTGATTCCCGCATATTGTTTGCCTTCATTCAAGACAATAGCGGGAAGCGCCAGCGGAAATCGGACCGCGCTACGACCCTCCTGCCGCACCGCCGAGGCACAAAGAACCGGGGTCGCCGTTGCCGAATCCTGCTGAGCGATAGAGGTGTGCTCCATGGATTTCAATTTAGCGAAATTTACCGACATAGCACAGAGCACAAAAGTTTGCAGAGAAGTAATAGAGCATTTCTCCAAGTGTGTGCAAAGTGGCTTTTACTTCCACCCTGGTGACGAAGACTTGTCACCAGGGGCCCGGTATTCTTGAGGAAAAGACCCTCGGCATCCTGTTTTCGCTCTACAGCAATTGGAGAAGATGAATATCAAGATAGATCCGGCAACCTTTCAATTTACTATCAGGTCGCTTGCTTTGTAACAGGGCACGACTTGAGTCGTGCCCTGTTACAAAACCTCTTCCGCTTCTCTCTCAGACCTCCATGCCTGAGCTATCTTGATATTCATCTTGTAGAAATGCTATAGCGTGCGTTGTGCACGATCAATCATCCAAGAGAAAAGCCCCGACTCACTCGAGTCGGGGCTTTTCTCTTTATGCCTTTTTTATGAGCGGAGCGAGCGATTGGCCCCACCGCAGGTGGTGGTTATGCCTTTTTGACAATCTTCGCCCAGGAGTCCTTGAGCGGCAGAGTGCGGTTGAAGATTTTTTTCTCGTCTGTTGAATCACGGTCGACGCAGAAATAGCCCACGCGCTCGAACTGGTAGTGCTCCTCTACTTTGGCCTCGGCCAGCGAGGGCTCGAGCTTGGCATCGGGGATGACTTCGAGCGAGTTCGGGTTCAGGTTGTCGAGATAGTTGCCGCCCTCGGGGTAGTCGTAGGGGTTCGGCTTCGAGAAGAGCTTGTCGTAGACGCGTACCTCGGCCGAGAGTGCATGGCGCGCCGAGACCCAGTGGATCGTCGACTTCACCTTGCGTCCGTCGGGTGAGTTGCCGCCACGGCTGGCCGGATCGTAGGTGCAATGCACCTCGGTGATGTTGCCCTCGGCGTCCTTCACGACACTCTGCGCGGTGATGAAGTAGGCCGCGCGGAGGCGAACCTCTTTGCCGGGCGAGAGGCGGTAATACTTCGGCGGAGGCACCTCGCGGAAGTCGTCCTGCTCAATGTAGATCTCGCGCGAGAAGGGCACCTGACGGGTTCCTGCTGTCGGGTCCTCGGGGTTGTTGTTGGCCTCAAGAAACTCATCCTGATCTTCGGGGTAGTTATCAATGATCAGCTTGAGCGGGCGCAGCACGGCCATGGCGCGCAGGGCGCGGTGGTTCAGGTCGTCGCGCTGGAAGTGCTCCAGCACCTCGATGTCGGTGGTGCCGTTGGTGCGCGAGGCTCCAATCGAGGCGCAGAAGGCGCGCAGGGCTTCGGGCGTGAAGCCGCGGCGGCGAATGCCGCTGAGCGTAGGCATGCGCGGATCGTCCCAGCCGGTGACGTGGTTTTCCTGCACGAGCTGGAGCAGCTTGCGCTTCGACAGCAACGTGTAGGTCAGGTTGAGGCGGTCAAATTCAAATTGGTGCGTGGGGAAGATGCCGAGCTGCTCGATGTACCAGCGGTAGAGCGGCTGGTGGTCGGCGAACTCCAGCGTGCACATGGAATGCGTGACGTTCTCGATCGAATCCGACTGGCCGTGCGCGAAGTCGTACATGGGATAGATGCACCACTTGTCGCCGGTGCGGTGATGCGTGGCGTGGACGATGCGGTACATGATGGGATCGCGCAGGTTCACGTTTGGTGAGGACATGTCGATCTTGGCGCGGAGCACGCGTGCGCCGTCGGCGAACTCACCGGCCTTCATGCGCGTGAACAGGTCCACATTCTCTTCGATGGAGCGCGTGCGGAAGGGGCTTTCCTTGCCGGGTTCGGTGAGGGTGCCGCGATACTCGCGGATCTGGTCGGCGTTGAGGTCGTCGACATAGGCTTTGCCTTCTTTGACGAGTTTCATCGCCCACTCGAAGAGCTGATCGAAGTAGTCGGAGGCGTAGCAGAGCTTGTCCCAGGTGAAGCCGAGCCAGCGCACATCGGCCTGAATGGAGTCGACGTACTCGGTCTCCTCCTTCGAAGGGTTGGTGTCGTCGAAGCGCAGATTGGTTTTGCCGCCGAACTCGTCGGCGAGGCCGAAATCAATGCAGATGGCCTTGGCGTGGCCGATGTGCAGATAGCCGTTGGGCTCGGGTGGAAAGCGGGTCTGGATCGGCGCGTCGCCGTAGGTCTTGTTCTTCACGTCCTCGGCGATCTGGTCGCGCAGGAAGTTCGTGAGGGTGAAATCGTTTTTGCTTTCCGCGTTGGCTTCGGTCATGGCTTCGAGTCCTTGCAAATCTTGATTCTGCACTTCGTTCTACAACGGATGAAAGGGAGAACACAATGATACGGAACCCAACCTGCCACCGGCGCGATGGCAGGTTGGGAATTCTTCTTCTGGTTCCCTCGGAGGCTAAAGCCCCGCGAGTTTTTTGTGCTGCTGGATGTACGGCCTGAAGACCGTACCCTTCAACGAGACCCCGTACTCTTTCATGGAAGCGACATCCTTCCCCTGAAAAGCCCGTGTTCTTTAGATCTGCGCTAGACCAGCGTTTCGGCCTTGGCAATGCGGGCCAGCGTTTGCTCCTTGCCGAGCACGGCGAGCGTTGCGAACAGCGGCGGCGCATTCTTGCGTCCGCAGACGGCGACGCGGATCGGCTGGAACATCTGGCCTGCCTTGAGGCCGAGCGAGTCGGCGGCCGCGCGCAGTGTGGCCTCTAGCGCATCGTGCTCAAAGGTGGCGTCGGCTAGCACTTTGTGGGCTTTGGCCAGCACCGTCTTGACCATGGCGAGGTCGCCCTTCTTGGGGATCAGCTCGTTAACGTTGTAGGGAGCCAGTTCCGAGAGAAAGAAGAAATCTGCGGCCTGCGTGGACTGGCTGAGCAACTCGACGCGCTCCTGAATCAGCGGCGCGACGGCGGTGATCTTTTCCTTGGTGGTATTGAAGCCGGCCTTCGCGAAGAAAGGCTCGATCTCGGCGGCAAATTTTTCCACCGGCAATGCGCGCAAATGCTCGGCGTTGAGCCAGATGGCCTTGGGATCGAAGGGCGCTTCTTCGCTAAAGTTCACGACCGCGTTGGCCCGGTTCACATTTTCTAACGTGAATAAGTCACGGATCTGATCCAGCGAGAGAAAATCCTGATCGTTTTTGGGCGACCAGCCGAGCAGGCAGAGGAAGTTGATGAAGGCCTGCGGCAGAAAGCCCGCGTCGCGATAGGTTGTCACGCTGACGACGGGGCCGTGCTTGCGTTTCGAGAGCTTTGCGCCGTCGGGGGCAACCAGCAGCGGCAGGTGCGCAAACTGCGGAGCCTCGACGCCGAGTCCCTCGAAGATGAGCACGTGCTTGAAGGTGTTGGTCAGGTGGTCCTGGCCGCGAATGATCTGCGTAATCTTGAGATCGGCGTCGTCGTAGCAGGAGGCGAGGTGATAGGTCGGGTTGCCGTCGGAGCGGAGCAGCGCGAAGTCCTCGATCTCGTCGGCGGCCTTCGACTGCGCGCCGTAGACGGCGTCGACAAAGCTCACGATGCGGTCGGTGCCGCGGGGCACACGGTAGCGCAGGGCGAAGGGTTCGCCTGCGGCGGCGCGGCGGTCGCTCTCTTCGCGCGACATCTCTCTCATGTCGGGATTGAAGAGCCATGCGCCCTGCGCGCCCGACTGATTGTCGTCGCCGGTGTGCGCGGGCGTGAAATCGCGATAGGCCAGACCCTTGTCGAAGATGGCCCAGGCGGCCTTGCGGTGTAGGTCGAGCCGCTCGGATTGCTTGTAGTTTTCGTCCCAGTCGAGGCCGAGCCAGTGCAGGCCCTCGATGATTGACTGCACGCTGGCATCGGAGTTGCGCTCGGTGTCGGTGTCGTCGAGGCGGAAGACCATGGTGCCGTTGTTGTGACGGGCATAAAGCCAGTTGAAGATGAAGGTACGAGCGCTGCCGACGTGCAAATAACCGGTCGGGGAGGGCGCAAAACGGACGCGGGGTTTCGTTGAAATTGTCTCTGGCATCGTGAATGTGTTTCCTTCTCGATGCTAGCACTTGGGAGGAGGTGGAGGCCGCCGCGCGGCGGCCCCGGCGATGCGTGGCTCAGGCCTGCGGTGGTGCGGGGGGGCTTGGGTGAAAAAGAAAAATCCCTCCGAGGCTCGTGCCAGGGAGAGATTTTTCTCGGTTTTTGGAGTGCGTGTGGTGTCTCTGAAGTTTCCCGAAAGCAGCCGCAGGTCCTTCGACTTACCACTCCCAAGCTGAAAAACGCTTAGGGTCCCGTTCGCTCAGGAGGACAGCCATTCTTTTGCTGCGACTCTCCGAGGCAGACACTAGGTAATGTCGTCGGTGTCGTAGAGCGGTTCGTCGGGATTCTTTTTCGGCACGCCGTGGACGGTGGAGAGCAGGTCCTCGACCACATCTTCGAGCTGGCGCTGGCTTTCGATCACGTCGCTCATGCTCTTCAGGTCGTCGGACTCCTGCAAGCGCTCGACCAGCGCGACAGCATGGCACTGCGCGACATGATCCAGATTGAGTCCCTCGGGGGTCTTGGCCTTGATGCTGACGCAATCGAGCGGCACGTCGAGCAGCTCAGCCACATGAGAGCGCATCCGGGCGGCGACCGGCACGATCTTCGGTCTGGCCAGAATCAGCGTAATGTCGATGTTGCCCACGCGGTAGCCGGCGTTGTTCAACTCGTCGATGGCCAGCTTCAGGAAGACGGCCGAGTCGGCGCCCTTCCAGCGGGGATCGCTTGGCGGGAAGAAGGTGCCGATGTCACCGGCAGCAACCGCGCCTAAAAGCGCGTCGGTGACCGCGTGCAGCAGCACGTCGCCATCGGAGTGGCCGGCCAGCCCCTCGGGATAGTCAAAGTCCAGGCCACCGATGCGCAGCGGCACCCCGGCCTTGAAAACGTGCGAGTCATAACCGAAACCGATGCGTGTATCCATGAGTTCCCTCGGAAAAGTGTAGCTTTTTCTGTCAGCCTTGTCGTGCGCGCGAAGGCTTGTGCGTGTGGGCCTTCCGGGGTTAAAACCCCGGGGCGTGGCACCGCGGGCATTCATGGGCCTGAAGGCCCATGCTCCCTCCGCTTTCCTACGAAAGGTCTCTCGACCTGTCTTTTGACGATGAACCGCTCGGGCCGCTCCGTCTTTAACGGAAAGGCGGCCGCGTGCGTGGTCAGTTCTTCTTCTTTTGCTGGGCGAGGTAGAACTCGGCCAGTTCCAGATCTCCCGGTTTGGTGATCTTCAGATTGGAGGCCGCGCCGGGAACGACAAAAACCGGCAAGCCTGCGCGCTCAACCAGCGAGGCCTCGTCGGTGCCGATAAAGCCATCGGCTTCGGCCTCGGCAAATGCCTTTTGCAGCAGATCGAAGCGGAAGCCCTGCGGGGTTTGCGCCAGAACCACATACTCGCGCGGAATCGTCGCGCTGATGATGGCGCCGTGGGCGGTGCGTTCCACCTGTTTTATGGTGTCGATGGCGGGCACGCCGACGATGGCCGCGCCGTGCTCGATGACCGCGTCGATGGTGCGCTCGATGGTGGCCGTGTCGATGAGCGGGCGCACGGCGTCGTGAACCAGCACGATGTCGTCGGCCTCGGCGGGCAGAGCGGCAAGACCGTTGGCCACCGACTCCTGGCGTTTTTCTCCGCCTTCGACGACGTGGGCGCGACCGGCCAGACCGTATTCGGCGATCTGCGCCTGCACGTGCTCCATCTCATTGGCGCGCACAACGACGAAGATGACGCCGATGCGTTCGATGGCGGCAAAGGCGCGCACCGAATGGATCAGGATCGGCACGCCATCCAGAGCGAGAAATTGTTTCGGCTGTGGCCCGGCCATGCGGGTGCCGAGTCCTGCGGCGGGAAGAATCGCAAATACCTGCATAACGAGTGGAGTATAGCATTATGCCCTTGAGCTTTGCGGCCAAAGAGTGGAATGATTTCTTCCCGGGCGGACGGGGTACGTCAAAAGAAGCTGCTTGCGTGGGCGACGAGAGCGTGATACACGTGGGTCAACCAAATTTCTGCAAGAATGGCGCGCTTTTTTTGCGGGCTTCGAGACTGCGCGCATAAGGAAGGTCCACCATGCCAGTTGATGTGGAGGTGCAGACGCCTCGTTCTGCGCAGCGAGATCTTCTGCTACAGCGGATTCATGCGGCCGAGCAAAGCAAAGGCATCAGCGCCGATGCGGTCTACGATGCCGTGGTGCAGACGATCGAGAGCCTCGACTTGAAGGGGGTCGTGCTGGATTACGGCGCGGGCGTGGGTAATTTGACGCGGCGTCTGATCGCGCTGGAACGCTTTGAGGCCGTCTTTGCCGCCGATATCATGGCTCAGCCACAGGATCTTCAAGGCGCGCACTGGATCGCGCAGGATCTTAATTGCCCGGTCGAGGGCTACGAGAATGCTTTTGATGTCGTCGTGGCGGCGGAGGTGATCGAGCACTTGGAGAATCCCCGTTTGGTGGTGCGGGAGCTGAGCCGCATGGTGCGTCCGGGCGGCACCGTCATCGTGACCACGCCGAATAATGAAAGCTGGCGCTCTCTGGTAGCCTTTCTGGTGCGCGGCCATTATGCGGCCTTCGGCGATCTCTCTTATCCGGCTCACATCACTGCGCTGTTACGCAAGGATTTTACGCGGATTTGTAGCGAAGCGAAGCTGTCCGCGCCCACGTTTTCTTTTGCGCATCATGGCGGCATTCCCGGCAAGCCCAGCTTGAGCTGGCAAAAAATCAGCCTGGGCCTTCTGGGCGGAATGCGCTATAGCGATACCTTGCTTGTTGTTGCCAGAAAGCCGCTCTAAGCTCTTGCGCCGTCCGCGTGCGCGAGCGGAAAATGCGGCGAAACAAGCTATGATCGCTAGGGTGCGAAGCTCTTTACCGCAAAAAATCGATATAACCTTGTTGCGTCCGGGCTTGCGTCTGGGTGTGGGTGTTTCGGGTGGCGCCGATTCGGTTGCCTTGCTGCGCGCGTTGGCCGAGCGCAGCGCCGAGCTGGGCCTGGTGCTGCACGTTGCGCACCTGCATCACGGGCTGCGCGGTGCAGAGGCCGACGGCGATCTGGAATTTGTGCGCGCGCTGGCCGCGCAACTTGGGCTGCCCTTCCATGAAGAACATGCCGATGTGGCGGCCGAGGCGGCCAAGGCCGGCGAATCGCTGGAAGAGGCCGGGCGGCGGCTGCGCTATGCCTGGTTCCGGCAACTGATGTCGAAAGAGCCGCCCCACGCCGTGGCGCTCGATGCCATTGCGACGGCGCATACGCGCGACGATCAGGCCGAGACGGTGCTGGCGAAGTTTTTGCGCGGAGCCTGGACCGAGGGCTTTTCTGGAATCCATCCCGAGGTTTGTTGGAACGAAGGAAAGGTCGTGCGGCCACTGCTGGCGGTGACGCGCGGCGAGGTCGAGGCGTATTTAAAGCAGCTTGGCCAGAGCTGGCGCGAGGACGCGACGAACCGCGAGCTGGAGTTTACCCGCAACCGCATTCGCCATGAACTGTTGCCGCAGCTTGAAGGCTGGAATCCGCAGATCCGGGAAAAATTGGCGCAGATGGCCGAACTGGCGCGCGAGGAGGAGTCCTGGTGGACTGCCGAGCTGGACCGTCTGGCGCCGCAATTGCTGCTGCGTGGCCGGGCGGTGCGCGGTGGCGGGCGAGCCTCGACGAGCGATGCGGCTGAGGCTCTGGCCATTGATCGCACCCGGCTGGCCGTGTTGACCGTGGCCGTGCAGCGGCGTTTGCTGCGCCGCGCTGTGCGCGAGTTGGGTTGTGCAACGGACTTTGCCGGCATCGAGGCTCTGCGGCGGTTGGCGCTTGAGGGCTCTGCGGGCGAAAAGCTCGAATTGGCGGGCGGTTTGCGGGCCGAGCGGACGCCGCGCGAACTGCAATTGCGCCGGAAAGAGGTCGCAGCCGAGGCGCTGCCGGAGTATACGGTGGCGATTCCCGGCGAGATCAATGCGTCGGCCTTCGGGCTGCGCCTGCGCATTGCTGCCGAGGGGGTGGCTGCGGGCGCAAGGGCGACGCTGCGGGCCTGGAAGCCGGGCGACAAGGCGCATCTGCGTTATTCGAGCGGCCCGCGGAAGGTGAAGGAAGTGCTCGATCGCATGAAAGTTACCGGAAGCGCGCGGGCTGGCTGGCCGGTGCTTGCGCTGGGTGGGCGGGTGATCTGGATGCGCGGTGCCGTTCTTGAACCCGAGCCGGGAATCGTAGTCGAGGAGCTTTCCGGGAAGTGATCGAAAGCGATATTCCGGCAAAAGGCAACTGCTGTAACGTTTGCAGAAAGGATTTTCGTCAGAAGCACAGCAAGTTACTATTCTTTCAATGTTCTCCCGGAGTACAATCTACATACTGCTCTTCCGAGCGGGAAGGGCCATTCTGTCCTCCGCAAGGGAAGCGTACATTTCTTGTGTCTTCGTGAAGATTGTGCGCGTCTAATGGATGGAGCAGGCGGTGATTGAGGGTGGGTCTATTTCCTTCGTCGCCCGGAAAGAGGAGTCCTGGTGAATTCAAGCGTCAAGACGGTCATGTTCTGGGTCTTTATTCTCATCTGCCTCGTGCTGTTGTGGGGTGTGGTGCAGAGGGGCGCGAACATGGGCAAAGAGGCGGAGATTCCGTACTCCGAACTCTTCGACAAGGTGCAGAACCAGCAGGTGCAGGACGCTGCCGTGCAGGGCAATGAACTGCGTGGTCACCTGAAGTCGTCGCCAAAGGATCAGTTCCACACCACTCTTCCCGGCAACTGGGATGAGCTGGACAAGGCGATGCGCGCTGCCAAGGTTAACTTCTCGATCAAGGAACAGGGCAGCAATCTTCCGCTGCAGATTTTGATCAACATCGGGCCATTCGTATTACTGATCGCCATCTGGTTCTTCATGCTGCGGCAAATGCAGTCGGGCGGCAACAAGGCGCTGAGCTTTGGCAAGAGCCGGGCGCGGTTGCTGTCGATGCAGCAGAAGAAGGTTACGTTCAAGGACGTGGCCGGCGTCGATGAGGCCAAGGAAGAACTCAAGGAAATCATCGAATATCTGCGCGAGCCGCAGAAGTTCCAGAAGCTGGGCGGAAGGATTCCGAAGGGCGTGCTGCTCGTCGGACCTCCGGGAACCGGCAAGACCCTGCTGGCCCGTGCGGTGGCCGGCGAGGCCAACGTGCCGTTCTTCTCCATCTCCGGTTCGGACTTCGTCGAGATGTTTGTCGGCGTCGGCGCAAGCCGCGTCCGCGACCTCTTCGAGCAGGGCAAGAAGAACGCGCCGTGCATCATCTTCATTGATGAGATTGACGCTGTGGGCCGCCATCGTGGCGCGGGCCTCGGCGGCGGACACGATGAGCGCGAGCAGACCCTCAACCAGTTGCTGGTGGAGATGGATGGCTTCGAGTCGAACGACGGTGTGATTCTGGTGGCGGCGACCAACCGGCCCGACGTGCTTGATCCGGCGTTGCTCCGTCCGGGGCGCTTCGATCGCCGCGTGGTGGTGGGCCTGCCCGACATTCGCGGGCGCGAGGAGATTCTCCGCGTGCACGTGAAGAAGGTGCCGGTCTCCGACGACACCAATCTGAACATCCTGGCGCGTGGCACACCGGGCTTCTCGGGTGCCGACTTGGCCAACATGGTCAACGAAGCGGCGCTGAACGCGGCGCGCATCAATCGCAAGCAGGTCACGATGTACGACTTTGAGCTGGCCAAGGACAAGGTCCTGATGGGCGCCGAGCGCAAGTCGATGTTGCTGACCGACGACGAAAAGAAGGTGACGGCCTATCACGAGGCCGGACACGCGATGGTTTCCTTTTTGCGCGAGAATGCCGATCCGATCCACAAGGTGACGATCATTCCGCGTGGCATGGCGCTGGGCGTGACGATTTATCTGCCTGACGACCGGCACAACTACACGCGCGAATATATGGAGACGAAGCTGGCCATGCTGTACGGTGGCCGCGTCTCTGAGGAGATCTTCCTCAACCAGATGTCGACCGGCGCGGGCAATGATATCGAGCGGGCCACGCAATTGGCGCGATCGATGGTCTGCGAGTACGGCATGAGTCGGCTTGGTCCGCTGACCTTCGGCAAGAAGGAAGAGCAGATCTTTTTGGGCCGCGAGATTGCCCAGCATCGCGACTTCTCGGAAGAGACGGCGCGGCAGATCGACATGGAGGTTCGTCGTCTGATCGACGAGGCCTACCAGGCGGCGCACGGCATTCTCGAAACGCACCAGGAGGCAATGCACCGGGTCGCGGCGGCATTGCTTGAGCGCGAGACCATCGACGCTGAAGAGGTGCGGTTGCTGATCGAGGGCAAGGAACTGCCCGCGCTGCGTTCGGCACTGGCCGAGTCCTCGGATGCGGGTAACAATGGTGGACCGCAGGTGCTCAAGCCCGAGCCGCCCACTGGGCCTGGTGTACCGGAAGGTTCGCCTTCTCCGGCATAGTCTTTTTTTGCCGTTCACACCCAACGGGCTGCCTTCACCGGCAGCCCGTTGTTTTTTGCGTGTGGTCCATTCATCGTGTATTGAAAGGCCATGCGTAAGATGGCCGACAGGAAGCAATGAAGGCTTCCACCAATTTCCGAGGAGTGTTTTCTATGTGCTTGTGGCGGATTTTTGCATTATGTGTGGCGTGCGCGGTGGGCGCAGGGGCTGTGCCGGTTGCCGCGGCCGCGCCAGTCGGGGCCTCACCAGTATTGATGATTTCGATCGACGGCATGAAGCCCGAGTACGTGACCGAGGCCGAGGCGCATGGCATGAGGTTGCCCGCGCTGCGCGCCATTCTGCGCGAGGGCGCGCATGCTGAGGGCGTCGTCGGCGTCTGGCCGACAGTTACCTATCCGAGCCATACCACGTTGATTACCGGCGTGTGGCCCGCCGAGCACGGCATCACGACGAACCTGCAGTTCGATCCGATGCAGAGCCACGATGGCGCCTGGTACTGGTATGCGAATTCGATCAAGGTTCCTACGCTGTGGAAGGCCGCGCACGAGGCCGGACTCACGACGGCCAGCATTGGTTGGCCGGTGAGCGTGGGCGCGCGCGATGTGGACTGGCTGATCCCCGAGTTCTGGCGCTACTATGGACCGAATACCAAGCCGAATCCCGAGGACCGGCGGATGATGGCGGCTCTTGCCCGCCCCGAAACGCTCTTCGACGAACTGGAGCCTGTCGCCGGTCCGTACATGATGGGCAATGACACGAGTGTGGAAGGCGACGAGGCCAAGACGCGTTATGCGATTGAGATTCTGCGCCGCCACAAGCCGGGCCTGATGACGCTGCATCTGAGCGCGCTCGACGAGTCCGAACACGAACATGGCTCCTTCAGCGCCGAGGCTTGCACGACGCTTGAGGCTATCGACGGCATGGTCGAGCGGTTGGAGGTTGCCGCGCTGGCGAATGATCCGGAGGCCGTCGTGGTCATCGTCTCCGACCACGGCTTTCGGCAGATTACTCATGCGGTCCATCTGGCGATTCCATTCATTCAGGCGGGACTCGTCGAGGTTGGCATGAACTCCGACGGCAAGACGCCGACGATCAAAAGCTGGAAGGCCGAGCCGTGGATGTCGGGCGGTATGGCGGCGGTGATGATGAAAAATCCCGCCGATGCGAAGACACGTGCCGAGGTGCGCTCACTGCTAGACAAGCTCAAGTCTGATTCTGAGAGCGGCGTGGCCGAGGTGCTCGACAAAAATCAGATCGCCCGGCGCGGCGGTTTTCCAGAGGCGGAGTTTCTGATTGTGCTCAAGCCGGGCTACTACACGGGCACTGCGTTCAGGGGCGATTTGGTGACAGAGGTTAAGGGCACGCACGGCTCGCATGGCTTTACTCCCGAGGACCCGGAGATGCATGCCAGCTTCTTCGTCGCGGGCAAGGGCATTGCTGCCGGGCGTGACCTGGGCGTGGTCGACATGCGCCGCATTGCGCCGACCGTGGCGGGGATACTGGGAGCATCGCTGCCGACGGCCAAGGCAGATCCGCTGCCGGTCAAGCCATAACCGCGTCCGCGAGGGGCGCAAAAAATCCGGTGTCAATTCTCAGCAGAATCGACACCGGATTTTCTTTTGGAAGGCTATTTGAAGATGTCGTACTTGAGTCCAATACTGCCGATGTAAGGCTTCATCGCAGTGGGCGCAACCTTCCAATGCTGGTACTCGAAGTCGGCGCGCACGCTCCATCGCTTGCTGAACCGGTAATCAGCGCCGCCGCCGATAGCGTAGGCAAAAGGGTGGCCTGTCAGAAAATTGCCGCCGCCGATGCCGGCGAGCACTTTTCCGTAGGGAGTGATGCGTCCATAGGTGTGAATCGGTTCGCGCAGGCCGAACAGGTAGTTGCTTTCATGGGTCCGCTCATTGTTGTATTGATTCCAGTGCAGCTTGCGGCCCTCGGCTTCAATCTGCACCCAGCGGCTCATGCGGTAGTCGACAAAGATGCCGCCGCCAAAGATGTGATCATCGCTGGATTTGATTGTGCTGGTCTCGTCGTCGAAATCTGGTTGCGCGGCAGAGAATTCGATGCCGACAGACAGTGCCGGGCGGCTCTTGGTCGCCGAAGCGGAGACCTGCGCGTGGAGTGCAACTGCGCTGGCCAACAGAATGCCACAGAAAAAGGTAAAGATTAGTCGTCGCATGGTGTGTTTGCTGCGTCCTCAAAGAAATCAGTCGTTCCTCCGGCGAAGATGGCTTCACCGGAGAAAAGTGAATCGCTAGCGTTGAGGTTGTGCCACCGTGGGCTGAGCCTCGGCTGCGGGTTGCTGTTCCGCGGGTTGGTTGGCGGGTGCGGCTACTGCGTTAGGGTCGGCCGGAGCAGCAGCCGGTGCGTTGTCGGGAGCGGCAGATGGC
>Ga0255352_1000308_pt1 | contig 27830 bp, 27 predicted proteins | sample HBST0metaG_FD_189939 | JGI IMG/M metagenome (GOLD analysis project Ga0255352, IMG submission 189939) | Peat soil microbial communities from Stordalen Mire, Sweden - H.B.S.T0 | ecosystem: Environmental > Terrestrial > Soil > Wetlands > Peat | place: Sweden: Norrbotten County, Stordalen Mire...
GATGTGGCGGTTCTGGCGGAAGCAGCGGGCGTACATGCGCCGGCCGGCACCGATCTTCTGTTCGGCGAAACCGACGAGGACCAAACCTTCGTTGTGGAAGAACAGATGATGCCGTTCATTCCAATCGTGCGCGTGCGGGATGTGGACGCGGGCATTGCAGCCGCGGTGAAGGCCGAACACGGCTACCGGCACACGGCCATCATGCACTCGCAGAATCTGGACAACGTGACCCGCATGGCGCGCGCCATGAACACCACGCTGTTTATCCAGAACGCCGCATCGCTGGTTTCGCTTGGCATTGGCGCTCCGGGATATTTCAGCCACACGATTGCAACTCCTACGGGCGAAGGAATCACCACGCCGCTGACATTTACGCGCGAACGGCGCATCACCATCGCCAACGCATTGCGGATTGTGTAACCCATGTTTCTGGCACGCATTGAAGGCACCGTAGTCGCAACAGTCAAACATCCCACGCTGGATGGATGCCGGTTTCTGATTGCGCAACGGCTGGAAGCCGACGGCAGCGCGGGGGTGGAGCCGATCATTGTGATCGACTGGCTGGGCGCGGCAGCCGGCTCCACGGTTCTTGTTTCGACCGACGGAGACATTGCGCGCGCCAAGCTGGGCAACACAACGCCGGCTCGCATGGTGGTTGTGGGCATTGTGGATGAGGCGCAGGCCACGGGAAAGAGGACGGCATGAGACTCGGCATGGTTCGCGGGCATCTGGTCCTTAATCCGGCGGTCGAGGCCTATCGCGGCAAGAGGCTCGTGGTGGTCGAAGTGGTTACGATGAAGAACCTGCGCACAAGGAATGGATTGGGCGGAGGCAAGGCTCTGATTGCGATTGATGAGTTGGGCGCCGCCGAGGGACAGATGGTGGCGTTTACTGAAGGCCGGGAAGCCACAAATCCATTCTGGCCCAACCAAGTGCCCGCGGATGCGTACTGCGCGATGATTGTGGACTCAATTAACCTAAGCAGCTTTCCTAAAGGATCTGAGGTGCGGAAGTGAACAACGAAGAGAAGAGCATTGATATTTCCAGCCGCAAAGTCGTGGCGATGCGCGATGTCCAGGAAGCAGCCACGGCGGGCGCTACCCGCATACTCATTGCCGAAAACAGCGTGGTGACGCCTTCGGCGCGCGACTTTCTGCAGCAGCGCAATATTACGCTGGAGACGTGCGGAAAAGGAAAGACAGCACCCGCAGCAAAGCCTGCCGGTTCGTCTATCGCCGCGGGCAGCAAGGGCCACAGCGCAGCCAATCCCAAACTCTTTTACACGCCGGAAGCGGAGGCCATCAAGAAGGAGATTTGCGCGGTTGGACGCAAGCTCTGGATGCGTCAGTTCGTAGACGGAAACGGCGGCAACATTTCTTATCGCATCGGCCCGAACGAGGTAATCTGCACGCCGACGCTGATGAGCAAGTACGACCTGACACCCGAGGATCTGAGCCTGGTCGATCTGGAAGGAAATCAGATTGTCGGCACGCGGCCGCGCACCAGCGAAATCTTCATGCATCTGGAAATCTACAAGGCGGTTTCGGAGGCGAAGTCCTGTGTTCACTGCCATCCGCCACATGCAACCGCGTACGCCATCACCGGGAAGGTGCCGCCGAGTCTCGTTATTCCCGAGTTTGAAATCTTCGTCGGCAAGGTGGCTATTTCGCCTTACGAAACGCCGGGCACGGCTGCCTTTGCGCAGACCGTTATTCCCTACGTCAAGCATCACAACACTGTGCTGCTTTCCAATCACGGCATTGTCTGCTGGGGCGATACGGTGACTCATGCCGAGTGGTACGCCGAGGTGCTGGACACCTATTGCTGGACGTTGATGCTGGCCGCGCAATTGGGCGTTCCGATCTCGCATATCTCGGAACAGCAAGGCGCAGCTCTGCTGGCCAACAAAAAGAAGCTGGGCCTGCCCGACGCGCGCTTCGATCCATTAAGGCTGAAGGAGTGCCAACTCTCCGATCTTGAGGTTTCGAATTCGATCGCGCTGACTCCAGCCTCGTGCGACGGCTGCACGAGCAAACAGTGCAGTACCTGCGCCTGCAAAACCGGGGGATCGGATATCGACATACTGGTGAAGTCCGTCACCGACGCGGTGATGGAGGCGATTGGCTCCAAGTAACTCCAACGGAATCGGCCTCGTGACATTTCACAAAATGTGGCGAGGCCGTACCTCTGAGCCACCAGACGATGAAGGCTGCTGAACGGCAACTCAAAATCCGCCAGATGTTCGAGACCCGGGACTTTGTTGACCTGGAGACGCTTTGCCGTGAGTTGGACGCCTCCGAATCCAGCGTCCGCCGCGACCTCGACATTCTTGAACAGGATAAGGCGCTGCGCCGCGTCTACGGCGGAGCTGTCTCCGTGCAGGCTCCGCCCAGCCGCGCCTTCGACTACGCGGTGGAAAGCGTGCGGCTGAGCGACGAGAAAAACCGCATTGCGCAACTAACGGTGGGCCTTATCGAAGACGGACAGACCGTGATTCTGGATGGCGGCTCGACGGTTGCAGCCGTGGCCCGGGAGCTGGCTTCCAAGTCGCTGCACATCATCACCAATTCCCTGCCCATTGCCGAAAGCCTTGAATCGCTGCGCAATATCGAGCTGACCTTGACCGGCGGCTATCTGGACCCGCGCCATCGCGTCATGCTGGGGCCGTTCTGCGAACAGATGCTGGGCGCCATTCGCGCAGATGCGGTGATTATGGGCATTGGCGGCGTTTCGGAAACCGGATTCAGCAACAACAACACGCTTGTCGTCGGCTCGGAACAGAAGATGATCGAAATTGCAGACAGGGTCATCATCGTGGCCGACCACACCAAGTTCGGCCGTGGTGGCATGATTCCCGTGGCGCCGCTAAGCGCCGCCAACGTCGTCGTTTCCGACAAGGAACTGGCGCAAGAATACGTCGACCGGCTCCGCGCCAATGGAACAGACGTGTTCCTGGCGTAACTTGAGCAGTTCCGGGGCATTGGTTCTCGCGGATTCGACTTTGAGAGAATGGATGTGCGGATCGCAGAAAATGCAGGTCCTTCGACTCGCTCAAGCTCGCTCAGGATGACTGCATTCATGAAACGAACTTCTGAGACCGAACACCAAAATTTCTGGCATAGGAGTCCCCTTGCGGATCACCACGCACGACGTTCTGATTGTCATCGATGTGCAAAACGACTTTTGCCCGGGCGGCGCGCTGGCCGTGGCCGATGGCGACGCCGTGATCGACGCCATCAATCGCATTGTGCTCAGCTTCAGCCACATCGTTCTTACCCAGGACTGGCATCCGAGCAATCATTCTTCGTTCGCCACGGCTCATCCGGGCAAACAGGCTTTCGAGTCCATCGAGCTTGACTATGGCCTGCAAACACTGTGGCCTTCGCACTGCATCCAAGACAGCCGGGGAGCGGAGTTTCATCCCGCGCTCCACTTGCCCCAGGCCGAACTCATCCTGCGCAAAGGCTTCCTGCCGCTGATCGATTCCTATTCCGCGTTCTTTGAGAATGATCGCGTCACGCCCACCGGCTTGGGCGGTTATCTGCGCGAGCGCGGACTTGCACGCGCCTTCTTCGTCGGGCTGGCGTATGACTTCTGCGTTGGATTTTCCGCGCTCGACGCACGCCACCTTGGTTTGCCCGCGTTTGTCGTTCGCGACGCTTGCCGCGCCATCGACTTGAACGGCTCGGCGGCCCGGATGGATGCCGAGCTTGCGCAGGCTGGCGTCACGGTTATCGACAGCGCGGAAATTGCAGGCTTGTAGAATCGCCGCAAATCCGGTTGCGGCTTGGAAGAACCACCTTACCGCAGCCTGTCCCCGGTAAAATAAGAAGTGCGGGACGCTTTCCCGCACAGGATCGAGCAAACACCGATGTATGAAGTCACAGTGGAGGCCGGTTTCTCCTCAGGCCACTACCTTCGCAACTACCGGGGCAAGTGCGAGAATCCGCACGGGCACAACTACAAGGTCCGCGTCACCCTGGCCGGGGCCACGCTGGACGAAGCCGGTCTGTTGCTCGACTTCAAACTGCTCAAGCAGGTGTTGCGGCCGGTCATCGACCGCATCGACCACCAGATGCTGAACGAACTGGAGCCCTTCACGGTGCTGAACCCCTCGGCCGAGAACATTGCCAAATACCTCTATGACGAGACCAGCGAGCAGCTTGTTGGAATGACCGCGGGCCGCGTGCGCATCAAGGACTGCACGGTGTGGGAAACCGACTCTACCACCGCGACCTATTACGAGTAGAGCGATTGCCTATCGTTGCCTTTGTCGCGTTTCTTTGGGGAAGAAAAAGGCGCTGGAGTTGATGCGAAAAGGGCCAGCCGATGGCGGCTGGCCCTTTTTGTTGTTTTGTACAGAATTGCAGTTCAACGCGCAGAATCGCGGTCTTACACGTTGAACTTTACCGAGGCTGCACGCGGAGAGATTCCGCTCAGTTCGGCGGCACGCGCCTCGGCGTAGGCCGCGGCTCCGATCAAAGCCGTGCGGCTCTCCAGAATCACGCGCACTGGCATATTCACCAGCAACTGGCTCATGCGGCCCTTGTCGGTAAAAGCCCGTATGAACGTGCCATCCTTGAGCTTTTCCAGAATGCGCGGGGCAATGCCGCCGCCCACATAGAGTCCGCCCACAGAGAGGACCTTCAGGGCCAGGTTGCCGGCTTCGGCACCGTACGCCGAGACGAACATATCCAGAGCCTTCTCGCAAATCTCGCTCTTGGCCTTGAGCGCCAGATCGGTAATCACGGCGTTCGGATCTTCGTTGGCTATCCGCTCCGCCAGGAAGGCTGGAACTTCCAAGCCGCGCACTTCGCTGAGGAAATCGAAGACGTTGGTCAGGCCCGGCCCACTGACCACGCGCTCCGTGCTGATCCGCCCGTTGTACTTCTGCCGGAGAAAACGCAGCAGATCAAACTCGTCCTCGTTGCGCGGCGCAAAGTCCGCATGCCCGCCCTCGGAGGGGTAAGGCACGTAATCGCGGCCATCCCAGATGAGGAAGCCCTCGCCAAGCCCCGTTCCCGCCGAGATCAAGGCCCGGTTGCCAATTTGCCGCGCATCGCCCTCGCTGAGCGTGTAAGCCTGCTCGGCGGTCAACTCGGCAATGCCGTAGCCGTTGGCCTGCAAATCGTTGATCAAAAAGACGTAATCAATTTTGAGATGGGTGGCCAGTTCACGGCTGTCCAGGGTCCACGGCAGATTGGTGAGGCGCAGCCGCCCCTCCCGCACCGGCCCGGGCACGCCAAAACAGGCAGCCGTCACCTTTTCGGCAACAATAAATTCCTGCACGATTTCTTCCAGCCCCGCATAGTTCTTGGCTGGATACTGTTTATCGCGGGTGTACTTGAGTTTGCCATCAATAAAGTCATACAGCGCCAAATGTACCTTGGTGCCGCCTACATCGCCCGCCAAAATCATTCTTATCTCTCCAAAAAGCCGCAACCTTCGCTATCTGTTGCAGGCAGCAGCGCGGCTGCGGCCCTATCCAGAATAAGTGTGAGTATACCGCTTGCGGGCCTTATCAATTGACTCGGCAGCCGCCCTGGATCGAGCGGTCCGGTGAAAACTTCCTTGAGAATCTCCGCTTTATCCGCGCCTCCAACCAGAAAGAAGACAGAACAGGCGCGATCGATCACCGGCCAGGTGAGCGTAACCCGCCAGGTGTCCTTCTGCGGGACGTGGTTGGCCGTCGCCAGCCGGCTCTGCTCGTGGAGCGCATCCGTGCCGGGAAACAGGGACGCCGTGTGGCCATCGGCGCCCATGCCGAGCGCGACCAGGTCGAACTGCGGGTATTCCGCCCCTTCCAGCCTGAAACGGTTGCGCAACTCCGACTCGTAGCGCGCGGCCGCTGCATCCGGCTCCAGTTCCCCTTCAATGCGGTGAATATGCTCGGGCTTCAGCGACACGTGGTCCAGCAGCGCCTCCCGCGTCATGTGGTAGTTGCTCTCCGCATCGCCGGAAGGAACGCACCGCTCATCCACCCAGTAGAGATCGAGCTTCTCCCAGGGCATGCGCGCCCGCCAAGGCTGATTGCCATCACCCAGCACCTCAAAGGCCGCCTTGGGCGTGGAGCCGCCGCTGATGGCTACGCGTGCGCATCCTTGCGCCGCCACAGCCTCTCCGACCATCTCCACAAAGTAGCGCGCCGCACGCCGCGCCAGCGCAGCCGCATCCGGCTCGACGTAGTAGATAACCCGCAGTTTCCTGGCCATCCGAGTCGTTCCTCTAACATCTACGTTACACGGGGCGCAGGCAGAATTATTGTCTATTTGAGCACAGATTGAATCGCAGGCAGCCTCATCCCACGAGAATTCGCGAGCGACAAACCGCCGGACAAAATGGGCGGGCGCACGGGCAGCGACAGGGCGATATCTGGTAGCATCCTTTTCGGAGACTTTTTCAGCATGGACACACTGACATGCGCTGGGCTTGGAGCCCGGCGGAATGAAGATATCGCACTGGATCTGCTGAAGTTTGTGGCCGGCACCACCGGCGTGGGCAGACCTGCCGTTCCTTCAACGGGCTTCAGCGGCGCAGCCGCGCCCAAGCCGGAGGAGCACGTAACCCAACTGCTGGAGGTCTACAGCCGCTGCCTGAAGGCCGTGGAAGGCAAAGGAGCAGGGAAAGAGGCCGCACAATAGCAAACGAAGCCAATTTGCGGATTGCCGTGGCCGGAGCCGGGGCGTTTGGCAGGAACCATCTGCGCGTGTATCGCAAGCTGGAAGCATCCGGCCTGGGCGTGGCGCTGGTGGCTGCCGTGGAGCCGAATGCGGCGCGCGCAGCCGAGACCGCGGCCCAGTATGGCATTCCGGTCTTCGCTACGCCGGAGAAGCTGCTGGCAGCCGATCTGAAGCTAAATGCGGCCACGGTTGCCGTGCCCACGGTGCACCATCATGCGGTGGCCGCGGAACTGCTGGATGCGGGGCTGGACGTGCTGGTGGAAAAGCCGCTGGCGTTTTCACTGAACGAAGCCGATGACCTGATTGCGCGCGCAGACAAGGGCAAACGCATTTTGCAGGTGGGGCACTTGGAGCGCTTCAACCCGGCGATTCTGGCCGCGCAGCCGCAACTGAAGCGGCCGATGTTCTTCGAGTCGCACAGGCTGTCGATTTTTACGCCCCGTTCGCTGGACGTGGACGTGGTGATGGACCTGATGATCCACGACCTGGACATCGTGCTGACCTTCGCCAACTCGGCGGTACGCGAAGTGCGCGCGGTGGGGCTGCCGATCCTGTCGCCGAAGGTGGACATTGCCAACGTGCGCGTGGAGTTCGAGTCAGGCTGCGTGGCGAACTTTACGGCTTCGCGGGTATCGACCGAGCGGGTGCGCAAGCTGCGCTACTTTGAGCCGCGACAGTACGTTTCAATCGACTATGCGCGGCGGGATCTGCTGGTGATTCGCGTGGACGACAGCGTTCCCACGGAGTTGGCCGCAGCCCTTGCCTCCGGGAAGGCCGATCCGGCGCTGCTGGCCAAACTGGCGGCGGCGGGAGCAGCAGCCTCTGCCAAACAGGCGCCGGGACTTACGTTTGCCAAGCCGACGGTGACGCCGGGAGAGCCGCTGCGGCTGGAGATTGAGTCGTTCCTGGATGCGGTGCGCACACGCCGCACGCCAAGGGTCACGGCACGGCAGGGACGCGCGGCGCTGGAACTGGCGCTGGCGATTGAGTCCACCATGGCCGCCCACGCACACCGCGCCGGTCTGGATGACTTTTTCATGCCTGCCCGGTAAGGTGTTTCTGCGTTCACAGAGTGGCAAGAAGGCGCACCTATCTGATTTTTCCTCAAGGAAGGATCTGCGGGTGCGCCTGATTTATGTAGCTGGCAGAATGGGAAAAACTGCGACGCCCAGGTCGTATCGACTATATAGCGCATGATCAGATCGTCGAAAATGCCAGCCAAGACAAAGGGAAGATGATTGGCACAGTGAGAAAAATGCAGGTCCTTCGACTGCGCCTCTCGCGATAAGGCTGCGAGAGGCTCCGCTCAGGATGACAAATTTATTATTATCCGCCACTTACGTCGAAATTATATGCAGTTATATGCAGCAATATGTCGATACAGCCGGGTACTCTGACCGTGTAATTTTGTGCTTTCCCACCCTTTCCGCAGAAAAAAGCGGAAAGGATGGGGCACGGAAGTCTACAGCAAAAGCAAAAATGCTCAAGCTGGCAGAATGGAAAAAACTGACGCCCCGTATCGTGTCTCTGAAGTTCATGGCACAAGTGAAGCCGTCAAATGCAGGTCCTTTGACTCGCACGCTCGCTCAGGATGACAGCCATTTATATTGCGAAATTCAGATTCAGGAACCGGGCTTCTCTTTCAACTTGTCTTGCGGGGACTTTGCAAAAAAAGAGGAAGAAAGAACGCAGCCCATATACAGCCAGCGCTCTTTCTTCCGTCGGAGGAACCGTTGTTTTTTCAACGAGCCGTCCATCTCTCGTCATGCGACGCGAAGGATGGACGGCCCGCATCCCGTTAAGAGAAGCGGGTTCGACGCCACAGCATTGTCCCGCAAACGGCGAGGGGCACGACCGTGGCGAGCATCAGGACAAGCATCCAGGGTAGGCTGATGGCGATGTGCTGAATACGCGTGCTAAGGCCAAGCCAGGCGAAGATACCAACCGCGAAGCAAACAATGGCAAGTTCCCACCAATGCCGTGTTCTCGGCTTATCGGCCAACGGGTCTTCGCCGTGCACGATTGCCGTCACAGCCTCCAGGTTCATGCCGTAGCGTTCGCACTCCCGGTTGACGGTATGCTTCCAGTTCTCCAGTTCCAAGGGGCCAGGATCGGCCATGCTGATGGATACTGCGCCGAGGATCATCAACACCGAACCGAAGACTACAAGCCCCTTGGAGAGCAGGCCAAGCCCGCCCAGTTCGCCAAAAACCAGCACGCCCCAAGCCAATCCCCAAAGCTGATTGGTATTGGAAAGAGGAATGCCGCGTCCGATGCCGATGTACTTGGCCGCGTACTGCTGGAACAGGTCGCCGATCACCCAGCAGACGCCGCCCAGGAACGGCCAGAAGAGCATGCTCTGCGCCCGCTGCAACTCGCCGATCAGGTTGCAGGCGCCGCCATGGTAGAACGATCCCAGAACAGAAACCGTGAACACTTCACTGAACGTGAAGATGGTCACAAAGGAGAGCGGGTTGAGGCCGCTGATGTACGCCTTGCGATAGGGGATGTACATGGTGCCGTACATTACGCCCGCGCCCAGCGCAGCGATCATGCCCATGGTCATCTTCCCCGAGGGGTCGTGCGACCCGTTCGAGGTGGCGATGGCAAGAACAGCCGCGCCGATGACAATGGCGGCGGCTCCGCCGAGCACCTTTGACCATCCTTTGACGCCCGCGCCGCGCAGTTCCTTGAAAAGCACTCTGCCCCAGAAAAGGCCCACCAAGCTGTTGGTATTCCAGAGTGGAAAGGCAACGGTGAGGCCGACGTCACGCACCGCAAAGATGGTCAGCGTGTTGGCCACGGCCCACAACATTCCCGCCAGCAAAGCCCACACGATCAGGTGAGGCTTGGCACGCAGATCATCGAAGAGAAAGCCAGTACCCTTCAGGAGCGTGGGCACGGTCCAGTACGCCACAAAAGCGCCCAAGACCATGCCCATCGAGATGATGAAGGGAGAAAAACCAACGCCAGCGTTGACCAGCTTGGTGGGCGCTTCCGCCGTTCCAAGCCAGACGGCGGCTGCCAGGCCACAGCAGACACCTAGTTTATGCAGCGAGAGGGTCGAACGCCCTCCCGCAACTGCTGCACTGTCGCTCACGAAATTACCTCATGGCCATCAGGAGGGCCGTTCCAAGAATCAAGACAACGACAGGCACCCAGAGATGCACGTCCGTTAAAACGGCGATCCACTTCGACCGCGTCATGCTTCAACCTCTGACAAGCGCACGGGGCGATGCTCATCGTAGGACTTCCGCGCAGCAAGCGCCATGGCAACGGGAATGCGTCCGTCGATGCCGGTCACTTCTGTCGGCCTATTTTCGAGCACTGCCTGCGTGAAGGATTTCAGCTCCGTGGAGAAGCTCTCCGTGTAGCGGTCCATGAAGAAGTTGAGGGGCAGATCCCTGTGGACGGCAGTTCCACCACTGATTACGGCCTGGTTGGGATAGCAGTTGGCGGTTTCGATTTTGCCTTCGCTGCCCAGAATTTCCACGCGCTGATCGTAGCCATAGACGGCCTTGCGGCTGTTGTCGATGGTGCCGATGGCGCCGTTGCGGAAGCGCAGCACGATCAGAGCGGTATCCAAATCGCCGGCCTTGCCGATCTCCGGATCGATCAGGACCGCGCCAGCCGTGTAAATCTCTTCCACTTCGTCGCCCATGAGGAAGCGGGCCATGTCGAAGTCGTGGATGGTCATATCCACGAAGACGCCGCCCGAGGAGCGGGCATACGCGGGCGACGGAGGATTGGGGTCGCGGCTGATGATGTGCATCAGGCTCGGCTTGCCGATTTCGCCGGTGGCGACGGCCTTGCGAACGCGGGCGAAGTTGGCGTCAAAGCGGCGGTTGAAGCCGATCTGAAGCTGAACTCCGGCGGTTTTCACAGCAGCGAGCGCCGCGTCAATCTTGTCGAGGCTGAAGGCGATCGGCTTCTCGCAGAAGATGTGCTTGCCGGCCTTGGCAGCCTGAATGATGAGATCGGCATGGGTGCCGGTGGGCGAGCAGATCAGGACCGCATCAATCTGCGGATCGGCGATGATCTCGTCGCTGGACGCGGCGACGGTGGGAATGCTGAATTTGTCGGCGAGCGCCTGCGCCGCCTCGCGATTGACGTCCGTGACCGCCATAATCTGAGCTTCCGGCAAGCGGTATGCCAGCGTTTCAGCATGAACTTTTCCGATGCGTCCGGCGCCTATGATTCCGAAACGAAGTTTTTTTACACTCATTGTTCCCTCACAGCAATTGGCTAAACAAGGTTAATCTCTGAGAGCGCCTTTCACAAAAATTGCCGGGCCCGCGCCGCCATGTTGAATGAAAGCGGGCCGGATGCAATCGATGAGAGACGCGCAAAACGACTCAGGCAAAATTCGATTCGATGGACTTGATGTATTCGCGGTTGCGACGCGCACTCTCCCTGGGCGTGCCCATGCCGGGCAGGATGTCTTGCTCGACCAGCACATAGCCCTTGTAGTCGCGCGCACTCAACCACCGCAGCAGGGCAGGAAAATCCACACTGCCCTTGCCCAACTCGCAGAAGACGCCATGCTGCAGCGCAGTGAAGTAATCCCACTGCTCGGCCCGGGCGCGCCGCGCGATTTCCGGATGGCAATCCTTCAAATGGATGTACCACACACGGTCTTTGAAGCGCTCAAGAGCCGCGACGATGTCGCACTGCTCTTTGCCGGTTCCGTAGCAGTAGTGGCCGACGTCAAAGACCAGGCCGAGATACCGCGGGTCGGTCAGGCTGAGCAGGGTGGCAATTTCATCCGGCGTTTCAACATAGCCCGAGCAGTGATGATGGAAGACTGTCTGCAGGCCCGTCTTTTCAAACACGGCACGCGCAATCTTGTCCGCGCCGCTGGCAAAAACTTTCCACTCCGCGGCGCTCAACCCCGATTCAAGGGTGACACGCCCGGCCAGTTTGGTCCGCAGGGGGACCGTGCCGTTGTTGTCGGCCAGCACCAGATAGGGCGCAGGCGTACCGGCTACGGCGGCCAGCAGGCTCGCCGTCTTGACGGCATTGGCGATGCCTGCCTCATGCGCCGAAGGATCCTTCATCGCCACCGGCACAAATGCGCCCAGCATGACCAGATTGCGCTTGGCGATTTCCGCACGCAGCGCGGCCGGATCAGTGGGCATGTAGCCCCAATCGCCCAACTCCGTTCCGGTGTAGCCTGTTTCAACAAGTTCATCCAACATGCGGCCAAACGGGATTTGCTCACCTTTGACTGCCTCGAATTCCAGCGTGCCCCAGGAACAAGGGGCATTTCCGACCAACAGCTTCTTCATAAATCAATTCCCTTTCTTATTTCCCTTGCACGCCTTACACGAAATAGCGCTCGCGCTTTTGAGCCACTTCATAGTTACTGCGCGCCTTCTGCACGCTTTCACTTTCAGAAACCTCGGCGACCACAACGTCCCACCAGGATTCGTAACCAGGCACGCTGACAGACGGATCGGTATCCACGACGATGACCGTGGTGCGATCGAGCGCCTTGGCTTCTTCAAGAGCCTTTTTGAATTCATCCAAAGTGGCGGCCTTCAGCGCATTCGCGCCCAGGCTGCGCGCGTTGGCCGCATAGTCCACCTTGAGGCACTCGCCGTCCAACTGCCCGGAGGCCTTGGAGCGGAGGTGATAGCTGGTGCCGAATCCCGCCTCGCCGAGCGAGCGGCTGAGCGCGCCGATGCTGGCGTAACCGTGATTGTCCACGACGACGATGATGACCTTGATTCCCTCCTGCACCGACGTCACAATTTCCGTCGGCATCATCAGGTAAGTGCCATCGCCCACGAAGGCGTAAACCTCGCGGGTGGGATCGGCCATCTTCGCGCCGATGGCTCCGGGAATCTCATAGCCCATGCAGGAGAAGCCGTAGTCCATGTGGTAGCTGTTGGGCGTGCGCGTGCGCCACAACTTGTGCAGGTCGCCGGGATGGCTGCCCGCTGCCGAGAGCAGCATGTCGCGCGGACCGGCTGCCTCCCAAATGGCTCCGATGACTTCGCTCTGCGCGGGCCGTCCGGGATTGTTCAGGTGGAAGAGACGATCCACTTCGGCTTCCCACTTCACCTTGAGGTCGTTGATCTGGGCCGCATACTCCGCGCTGACACGCTTGCCGGGCAACGCCGCGATGAGCTGCTCCAGCACAGTGCGCGCATCCGCAACCACCGGAACCGCGCCGACCTTGTAAGCATCGAACTCGGCGGTGTTGATGTTGACGAACCGCACATCTGGATTCTGAAAAACGGTCATCGAGGCCGAGGTGAAATCGGCATAGCGGGTGCCGATTCCGATGACCAGATCGGCAGCGGCTGCAAGATGATTGGCTGCAAGATTTCCCGTGGAACCGATGGCTCCCACTTCCTGCGGATGATTCCAGGGCAGCGAGCCCTTGCCCGCCTGGGTTTCCGCCACGGGAATTCCGGTCGTGGCAACGAACTTGTCGAGCGCCGCAGTGGCTTCGCTCATCAACACGCCGCCGCCGGCGACAATCAACGGCTTCTTGCCGGCGCGGATGGCTTCCACCGCGCGCGCAAACGAAACCTGATCGGGCTGGCCGCGGCGAATCAACCAGACGCGCTTGCGGAACAGCTCTTCCGGATAGTCGTAAGCTTCGGCCTGCACATCTTGCGGCAAGGCCAGCGTGACGGCACCGCAGTCGGAGGGCGAAGTGAGCACGCGCATCACTTCAGGCAGCGACGTGATGAGCTGCTCGGGGCGATAGATGCGATCCCAATATCTGGATACGGGCTTGAAGCAATCGTTGACGCTGGTGTCTTGCGTGGTGGGCAACTCCACCTGCTGAAGCACGGGCGCAACATTGCGGCGCGCAAAGATGTCGCCGGGCAGCAGCAGCACGGGCAGGCGATTGACGGTGGCCAGCCCAGCGCCGGTAACCATATTGGTTGCGCCGGGTCCGATGGAAGACGTGCAGGCAAAAGCGCGCATGCGATTGCTGGCCTTGGCAAAGGCCGAGGCAATGTGCACGCCAGCCTGCTCATTGCGCACCATGATGTAGGGGAAGTCGGGATTCTGCTGCAAGGCCTGGCCGATTCCGGCCACGTTTCCGTGTCCGAAGATGCCTAGCACTCCGGCGAAGAATTGATGCTGCTCTCCATCGCGCTCGACGTACTGGTTCTTCAGAAATCCGATCAGGGCCTGCGCCATTGTTACGCGCCGCGTTTTCATGAGAATTCTCCTCAAAAATCTTTCAGTAGCTCAGGACGCTCCAAGAAGCATCCGTGTTTTTGCCGCAGGCCCAGTGTTGCGCCGTTTGTGAACCTTACCGTTTCATCATCGGTACCCTGGGGTCCTTGTCGGTCCAGGTGCCCCGGACCCACTCAAAGTTGGGATCGTCGGAGGCAGCCAGGGAGCGCGCGGAACCCGCCAGCGCATTCAGGTAATAGGCGTTGTAACCGTGCGCGGCCACCATGGGATGGTAGCCTTCCGGCACCAGCACGAGATCGTCGTCATGAACCGTAATGGTCTCGTCGATGTGGCGGTCGGGAGTGTACACCTTCTGGATGGCGAAGCCTTCCGGGCGCTCGATTTTGTAGTAGTAAATTTCGTCGAGGTCCACTTCTGCCGGAGGATTGTGCACGTCGTGCTTGTGCGGCGGGAAGCTGGACCAGTTACCGGCGGGCGTGAAGACCTCCACCACGATCAAGCGATGCGCGTCATACTTCGGCGACAACATGCTGTTGATCTGGCGCGTGGCGTTGCCGCCGCCGCGAATCTCGATGCCAACTTCATCGGGAGTAATCAGGTGCGCAGGATGCTCTTCCTCGGCGAGGCTGTAACAGAAAGCGATATCGCACGCGGTATCGGCGGTCAGCGTGAAGGATGTGCTCAGCGGGAGATACAGCGTGTAAGGAAGGCCATCGAAGACCGTTTTCCGGCCGCCGAAGCTCTTCCACTGGCCGCGCGAACTCGTGACCGAGCAGATGCCGCCCAGCATGACAATCGCCAACTCCGTATTACCCGTCGCTGCGCTGTACTTTTCTCCCAGCGCCATTTTGCGAGCCTGAAAAGACAGATACTCGAAATTAAATTTTTCGATCTTGTTGCGGAATCTTTCCGGATGAACCAGCAAGTCACTCGTCATCTATTTCTCCCTCGAATTTGAGCAGCCCAGCGCGTCGAGCCCTGAAAAATTCTGCAATGCTGCCCAGGGCCAGACCGGACGCCTGTAATCTTTGGTTAAACACCGGACATGCACACGTGTGCACCGACCAAGGAATAATCAACCTCGGGCATAATGTCTGTCAACTCGAATGTAAAAAATGAAGATATTGCTTGAAATGCGCCTGCCAATACCGCGCTGAACCTCAACACGCACAGGCCTTTTGTGTCAGGCAGAGGCCTGCGAATCCCCTTGAGCAATACCGGGAAAATGCAGAAAACGCCGCATCCATCGCCTCCCTCTTCTCGGCTATGCGAATCGTGATAGCCACACACTGGCCGGGAGGCTGATTTTGCCTGAAGTTCGTCCTGCACGTGTTTGACGCCTTGACCGTAATGTTTTTGGGGTGGTAGGGTTTTTCTGCACACGTTTGCATTACCTGGAGGATGCATGGCCCCGATTGAATCAAAGCCAAAATTCAAGAGTCCACTTTTTCAAATGACGCAGACCACGCCTTCGTGTCTGTGGAACGATTCGGCGTCGATTGAAGAACTTACCTACTCGATCGACAACGGCGCTGTGGGAGCCACCTGCAACCCGTCCATCGCAGTGTCCGTGCTTAAAAAGGAAATGCCGCTTTGGAAGGACCGCATCAAGGCCCTGGCAGTGAGTTGCCCGACAGCGACCGAAGATGAGATTTCCTGGAAGATCGTGGAAGAAATGTCCGCGAACGCAGCCAAGCTGCTCAAGCCGATATTCGATCAGCAGAAGGGGCGCAATGGCCGCCTCTCCATCCAGACCGATCCCAGGACTTATCGCAACCCCGAGGCGATTCTGGCCCAGGCAATCAGGTTCAGCCAGCTTGCTTCGAACATGATTGTGAAGATTGCGGCTACGCGCGCTGGAATGATCGCCATCGAGGAAGCCACTTATCGCGGCGTGAGCATTAATGCCACCGCAAGCTTCACGCTGCCACAGGCTCTTGCCGTGGCGGAAGCCGTGGAGCGGGGCCTCAAGAGGAGAGAAGCCGAAGGGCTGGACATCTCTACGATGGGTCCGGTGTGCACCATCATGGTGGGACGGTTGGATGACTGGCTCAAGATCGTGTGCGAGAAACAGAAACTCTCCATCGACCCAGGTTACCTGGAGTGGGCCGGAGTTGCGGTTTTCAAGAAGGCATACAAGATCTATCGCGAGCGCGGATACAGGCTGCGGCTTCTGTCAGCGGCATTCCGCAATCACATGCACTGGAGCGAGTTTATCGGTGGGGATGTTGTGATTTCTCCGCCTTGCGCATGGCAGCGCCGCTTCAATGCCAGCGACGTTGAAGTCGTTCCTCGCATCGATAACCCGGTCGATCCGAAGATCCTGGACACGCTGCAGAAGAAGTTCCCCGACTTTGTGCGTGCTTATACGGAGAATGGCTTATCTCACGAAGAGTTTGATACCTTCGGAGCCACGCGCAGAACGTTGAGAGGATTTATTGCATCCTGTGCGGAGATGAACGGGATGATTCGGGACATCATTCTTCCCAATCCCGACACGGAGTAAGTAATGTTTGACCAGTTAGGGCGCCACGATCATCGTGGCGCCCTAACTGGCATCAGAGCAGAGATATCTCATCTGCATGTTATCCGCACAAGATTGATCGATAGACCAATCATCGACAGACGAAACGAGTTTTTGACGAAAGGAATTTTCATGACCGCTGCAATTACTGATCGTTACTATTTTGTTCCGAGCGATGCGAAGCCCGAGGCCATCAGCAACGCGCCCGCCAAGAAGCTGAAGTACGGCGCAGGCGGCGTTTGGAAGGAATCCAAAACTGGCAAGTACATGCCTTGCTACGATCCATCGACCGGCGCAGTGATTGCCTATGCGCCGCAATGTACGGTCGAAGAGGTTGAAGAAACGATTCAGGCCGCAATAAAGGCATATCCGGCATGGCGCGACACTCCTGTGCCCAAGCGTGTCCAGGTGATGTTCCGGATGAAGCAGTTACTCGACGAGCATCTGGATGAACTCACGCACCTCTGCGCCCAGGAAAATGGCAAGAAGTGGGATGAAGCAATGGGCGACGTGCTGAAGTCGATCGAGGTTGTCGAGTTTGCCTGCGGCGCACCGCACATGATGAAGGGCGAGTCGCTGATGAATGTGTCAAACGGCTACGACACGATTCAGTTCCGCGAGCCCATGGGCGTATTTGCAGGCATTGCGCCGTGGAATTTCCCGGCCATGATTCCACAGGGATGGATGGCACCGATCTGCATTGCGACCGGCAACTGCATGGTCCTGAAGGCCGCCAGTTTTGCGCCGCAGTCAGCCATGCGCATTACCGAGCTGTGGAAGGAGGCGGGCCTGCCCGACGGCGTGCTGAACATCATAACGACCAGCCGCAATGAAGCGGAGATTCTGCTTCGGCATCCCGACATCAAGGGCATAACCTTTGTCGGTTCCACCAGCGTTGGCAAGCACATTTACGCCACAGCCGCCGGCAACGGCAAACGCGTTCAGGCGCTGACAGAGGCCAAGAATCATGCGCTGGTTTTGAAGGACGCGGTCATCGAGCGCGCCGCGCAGGGCATCATCAACTCATTCAGCGGATGCGCCGGCGAGCGTTGCATGGCTCTTCCCGTGGTCGTCGTTGAAAACGCCGTGGCAGACCAACTGATCGAAGCCCTTACACGCCACGCAAAGAAGATCAACCTCGGCGCGGCATACGACAAGAGCACAGGCCTGGGTCCGGTCGTCAATAAGGGACACAAGGAGTTTGTTCTTGGCTGGATTGAAACAGCCATCAAGGAAGGCGCCAAGCTGATTCTCGACGGACGCAATCCGAAGGTGCCCGCGGGATGCGAGAACGGCTTCTTTGTCGGCCCCACCATCTTCGATCATGTTACCGAAGAGATGTCCTGCGGTCGAATGGAGATCTTTGGGCCGGTGCTCTGCATCAAGCGCGTCGATAGCTTCGAGGAAGGCCTACAACTAATGAACAGGAATCCTTTTGCCAACGGCTCGGTGATCTATACGGAGAGCGGCCACTATGCGCGCGAATTCGCACGGCGCACGGACGGCGGCATGGTTGGCATCAACGTGGGCATTCCGGTTCCGCTGGGCATCTTTGGCTTCACGGGCCACAAGCAGTCGTTCTTCGGCGATCTGCACTGCATGGGCCGCGACGGATTTGTCTTCTACACGGAAACCAAGAATGTAACATCCACATGGTTTACCGGCAAGGCGATTCCTGCCAAGACCAGCACATGGGATGGCACGATGACACGCGGATAGGTTTCACTGTTTCGCAACTACCAACGAAAAAGGGCCGCCTAACCGGGCGGCTCTTTTTCGTTGAGTTTCAGATTTCGGTCGCTACAGCTTTTGACTACAATTTTTTTGAACGAAGAGCAAACAATGCTAGCTAATCCACATCTGCGGATTACTGACCGAGACGGCGCTGAGCCCCTGCGACAGAAGATCTTCGACTTCCTTCATCGTCTGGATGAGTCCGCCTCCGACGACGGGGAGATCCGGTGAAACAACTCGCACGCGTTCCAGTATTTTGGGAGCGACCAGGGCGGGCATGGCTTCCAGCGCATCCACGGGCGTGTTTTTCAACTGGCTTGTGATCGTGTCCATTGCGCCGCTGTCCAGCAGGAAGGTGCGCTGAATCGCGTACAAGCCAATCGAAAGCGCATGGCGCAACGGCTCAAGATGCGTGGATATGATGCCGCGCGTGCCGGCGCGCTTGAGGTAGTTGACGGCATACCTGTCGCGCGAGAAACCATTCAGCAGGTCGAGATTGACGATGGGCACCTTGCCCGCGGCAAGAATCTTCTGGATCATCAATTCGCAATTTTCCGGATCGCCTGTGAGCAGGTAAACAATCTTGCCATGCGCGGCAATGGCCTGGTCCACGTACTCAGGCTTGCGGACAGCGGGAATGATGGGAGTCTGCTGACAGAAGACCCGTAGTGGTATTGCCGGTTCCTGTGTCATGCTCGTGTTCTCCCCCTCATGCTCGAAAAGTTGCTGTTGGGGAAGGAAATGATCCGCCTGATTGAGTCAAGCGCGATTCGATTAACCAACAGACGCGGCTTCACAGCTTTTTGCTGTAAAGACTAATTCATTATAACCATCGCGCTAAGTGCGTGCCGGCGCATGTTTGCCTAATACTACAGTTGTATTTGTCGCTTTGGGGAAATGAGAGGCAAAAGCCCGGGCCTGAAGGCCCTGCATTTATGCGCCCTTATCAGAGGGCTAAAGCCCTCTGCTCCCTCCGGAACAGCTATTTGCAACTGTAGTACTAACAGCATCGGCATCTTCCACCGATGGACAAAAGGTCCTTTCGTTCTACCGTTTCAGCCTTCAGAAATGGAGTCAACCAAAGCTTGAAAAGTGTGATGGTAAGTCGTTTTTTACACGGAATTCACTCATCAGAAAATCCTTGACAAAGGCTATTCGCCAGAGCAATAGTTGAGCGGTTTTCAGGACTGAACCAGAATCGTTGCGCACTTGCCGAGCATCTTGCAAGCAACATTTTCCTAAGGAAGGTTCCCTTGAACAACTGAGCCTCAGCCATAGTCTCTATGACGCGAACCTGCCAGCGAGCACAAATTTTGGAGAGCACGATGGAAAGTAATCACTTCGACGTTGTGGTTGTGGGCGCCGGACTTTCTGGCCTTGCGGCGGCGGGAATGGCTGCGCTCCAGAAGCTGCGGGTTGCGCTCGTCACCACCGGGCCCGGCTCATTTGTTCTGGGAACCGGCTGTGTTTATTCAGAAGAGATCGCCAACCTGGACACGCCACACGACTTGGGCGAGGCCATCGCGTTCTACTGCGAAATGGCTCGGCTTGCGGGCTGCGCTTACGACGGAGATCTGGCGAGTCAACGCCCATTGCCGACGATTCTCGGCAACTTTGAGCGCGTCGCACTGACGCCGCATCCTCTTTGGAATACCGAACCGCGCACCGGCAGCCGCACTGCAATCGTCGGCATTCGCGGGCTCACGGGATTCGACGAGAACTTCATGGCCGAGCGGATGAATGAACAGGCCTGCGTTGCCGGCACCGCCGGCACTTATATACCGCGCCAGATAGCTCTAAGCCGCAACATGGGAATTCCTGTAACAACTCTGCGCATTGCCAAGTTCTTTGACTCCGACGCGGGCTTCCGTGCCGAACTTATCGGCGCGCTGCGGCCCGTGGTCTCCGGCTTCGACCGCATCCTTCTGCCCAGCATGTTGGGATTGTGCTCGTCGGACCAGCAGATTGCCGAGTTCGAGCAGGAACTGGGCCGCACCATTTGCGAGATGCCCACGCTGCCTCCGTGCATTCAGGGACTGCGCCTTTTCCATCGCCTCACAAGCCACCTGCAACAAATCGGCGTGGAATCCTTTTCCGGATTTCCCGTTGAAGCGCTGGTGATTCGCGACGGCCTGTGCGCAAGCCTGCGTATTGCCAGTCCCGGCCATCCGCTGCTACTGCGCGGCGAAAGCGTGGTGCTGGCGGCAGGACATCAATCCGTCAATCTGCTGCCAGAAACGTGCGCGGGCCTCGACCGGCAGGCGCGCCCGCTTGCCCCCAACGGAACGGTGATGGCGTGGAATGTTTTCGTAGCCGGGAAGCTCCGGCGTCATGAATCCGAAAGCGAGGGGAACGCCGCAGAAATTCTCGCGGGTTACCGTGCAGGAAAGCTGGCGGCAGCTACAGAGGGATACCATGCAGTCAGATGACTTATCGATTGACGGTTGCCTGACTTATGCCGGACAACCGTTCCAGAGCATTTCTCCTGATGGTATAGAGGAAGATTGATTCCCTCGGGGGCTAAACAGGCTGCGGAAAAAGTGGAACAGCGAGCAAAGAGCTCGATAAGCTTCCCGCGGGGGCTGAAGCCCACCATTTATTTTGCTGCATTTGCGGCCCGACTAAAGTCGTGCCCTGTTACGAAGCAACTTTTTGAAAGACGCTTTACAGGTTTTTCCGCAACTTGTAAAGCCCACGAGATTGATGGTGCTTTATGGTGTGTCTAAAGCCACGCTCTTTCAAAACTGCTCCACAGCAATAGGAAAGCAGCTCTGAAAGATAGGAATGGCCAGTGCCTCAAGACTGGAGAAGATAGTCGGATTCTGCATGACGCTGTAACTACAGGAACATTTTATGACTTACTCATCTACTTAGCTGTAGATGCCGCGCGGGGACTCTTCTTCCGCCGTTTCACCTTGGCTGTTGACTCCCGCACAATCAACTCGGCATCCACCTTGATCTGGACGACCGATTCTTCTTCCGACATCAGCTTAAAGAGATTTTCCATTGCAAGCTGGCCCATCCGCCGCATCGGCTGGCGAACCGTAGTCAGGGGCGGCTGGGTATAGGGCGCAAAGAACAAATCGTCAAAGCCCGTTACAGAAATATCATCCGGCACCCGCAGCCCGTGCATGCGAATCGAGTGCATGGCGCCCAGAGCCGACATATCGTTATAGCAGCACACCGCGGTGGGAGGATTGGGCAGGGCCAACAACTTATCCATTGCCCGCATGGCGGCTTCCGTTCTGCCGTCGCCATGGACCACATACTCGGGAAGAAACGGAATGCCGGCGGTGTCCAAGGCGTCCCGATAACCGGCGAACCGCTCAGTATCCGACTGATAGCCAAACTGATCGCCGAGATAAGCAATGTGCCGATGCCCCAACCCTGCCATGTGCCGGGTTGCGGCGCGGGTTCCCGCGAGATTACCGATCATGACCGAGTGCACAAACGCCCCGGGATACTGATCGTTTACCAACACGATCGGCACCATCATCTCCGACAGCATGGGAAGATACAGGGCGCCAACGCGGGAAGAGGTGACGATGATACCGTCCACGCGGCGCTCGGCAAATTCCTGAACGACCTTTCGCTCCTGCTCGGGATCGGCATTGGAGTTAGCCAGAAAAACGCTGTAACCGTGGTCGCTGGCCGATTGCTCAATGCCGCAAATCACTTCACCGGCAAAGGGATCCGCGGCAGTTGTAACCACCAGCCCGATGGTCCGCGTCCGCTTGGTTACAAGGCCGCGAGCAACGGCGCTGGCGCGGTATCCTGATTCGTTTGCGATCCGCCGAATCTTCTCGGCGGTCAAGGCATTCACCAACGGGCTGTTCTGCAAGGCGCGAGAAACAGTGGGATGCGATACGCGCGCCAGCCGTGCAATGTCCTTGATGGAAGGTTGACGAAAAACACGCTTCATGCCACTGGTGGGAGTAACTCCCTGAACTTTACCGCCGTCCTTATCTGACATGGCAAACTCTTTCCATCCTATTATTGCCTCACTCTATCTACTCTTGCCCGCAAAGGCTTCACTGACAGTCGCGGGCCCAAATGGCGCTTCCAGACGGCTCAAGATGCGGCTCATCGCAAGCAAATATGCACTGTGCGTTGATCATGAATCTCTTATAAGTATACCCGCGCTCCTCAAACATATGGGCTGCCGACTACTACCCAGACCGCGTAGATTGGTGATTTCCCAGGTCTCAAAAGCGAGACCTGGGGCGCCCACAGTTCATGGGGACGATTACAAAATCAACAAGTCACGGTACTACGCGCCAGAGATCTTCTTCGGCACATCGCAGAGCGGCCGGCACAGCCCGGAATGGCACCAGCCACATCCGAATGAAACGCAAACCCGGCCACCTTTGATAGCTTGAGAATATGCCTGAAGCTATCGCACAATCCGATTCGGCTGATTTTGATCTTGAATCCCTGGCTACCGACGTGGTTGCCCGGGCAGTGAAAGCCGGCGCCAGCGACGCCGAAGCCGTTGTCCGCGAGGGCGACCAGTTCAGCGTCAACGTGCGCATGGGCGAGGTGGAAACCCTTGAAGACTCCGGCTCGCGAGGCCTGGGGTTGCGTGTGTTCCTGGGCAAGCGATCCGCTTCGTCCTCCACCAGCGACCTGACTCCGGATGGAATCCGGCGGCTTGTGGACGGGGCGCTGGCGCTGGCCAAAGTCACAGAGGAAGATCCCTATACAGGCTTGCCCGAGGCGGCGGAATTCGGCGCGCTCGACAGCGATCTGCATCTTTATTACGACGACGTCTACTCGCTCACAGGCCCGGAGCGCATCGAATGGGCGCGGCGGGCGGAAGCAGCGGCGCTGGCCGCAGACCCGCGCATTACCAACTCCGACGGCGGCAGCTTCGACGCATCCACAGGGCGCATGGTGCTGGCCAACTCGCGCGGCTTCGTGGGCGGCTACCGCAGCAGTTATGCGGGCGTTTCCGCTTCTCCGCTGGCCATCGACGCCAACGGACAGATGCAGCAGGACGGCTGGTGGAGCGGCGCGCGACGGCTTGCGGACCTGGAATCGCCTGAATCGATCGGCCAGGAAGCGGCGCGGCGCACCCTGAGACGGCTCGGCGCGCGGCGCGTAGCAACGCAGAAAGTTCCCATTGTCTTTGCACCGGAGGTAGCGTCGTCGCTGATTGGTTCGGTCTTCGAAGCCGCATCGGGCGACGCGATTTGGCGCAGCGCATCCTTCCTGGCCGGGCACCTGGGCGAGCAGATTGCCGCGCCGTCGCTGACCATCGTCGATGACAACACCATGCTGCTGCCTACGGGCGCGGGCGGCTTTGGAACCTCGCCGTTCGACGGCGAAGGCCTGCCCTCACTGCGTACGGTGGTGGTGGAGCACGGCGTGCTGTGCAATTACCTGCTCAACACCTACACCGGGCGGAAGCTGGGGATGAAGTCCACGCACAACGCCTCGCGCGGGCTGGCGGGAACGCCGGGCATCGGCTGTGGCAATCTTTATCTGGAGCCGGGAACACATACGCCCGAGGAAATCATCGGAGACATTCCGGCAGGCCTCTACGTCACCAGCCTGATGGGCTTCGGCGTCAACGTGGTCACAGGAGACTACTCCCGCGGCGCAACCGGGCTGTGGATTGAGAACGGGCAACTGACTCACGCCGTGGAAGAAATCACCATCGCCGGCAACATGGCCGAGATGCTGCGCAACGTGACCGCCATCGGCAACGACCTGATCTTCCGCAGTTCGGTTGCCTCGCCCACGCTGCGCATCGACGGCATGACGGTGGCGGGGAGCTAAGATGCAGCAGGTCAGCGAGTCAGCAAGTCAGCCGCGCTGCGCGCGTGTCAGCGGAGTTTGGGCAACATGAACGGAACGGATCAGAACGGAATGGCGCGGCATCTTTCTGAAGTTGCGATGGAGCAAATCGCCTTCGACCCTGCCAACCCGAAGGCCGCGCTGGCACAACTGCCGCAAAGCTCCGCCGTCTTTGCGCTTTATGGCGAAGAGGCAAACTTCGAGCCTTACATTGGACGCACGCCCAATCTGCGGGCGCGGCTGGAACGGCTGCTGCAACCCTCGGCCAAGCATCCGCGGCGGCTGCAACTGGCCGGTTTGGTGCGCCGCATCGAGTGGCAGCCTACCGGTTCGGAGTTCGAGTCGCTGCTACTTCAGTTCTCTCTCCTCGAAAAGGTATATGGACCAAAGGTGTTGGAGCGGATGCATCTGCGGTCCCCGGCTTTTGTGCGGTTCCTCGGCGGCAATCCGTACCCGCGCATCTGCGTAACTTACCGGCCCAGCCAACGCGAAGCCGATTGGGCTTATGGGCCGTTTCCGTCGCGGATGGCCGCGGAGCGCTTTGCAGACGAAGCGCTCAAGCTCTTTTTGCTGCGCCGCTGCACGGAAGACCTGGCGCCCAATCCGAAGCACCCCGGCTGCGTCTACTCCGAGATGAAGATGTGCCTGGCGCCCTGCTACCAGGGCTGCACGGACGAGCACTACGCGGAGGAAGCCGCGGCGGTCGAGAGCTTCATGGCGACGCGCGGTGAGAGCCGGCTGGTCACGCTGCGCGCCGAGCGAGACCAAGCCTCGGCGAACCTGGAATTCGAGTCCGCCGCCGCGCTCCATGCGCAGGTGCAACGGGTGGAAGCCGTACGCGCGCTGGCCGCTGAACTGGTGCGGCCGCTGAGCCAACTGCGGGCGGTGATTCTGCAAGCCTCCGCCAATCCGGATGAGGTCGCTGTTTTTCTCTTTGACAATGCGCGGCTGCGCGGGCCTGCGGCGTTTTCCATCCTCGGCATGAGAATCCAGAACGAGCAATCGGGGTCAACCTCGCTGTTTGCCCAGCCGATGATGATCGAACCTGTTCCCGAGGTTCCGGCAGTGGAGGCCGCAACGGAAACCGGAACCGCCGCGCCCGCGAAGATGGCCCGGCGCGCGCTGGATGCCCGCATGGAGGCAGCGCTGGCTGAACTTGCCAATCCGAGCCAGGCCACCTCGGCCACCCTTCGCCAGGGACATTTGGCGCTGCTCAAGCGCTGGTACTATCGGCCCGAAGCTCACCGCGCAGGCGAAATCTTTTTCCCGGACAGCGAAGGCCGCTGGCCCATCAGAGCCATGCTGCGCGGGGTGGGACGTGTGGCCGCGAAAACGCTGACCGCAAATCTTCAACCGTAGAGCAAGGTACAAAGGGTGCGATGTGGAATCAGCATGAAGATTTGCGGCTTCCCACCCTTCGCAAAAAGCGTAAAGGATAGGGCACCAAATTACAGTGGAACAGGCTGCGGAAAAAGGCACAGAGCCAGATTTTCGGGGAAAGAAAGTTCAGCAGAGGCTAAAGCCATCGTTTATTTTCAGCTATTTGCGGCCCGACTAAAGTCGTGCCCTGTTACAAAGCAACCTTTTGAAAGACACTTTACGGGTTTTTCCGCAGCCTGTAAAGCCCGTTGTCTATTTTGTTGCATTTGCGGCCCGCGATCCAGAGGGTACCCCCGGCCATGCGGGCCCGGGGCCGACGACTGCTGCGGGGCCTGGAAACGGATCGCCGACCCGGAATTTTCTGACGCAGGAAAGGCTCAGACCAGTTCGTTGATGCGCGTAGTGAGGTTGTTTTCCGCCGCGTCCGCGCTTGATCCGCTTGCGGACGCACCGGAGAGGCCGGAGACCGAGGCTGTATATTCTCCGTCGGACTCCTCGACGCTGCCCGAATAATGCTTGCCGCCGACAGTGGTCGAGTAGCTGCTTACCAGCAATTCTTCTTCCGAGCTACTGCTACTGCTGCCACCGCCGCCGCCCGAGGAGGAGGAAGAAGAACTGGAAGTTCTGGTCGAGGCAGTTGTGCTGGACGACGTATCGTCGGACGCCGCAACAGCAGTGGAAGACGATGAAGACGCATTCGACGAGGCTGCCGTGGACTTGGCGGTAGACACCGGATTCAACACTGTGTAGCCTGATGCGCCGGATGAAATCGATTGAACCAGCATGGGTTTTCCCTTTCTATGAGCTATCCTTCCCTGGTGTTCTTCGGCGGATGCGCGCCTCTCATTAATCAATGAGCGGATTCTCTTCACATTCCGGCACGAGCGTGCCAAAACGGGTCACACACCGACATCCGTCCACGCTGATACACTGGGCGGGCAAGGAGTTGCGCGAAAAAGCCTATGGTTGAGATATTGCCATCGATTCTGTCTGCCGATTTTGCCCATCTGGCCGATGAGGTTGCCGCTGCCGAGCGCGGCGGCGGAACGGTTATCCACGTGGACGTGATGGACGGCCATTTTGTGCCCAACATCACCCTTGGGCCTCCGGTGGTGAAAAGCCTGCGCAAGGCCACCAGCCTGCCGCTCGATTGCCATCTGATGATTGAGAACCCCAACGATTTCATCGCCGCCTTTGCCGATGCCGGGGCCAGTTGGGTGAGTGTCCACTACGAAACCTGCCCGCACCTGCACAGGTCGCTGGAGCTGATTGCCAAGCACGGCATGAAGCCGGGCGTGGTGCTGAACCCGGCCACGCGGGTGGATTTGATCGAGGAAATTCTGCCCATGCTGCACCACGTACTCATCATGAGCGTGAATCCGGGCTTCGGCGGCCAGCAATTCATTCCCTTTTCGCTGAATAAGATCCGCCAACTGGCCGATTTGCGGCAGAAACTGGGCTTGGCATTTAGAATCGAGGTGGACGGCGGTGTGGCTCACGATACGGTGGCCCAGGTCGTCCAAGCAGGAGCGGATCTGCTGGTGGCCGGAAATGCTGTTTTCGGCGCCGGCAAGCCGGAACAGGATGCGCGCGCCCTGCTGGCTGCGGCCCGAAAGGCCGCGGGCGAGTCATCAGGCAAGACGAGTAAGTTTCTTTAGAATGAGCATGAAATGGGTGGATGGCCTGTCGACGGGCCGCCGCCGCAATGAGGTGGTATGAACCGGTTGTCCAAGAAAATTCTCGCTGCGACTCTCGCGGTTCTGTTTCTGGCCGGAGTTTCTGCACAGGCCAGGGAAAAGAAACCCAAGCACAAGAAAAATGTGGACCTGAGCGCCAACCCGCTTGGCAATGTCCAGTCCCAGCAGCCTGACAAGGCGCTCTACGACAAGGCCATGGTGGCCTTGAAGAAGAACCGCTTTGACGTGGCGCGGCTTGACCTGCAGACGCTGCTGAATACCTACCCGGATTCGGAATACCGGATGCGCGCCAAGTTGTCAGTGGGCGACAGCTGGTTCAAGGAAGGCGGCTCCGCGGCGCTGACCCAGGCCGAGGCTGAATACAAGGATTTCATCACCTTCTTCCCCACAGCCCCCGAAGCGGCTGAGGCGCAGATGAAGGTGGCAGACATCTACTACCAGCAGATGGAGAAGCCTGACCGCGACTATACCAATGCACAGCGGGCCGAAGAAGAGTACCGGAACATGATCAACCAGTTCCCGGACTCCGCCCTGGTGCCCCGCGCCAAGCAGAAGCTGCGCGATGTGCAGGAAGTTCTGGCGGAACGCGAAACGCAGATCGGCCTTTACTACGGCACACGCGACAACTTCAATGCCGCAGTCGCACGGCTGAAAACCGTGGTGGATGCCTACCCGCTCTACTCCAAGAGCGACCAGGCACTGCTGGGCATTGGCGATGCCTATGCTGGCGAGGCACGCAATATACAGCTCGCGGCCAATCTGCCCGGCGCCATCAAGGAGCGCATGGTAGCAGTCTTTCAGAACCGGGCTGCCGAGGCCTACTCAAGGGTCATTACACGCTATCCCATGGCT